>Ga0247611_10005272_pt1 | contig 17233 bp, 14 predicted proteins | sample 177DNAGHGhighgp2_FD_192422 | JGI IMG/M metagenome (GOLD analysis project Ga0247611, IMG submission 192422) | Sheep rumen microbial communities from Palmerston North, Manawatu-Wanganui, New Zealand - 1770 DNA GHGhigh gp2 | ecosystem: Host-associated > Mammals > Digestive system > Stomach > Rumen... | reverse complement strand
TGCTTCCGGCATCTCAAGATCAGATAACTGACGGCAGATATTCTCCTCAAGCTCGCGGGCCTTGACAAACAATACATCAGAGAGCTCATTGGCAGCATTTACAAGAGAATCCTTGACCTCCTGACATTCGTGCTTAAGCCTGATGAGCTGATCTTTGTCATCATCAAAAGAATCGATCTCACGGCGGGCTTTATCCCGGAATTCCAGGATTTCTTCAACAGAAGACCCGTATTTAGATTTAAGATCATATATAAGGCTTATCTTTCGGTCAGTCTGATCTTTTATCGTCTGATCATAGTCAAGATCAGACAGTATATTATCCACATCGTCACGGATTGCCTGAAGATCCAGTAAAACAGATGATAATCTGTCATCGATGTCAGAGATCCTGTCATCTTCATTTCTGATCTTGCCTATCGCAGAAACATCATAAGACAGCAATGACATGATGCTTCGGTTATCAGGATCATCATCCAGAGAATCTCTGACAGATGACAAAGAATCTGAGATCTTCTCCCCCTTTGCCATCTTGCGCTTCAACGACAGAAGTTCCTCCTCTATCCCGGGCTTTAATTCAGCCTCATCAATCTCACTTACGGCAAACTCAAGATATTCCTTGCGCTTTTGGAGCATCTCAGGAGACTTGGACAGATTCCGTATCTTTATAACGATATCCTTATATTCAGAAAGGATCGTATCATATTTGTCCTTCAGGGCCTTAACTTCACTGCCGCCATAAGCAAAAAGAAGGTCACAGTTCTTACTCTCATCAAATATTATCTGAGTATCATTCTGACCATGAATATCAATCAGGAATGAGGTAAGGTGTCTTAAAGTCGCGAGAACAACGGTCTTTCCATTCACTCTCGCAGAACTTTTCCCGTCATTGTTTATCTTACGGCTGATGATCAGTCTTCCCTCTTCAGGATCGATATCTGACTCCTTAAGAAAATCATTCAATTGATCATCAGACATGTCAGATATGTCAAAAACCGCTTCAACGTAAGCATTATCCGAATCAGATCTGATTATATTACGGGAAGCCTTATCTCCCATAATAAGTCCAAGAGCATCAACAAGAAGACTCTTACCTGCACCGGTTTCACCTGTAATAACATTCAAGCCTGCGGAAGGTTCAAAATAAGCATGTGAGATCACGGCGAAATTCTTGATCTCGAGCGAAATCAGCATTCCATGTCTCCGATAACGAGATCATTAAGAGTAATGACAAGTGCACGGGCTTCCTCAACACCTGTAGAAGCGACAAAGACCGTATCATCACCTGCAATAGTACCAACAACATCATTCAGATGCATGGAATCAAGAGCCGAAGCAGCTGCCTGAGCCATTCCGGGCAAGGTTTTGATCACAACGATATTCATTGCATTCTCGATCGTTCTTACGCAATTGGAAAAAACCGCAAGAAGCCTTCCCGGGGCAGAATCACCGGTCCTGTCAAGAACAGCATATTTGGAATTATTATTGGGAAGCGTAACTTTGATAATACCAAGATCTTTGATATCTCTTGATACAGTCGCCTGAGTAGTCTTAATGCCTGAATCCTTAACAAGAGCAGTGAGTTCCTCTTGCGTAGAGATATCTTTCTCCTTTATAAGGCGGAGGATCATCTCCTGTCGCGAATTCTTAGTGGTTTTCATAGAAGCTTCCCTTCTGGATTATCTTATGTCTTATCACGCCGAAGAAATTATCATCGCCAAAAGAAATCGTCTTAAGCATCTTCTCATGAGGTTTGATTACCACCCTGTCGTTATCCTCAAAATCGACAAGATCTCGACCGTCAAGACAGATGATAGGCGCAGTCTCAAACGGCTCGACAATTATCTCAACCACACTGTGTGAAGGAACAACATAACTGAAACTGTGCAAAGTATGAGAACAGTTTGCAGTAATGATCACATCATCCATGTCAGGCATTAGTATAGGTCCGCCAGCCGCAAGATTGTATGCAGTGGATCCTGTTGCCGTAGAAATGATCAGGCCATCTCCAAAGAAGTGCTCAGCGATCTGACCGTCTACTTTAAGAATAAGCTTAGCAATATGGAGTTTTGCTCCGCGTCCGATCGAGCAGTCATTCAGGCAAACATCGCCACCCTTAAGAAGACCTGCTTTGTTGAACACCTGAACATTAAGCCTGTTCCTCTTGATAATCTGATAATCACCGTCAACGATCCTCTTTATGCAGCCGTCGATTTTCTCAACATTGATCTGTGCGAGAAATCCTATGCTTCCTTTATTAATGCCGACAAAAGCGGCATCAGTATCACCATATGTCCCGACCATATAAAGAAAAGTTCCGTCTCCGCCGATAGAAATGATCACATCAGGCGTGTTTTCAAAGAAATTTGCAAACTCGACACCCTCAAGGCCGTCAGGGAAAGAACCTTTATCCTCATTCCTCAGAACAGGAGTTGCGCCGTACTTTAATATGGCCTGTGCCGTAATGAATGCACAGACATAACCATTATCTCTATTCGTATTTACGTGTAATCCTATACGCATATGATTATTAAATCATTTTTCTGAATAAAAATACATAGCAAATTACTGAGAAATGATCCTATTATAGATAGAAGTGCTGTCGATTCCGGCAATTTCACGCTGTCTCTTTTGAGAAGCTGCCTTGATCATATCGTTCTCTACAGAAATCGATATAAATCTGAATCTGAACGTTTTCTTCTCAATTTCAGCTCTGATACTCTCGCAGGCTCCACCGTACCGAATACCTTCCTCACAAATATAAACATTGCTGACATTGCCAAGCATTCCAATGAGTTCGTCAACCGGAACGGGCTTGATCATTGACAGATTGATATGTTTGCCGAACAGGCCGCTCTTTGCCAATTTATAAAATGCCCTGTCACACTCCCTGCACATAACGCCAATGGAAATCAATGCAAAATCATTGCCCTTATCAGCTGTAAGATGAGGCCGGATGCATTCATCAGGATCATCATACAAAGGCTTATCATATTCTGCTCCGCCTCTGGGATATCTCAATGCACATGGTCCATCTATCTTGTTAACACAATAATGGAAGATGTTATGGAGATCCGTATAATCCCTGGGAGCGAAGACTGTCATATTTGGCATGGAATTCAGATAAGAGATATCTCTAAGGCCATTGTGAGTATGACCGTCATTGCCGACAAATCCGGCCCTGTCGATAGCAAAGATGACGTGATTGTTCATAAAACAGCAGTCCGTGATCATCTCATCATATGATCTCTGCAAGAAAGATGAATAAATGGCAACCACGGGAATGTAGCCTGAAATAGCAAGTCCGGATGCCATTGTTACACAGTGTTCCTCTGCAATTCCACAGTCAAAGAACCTGTCAGGATATGTTGATGCGAATTTGGTAAGACCTGTTCCCAGGGACATTGCCGCACATACGGCAACGACTTTATCATTCGCTTTAGCCTCATCCATGATAGCCTCGCCAAAGGAGGAAGTAAATGATTCCTTAAATGACGTATCAACACCCTTCTCGAGATCAAAGGGACCGACACCGTGATAATATGAAGGATTTTCTTCAGCGAATTTGTAACCTTTTCCCTTCTTTGTTCCTACGTGAATAAGTACCGGGGCTTTAATATCTTTTACAGCATTAAAGGTATCGATCAGTGTCTCTGTATCATGACCATCGATCGGACCGTAATAAACCATTCCAAGATCTTCAAATATTGAAGGAGTCTTACGGTAAACGATAAATCTGAACCAATCCTTGATCGCAAGGATTATCTTAATGAGAACATTGCCAATCAGAGGGATCTTGCGCAAGAATGACTCTGTAGACTTCTTCGCTGCGATATAACCGCTCTTCGCTCTTATCTTACCGAGATGACTTGACAGACCGCCTACATTTTTGTCGATACTCATTTCGTTATCATTGAGGATTACGATCATCTTGGTCTTACTGATACCGGCATCATTTATGCCTTCGAAAGCGAGTCCTCCGGTAAGTGCGCCGTCACCGATAACGGCAACAACGTAATTATCTTCACCCTTAAGGTCTCTGGCTCTGGCCATACCGAGAGCCGCAGATACCGAAGTGCTTGCATGACCTGTATCAAAAGCATCATATTCGCTTTCTGAAACTCTCGGGAAACCGGATATACCGCCTTCCTGTCTTAATGTATCAAACCTGTCAAATCTTCCTGTCATTAGTTTATAAGAATAAGACTGATGCCCTACATCAAAGATGATCTTGTCCTTCTCATAATCAAATGCAGTAAGCATGGCGATCGTAAGTTCAACTGTACCCAGATTGCCTGCCAGATGCCCGCCGTTTGCGGAAACTGTTTTCAGTATCTTGTCACGCAATTCAGCCGCAAGGGTTTTGCGGTCTTCCGGAGTCATATTCTTAAGATCGAACTGACTCAGTTTATTACCGAGAAATCTGTATTCCAATTCAGGCGCCCCTCGTCTTCAGATAATCTACAAGTTTCCTGTATTCGTCAACTTTGCAGCCTTTGCATTCAAGTTCATCAAGAACTTTATGTGCACCTTCGATCTCCATATCAAGATGCTTTACGGCTTCATCAAAGCCAAGCAGAGTAACAAATGTGGATTTATTATCCCTTTCATCTTTTCCGGTTGATTTTCCAAGCGTTTCCGCATCAGATATGACATCAAGGATATCATCCTGAATCTGGAATGCGAGACCAATATGAGCTGCCAGTTTCTGCAAAAGCGGAAGGATCATCGGATCATTGTCCTTCATCAGATATGCAGGAGTAACTATAGCGCATTCGATCAGTGCTCCCGTCTTCTTAGCCTGTAACTCATAAAGCTTATCAAGAGAGATCTGCAAATTTTCTGAAGACAGATCGATGCTCTGTCCGCCGATCATCCCTCTCACGCCTGTCAATTCCGCCATCTTATATCCGGCAAGTGCATATTCCGGCTTAAGGCATGAGATCTGGAGGAGCCTGACCATAGCTTCTGTGAGAAGAAGATCTCCTGCAAGAGTCGCAATTCCTTCACCATATATCTTATGACACGTCGGCTTTCCGCGTCTTAGATCATCATTATCCATACATGGAAGATCGTCATGAATAAGAGAAGACGTATGGATCATCTCAAGAGTTGATGCATAAAATCTTACATCATCATAGATCTTATCATCTGCTCCAAGCATCTCATATGTCATGAACATCATCTTCGGGCGGATTCTTTTACCTCCCGCAAGAAGACTGTATCTGGATGCTTCGACAGCTATATCCCCTGAATCCTCAGGAAAGATAGCATTAAGATCTTTTTCTATAATGTCAGAATAATCCATAATCACTCTCCTCCATTATTAGTATTTACGATTTCGATCTGCTGCTTAACTTCATTCAGTTTATTGTTGCAGAAAGCAACCAAAGCAGTTCCGTATTTATAGAGGCTAAGAGAATCATCAAGTGTTGTGTTGCCCTCACTCAGCTTCTTTACAACGCCATTGAGTTCTTCCAAAGCCTTTTCAAAGGTCATATCTTCTTCAATCTTAAGTTCCTTCGCCATACCTATACCTCTTTAAGATATTTTCCTGTAATCTTTGCATCAGCATCACCGTCATAAAAACTGATCCTGATATCAGATCCTACCGCTATCCTGCCAACACTCTCAATGGCATTGCCTTCTTTATCGCTTATAAATGAATATCCTCTCTTAAGAACATTTCCGGGATTCAATGATTCAAGAGTACTGCAGGCAGAAGACAACTTCATTGTTCCATCGTTAAGTTTGTTTTGCATAAGAGTTCTCATCTTGAAATCAAGATTATCTATGTTTTTCTGCTGATTTTCAGCATAATACAAAGGGCTTATCAGCGCCTTATGATTTGCAAGACCTGATACGATCTGCGATTTCTTTTCAAGGAAATTATTAATTGATACATCCAAAGACAGTTGTGCTGAAGAGATCATATCTGACAGATCGCTGTATTTGCCCATAACCAGTTCAGCCGCCGCTGTAGGAGTCGGAGCCCTAAGGTCAGCAACATAATCACATATAGTATAATCAACCTCATGACCGACAGCAGAGATAACCGGTGTCGTCATTGAGTAGATCTGTCTTGCGATCCTTTCATCGTTAAATCCGAAGAGATCTTCATAAGAGCCTCCTCCGCGTGCAACAATTACAACATCAACTTTGCAATTATCCTCAAAATACTTAAGACCTGTCACAACCTCAACCGGGCACTGTTCACCCTGTACGGCCGAAGGATATACAACTACGTGAAAATTAGGATTTCTCCTCTTCAAAGTATCGACAATATCATGTATAACAGCTCCGGAAGATGAAGTAACAACACCTATTTTGCGGGGAAGTATACTAATCTTCTTTTTATGTGAATCATCAAAAAGGCCTTCCTTCTTAAGTTTGGCAAACAGTTTAAGATACTGATCGTAAAGGTCTCCGGCGCCTTTCTTTGTCATGGAATAAACTTTGATCTGAAAAGAACCTGTGGGCGGATAAAGTTCAGCACTTCCCTTCAGGATGACTTCATCACCTGCTGCCGGTTTGAAATCCAAAGCAAGATAATTAGATCTGAAGATTACACAGGAACAAACCGACGAAGAATCCTTTATCTTGAAATAACAATGTCCGCTTGTTGCTACCTTAAATTCGGAAATCTCACCGGTAAGCTCAAAATTATTGAGATTACTGTCTGCTGCAAATGCATCTCTTACATAGTTATTAAATACAGATACAGAATCAAACTTGAACATAATTATAAACTCTTCTCAAAGCTGCTCAAAACACCATTGATAAAAGAAGATGACTTGTCCGTACCATATTTCTTTGCAAGTTTGACAGCCTCATTTATTGAGACAGATGTATGAATGGAATCCATATTTCTGATCTCATATACGGCAATCTCAAGAACTATTCTGTCCATCACCGGAAGTCTCTCGAGTCTCCAGTTCTTAAGAAACGGCTTAAAAGCCTCATCAAGCGACTGCCTGTTATCGATTACTCCTGTAGTTATTTCTTTAAAATAATCAAAATCATTAGCTACGATTTCATCAAAAGAAGGATCTTCCCTGAAGATCTTCAACTGCTCAAGGTACTCTTCAGGTCTATACTCAGCCTGATAAATAAACGCCAACGCAGCCTCTCTAGTCTTAATACGGCTAACCGCAGAATCTGAACTCATCTGAACCTCCCGGGGGGAAGGATTCTGTCAAGGAACTTCTTGAATCTGCTTGTATCAGTAAACAGGAACGATCCGACAAAAAATCCAATCAACGAAAATATAATTATAAACAGTGTTTTCCAAAAGCCGAAAATACAAAGCAGTATTGCAACCACAAAAAACATAAAGGCAAATACAGCACCTGCCTTAACATTTTTCATTTTCTCAAACAGTTTGGATAAAAACCTTTCCATTATCTGCCTTCAACCTTAGCTACAGCTTCTTCGACCCTTGAAACTCTAACGGTAACATTCTCTACTACGATACCGGTAAAACGTTCGATATCCTTCTTTATCTTCTCCTGAACCTTTGCCATGGAAGAAGGAATCTCAACGTTTGAATAAAGAACACACGAAAGCGACAGCCTGATAGCGCCGTCCTTGCCTGGTGACACGTGACATCTTGCACTCTTTATGCCTACCTGAGCAGATTTAGCAGAATTCAGCGCAATACTCTCAATGGCATCAGAACCAATATCCACGCTTCCGATCTCAGTCTTACGGAGTCTTGTTCTGTTAAGTCTTCCGTAAGTGATAGTGTTGGTAATAACAACGATTGCCGTTATAAGGAAAAGTATAAGTATGGCTGCATATACATATTTGCTTACGGGACCGTTAGCTATGGATGAAAGCGGAGAAAGAAGGTCAGAGAAGATTCCGTCATCCACAAGAGCATAAAGCAAAATAACAGATAACAGTGCTATAAATACTGAATAAACAAAAGTTAATGCCCTGACAAAAGAATTCATATTACTCCTCCCGTTTACTTAAACTTAAACCAAACGCCCTGATTATCATCATTATCGGAAGAATTACTGCTGTCACGGGTTGCAGCTGCCTTATCTTCTCTTTTGGGACTGACATAAAACTTACTTATATCATCATCCGATTCAGAAGATTTAACATGATCGCCTCTTCCTGAAGATTCGCTCTCAACAACACCGCAAACATATACATCGACTGAATCAACCTTCAATCCGGTAAATTTCTCAACATCTTCCTTGATCTTCTCCTGGATATTCCAGGCAACCTCGGGAATGATCTTACCGAACTGAATTACCGGATACACGGTAACGGAAACGGAGTTGCTGTTCTGTTCATCGAATACAACACGCACTCCTTTACCCTCATGTACAACTCCGGCCTTCTCTTTGAGCGCCACAGCAAAAGAAGGCACCAATGATACAACTCCGTCGATCTGCAAAGCGGACTCGGCGGCATACTGGGCTACGAACCCTTGCGTCATCGAGCGATCGCCTTTAATCGATTCCGAACCGGAATTAATATTCATTGGTGCTCCTTAAATTCGCTGTAAGCGTGAATTATTAAGCTCTTTCAAGATACTCGCCGGTTCTTGTATCAATCCTGATAATCTCATCCTGATTGATAAAGAGAGGAACCTTAACGGTTGCACCGGTCTCAAGTGTAGCATACTTTGTTACATTGGTAGCTGTATCGCCCTTTACACCGGGCTCACACTCAGTAATCTTGAGTTCAACAGTAATAGGAAGCTCAACTGAGAAGATCTCACCCTTGTATGAGAGGATCTTACAGATCATCTCTTCCTTAAGGAACTTGATACCGTCACCGATCTTATCACTGTGAATAGGTGTCTGGTCATATGTCTCCTGATCCATGAAGTAGTACAGATCTCCATCATTGTAGAGATACTGCATATCTCTTCTCTCAAGCTGAGCTTGTTCAAACTTCTCGTTAGGGTTGAAAGATCTCTCAACAACAGAACCAGTCTTTACGTTCTTATACTTTGTTCTAACAAAAGCTGCACCTTTACCGGGCTTTACGTGCTGGAACTCAACGACCTGATAAACCTGGCCGTCCATCTCAAAGCACATGTTGTTTCTAAAATCGCCTGCGCTTATCATAATTAACTCCTTTATAATAAATATTAACTAAATAATTATATTGTAAATGTACAATTACTGCAAGAATTAAAATCTTCCAAACAATCTGACGATCTTCTCAAGAGGTCTCTTGAGAGCAACATACCATATTTCTTTCTTGTTATATCTCTCTACCATAATCGTATAGCAGCCTGCAAATCTGCCAGCCATGACATCCGTAAAGATCTGATCTCCAATCATACAAGCCTCAGAATGCGATACTTTCATCAGCTCCAAAGCGCGCTTGATCCCGGAAGGATTGGGCTTATGTGCATATGTAATACAAGGTATACCGAGCATTGAAGCAATCCTGGCAGATCTTCCCGACTTAGCATTGGATACAAGACACATATTAAAACCGAGATTTCTGATCATATCAACACATTCTCTGCTGTAATCAGCCGGTTCGGTGGCGTGATCAGGCCCAAGAGTATTATCAAAATCCAGCAGGAGAGTATTAATACCCCTTGATTTAAGGGCAACAAAATCGAGCTCCTTGACAGAGCTGACTACCAGATCAGGTTTCATTGCACTAAAAGGATTCATAACTTATATATTATAAGTAAAAAAAAATTTTTTGTGATAAAATTTAAACGTTATTTTGAAATTATGAGGTGTTATATGAAAGTAGCAAAGTTCGGCGGCACATCACTTGCCAATGCATTTCAGATCCAAAAGGCATGCAATATTGTCCTGTCTGACAGTGAGCGCAAAGTAATCGTTGTTTCCGCTCCAGGCAAGAGAACAAAAGAAGACATAAAGGTAACAGACCTACTTATTAAGGTTGCAGAAACAAGGATCGCAGGCAACGATCATAAGGAACCTCTGAAAGCAGTTATTGACAGATTCAAGGAAATAACTGATGAACTTAATATCCCCGATGTTCTCCCCAGCATCGAGAAAGCTGTCACTGAAGTCGTTGAAGATACAATCTATGACAATGTGGGCTATCTTGACTCCGTTAAAGCAATGGGTGAAGATTCAAGTGCAAGAGTTGTTGCTGCTTTTCTGAATTCAACCGGTCATCCCGCAGAATACTGCAATCCACGAGAATGCGGTCTCTATCTTGAGCATAATGATATCGGGAAAGCAATGATCCTTGATGAATCATATGATAATCTCTCTACACTTCGCAAAGATGAAGATACCATTTATGTATTTCCCGGCTTCTTCGGTTATTCCAAATCAGGAAGAATAATCACGTTCTCAAGAGGCGGATCCGATATTACCGGATCGATCCTTGCCGGAGCTCTTAAAGCAGATGTTTATGAGAACTGGACTGATGTTGATAATGTTTACGCTGTAAACCCCGGCCTTGTCAGCAATCCGTTCCCGATCAACGAGATCACATACGATGAGATGCGTGAGCTTGCTTATGCAGGGTTCTCCGTACTTCACGAGGATGCTCTCTTTCCTGTTTATGTAAGAGGCATACCGATAAACATCAAGAATACCAACAATCCTACAGCAAAAGGCACATGGATCGTATCAAAGAGAACCCAGTATGATTCTCTTGTAACAGGCATTGCAGGAGAGAAAGGATTCTGTTCCGTTACTGTAAGCAAGTACCTTATGAATCAACAGGTGGGATTCCTCTGGAACGTAATGAGGATCTTTATGGAGGAAGGAATCTCAGTTGAACATATCCCTTCAGGAATAGATACAGTATCAATTGTTGTCAGAAAGAAATACTTCACTCCAGAGAAGCAGGAAGTTATTTGCAACAGGATCTTAAAAGAACTCAACGCTACAGACATCAAAGTTGAGAGAGATCTTGCAATAGTTATGATCGTCGGTGAAGCTATGGCTAATTCCGTAGGTATAATGGCACGTGCCGCATCTGCTCTCAGTAATGCAGGAATCAACTTAAGGATTGTCAATCAGGGTGCATCTGAGATATCAATGATGTTCGGTGTATCCGAATCATATTGCTCCTATGCAGTTAAGGTTCTGTACAAGGAATTGTTCAGATATTGATAAACAGCAAACTTATAAACAAAGGGGCTGTCTCAAAACGAAAAGAGATAGCCCCTATCTTATTGCAAAAGAAAACGGGTCCCGAAGGGCCCGTTTATTGTTAGAATAATTGTGTGAAAAACCTTCTAACATTACAGTCTGACTATAGCAAAAACGGGAGCTATATTCAACTGGCACTTCCAATTCAAACCGAATGTTTAATTCCCGTAGACGATTCAGTGCGACTCATAGATCAGGTCTTAGAGGAGATAGATTACAAAGAATTGTACCTGACCTACTCGTCCGAAGGACGAAATCCTGCAGTCGAACCGAAGACTCTGTTCAAGATAATGGTATATGCATATTCGCAGCATATCTATTCTTCGCGAGAGATAGAAAAAGCCTGTAAGCTAAATCTGGCATTTATGTATCTGCTCAGAGGAGAAAAGGTTCCTGACCACAATACCATAGCAAGATTCCGCCAAAAACATCTAACGCATTGTGTAGAAGGCCTGCTTACTCAATTGGTTAATCTGTTGGCTGAAGCAGAAGAGATACAATTTGAGAACCTTTTTATCGACGGAACAAAGATAGAAGCCAATGCCAACAGGTATTCCTTTGTGTGGCGCGGATTTATTGAAAAGAGCGAAGCAAAACTCCAGGTAAAGGCAACAAAATATCTCAAAGAGGAATTGGGCATCACTGTTGTTCCTGAATACATCACGGCTCAGTATTTACAGAAGGTGCTGAGCGATCTTGTGCTGATAGCGGACTGCCAGGGAACTGAATTTGTTTATGGTTCAGGAAGAAAAAAGACAGAGATACAAAGACAGATAGAAACAATAGAAGACTTTAAGACCAGACAACAAAAGTACGAGACTGCCCGGGCCACCTTTAAAGGCAGAAACAGTTATTCCAAGACGGATAAAGATGCGACCTTTATGCACATGAAAGAAGACTATATGCGTAACGGTCAGTTAAAGCCGGGATATAACATCCAGGCTGCCGTTGAGAGTGAATACATAGTCGGAATAGATGTATCAGCTGAACGAGCTGATGTGCGTACTCTTATTCCTTTTCTTGACAAGCTTAACAGAAACTACGGCAGGAACTTCGACAATCTGATTGCCGATGCAGGCTACGAGAGCGAAGAGAATTACGACTATCTTAAGCGCAATGGGATCAAGCCATATATAAAACCATCCAACTACGAGTATTCCAAAACAAAGAAATTCCAGAAGGATATGGAATTCAGACTTGCAATGGATTACGACGAGGAAAAGGATGTATACACATGTAAAGGCGGACGGAACCTCAAGTTATCCGGAAACAAACACAAGAAAGGGTTCATGGGTTATGAGAGCACGATTAAGATCTATAAATGCGAATCCTGTGAAGGCTGCCCTTACTACGGCAAGTGTTACAAAGGTCAATACACAAAGAGCATTCAGGTAAGTGAGGTCTTCGATGTATTCAGGCAGGAAAGCCGGGACAACATCACTTCAGAAAAAGGGATCCAACTGAGAGTCAACAGATCCATACAAGCCGAAGGCGTCTTTGGAATAACCAAACAGGATTACGGATTCAAGAGGTTCCTCATGCGGGGTAAAGAAAATGTTGCGACTGAATACATACTGTTAGCAATAGCATTTGACCTCAACAAACTTCACAACCGAATACAAAACGGGCGGATCGGACAATCGCTGTTTCCGCTTTCCGAATCTGCTTAGAAAAACACAAAAACAGTTCAGAACCCTTCCTGAACAGGCGTTAGCATGCTCAGAAATCAAGTTATCTACAAAAACAGCCCTTGAGACTCGATTTTTGACGATCCTAGAGGCGTTTTTACTCTGGTTTTGAACAATTTATAAGGAGTTGCCTCGCTGTGAACTAGTCACTTTTGAGACAACTCCTTTCTTTTTTGGAGAGGCAAAATATCCGGAAAGGATGATTGCAGCTCCCGTGATATAGGCTTTTGCGAAAGCAAGAGAACATCGCGAATTTTTACAGATTGTCAAAAGAAATAGACAATGGGGCGTGTTATAATATTATTTATGATATTATGTGCGATTCTACACTGATGGAGGAATGTGACAAATGGGAAGGAAACTAAGCTTCGCAGGTAAAATTACCGCAATGTTGTTAAGCCTGGTATTGATCATCAACAGCGTAGGACTTACTGTTTTGGCTTCTGATGTTACCAGTCTTGACGGAAGCAGGAAGATCGGCGAGAATGCCGGTCATGTTGATGTCAAGTATGCTGTATTGCCTGAGGATACCACAGATTTTACAGATGTAAATTTGTGGTATTCTCAGCTGAATTTCAGTATCCAGGATGATCTTCAGAGAGACCACAAACTTATATTTGTAAAGACTGAAGTGGATCCCGGATATACACTGACCAGATTCTGGTATAGGGTGTCTCCGTATGCCTGGACCTCAGCTGATGATATGGGCGGCGGATATTACAAATTCCGTTCTCATCCGGAAGTCGGAACGGATATCTCGGTTGACATAACGGCTACTGCCACAGAATATCATGTCAGCTTCGTACAGAGTGACAGATATACTTTCAGTAATATATACAAGAATGGTGACAGTTCATTCGATCCTGAGACGGCGACAGTCCAGGCCTGGGATGATACGATCAGCTTTACAGTATCAGCTGTTGACGGCTGCAGCATCAATTCAGTTACTGCTACAAGAGATGATAACGGAGAGAATATTCCGATAACAGAGACAGGTGTATCCTGGAGTTTCACTGTCCCTGATTCAAGTGTTACTATCAGCGTTGATTCCTCAAGTGATATTTATTATTGTCCTGAGCCCGGTGCTGCTCCTGTTTATCTTGAACCTTCACAGTATAAGATACTTGATGACGGGGCATTTCCCGCTTCATTAAGTGCAGATGATGCAGCTTTTTATGTAATCAGAAACAACATTACAATGAACGAGATCGTCAGTATCGACGGTAATGTTAACCTGATCATTTGCGACGGCAAAACGTTAACGGCAGCACACAGCCTTTATATTGGCCGTAATTCTACACTCACAGTTTATGGTCAGACAAATAATACAGGAAAACTGGTTGCCAGAACGTGTCTTGACCCGCAGGAGTATTGGTCACTCGAACATGATGACTACCAGCGTATAAGTCAATATGCGATTACAGGAAGAGGCACTATTGCAATTAACGGATGTGAAGTGATTGCTGACGGTACTGCGGAAAATTTTGGTGCTTTTGCTTCCAATTACGATCTTACAAAGTCTGTCATCAGCGGATACAGCATCAGTGCAGGCCTTACAAGTTCTCTTGCTTCACTTGTGGAAAGAGGACACACGACTGAGACCTCCTGGGTCAATACAGATTCAGATGCATTCCAGGCGTTAACCCTTCAGCCGTATGCAAGGATCAGTGCATGTAACCACCCCGTAAGTTCTTCTACTCTTTATGTTCAGCCGGGTACTGAAGCTACATGGTCTGTTCACGAGCATATGATCGGCAGATGTGCATACTGCCTTGGCGGAACAGACGTAATTCAGGAACATGTATTTGACGAAGATGGTCATTGTGCATGTAATACTGTAAATGCATACCGCATCATTGCAAATGATGACAGCGTATCTTACAGCACAAGTTATGAGAATGGTTCTCCAAACGAATGGTTTATCAATAATGATACTGCAGTAGTACGCATTACTCCTCCTGCAGGTTACGCTTCCACAGCAACATTTACAAATGCAGGCAGCAGCACAGGATCAGGTTCTTTTGTTAATCCTTACAAAGTCGTTATATCCGGTTCCAATATCAACATGGCTGTTGTGAATACAAGAGTCTATGACATTGATGTCGTATCTGAAAACGGCACAGTCCGTGTAAAGAATTTCTACGGCGAGTTTGCAGACAACTCCACAGACAGAGTCGCATCTGCAGGCCAGACCGTAAGTCTGGATCCTGTATCCAATGATGGCTATACATTGAGGAATATCACCGTAACAGCAGGTAATGATGATATTCCTGTAACACGCAATACTCTATCAGGTTATTATGAGTTCACGATGCCTGCAGAGCCTGTTACTGTCACTGCAGAATTCATGGAGGGTTCTGATTCTTATACGATCACGGTTCCTTCTTTCGAACATGGTTTGGTTGTTGTTGATAAGGATTCCGCTGCTGCCGGTGAAGCTGTTACATTGACAGTCACAGCAGCGCAGGGATATCACCTTGCAAGCCTCGCATACGGAAGAGGCGGTGCGCAAGCTGTCGACATCACTATTGGTAACCAGAGTAGTTACAGCATCGTAATGCCGTCATATGACGTTACGGTCTATGCTACATTTGCACCTTCCACTTATCATCTGACATATCCGTCAGATGATAATTATGAATTCTATGACACTTCTTTAGTAAGCTTTGCAACTGATTCAACCGTTGTAGTTCCTGTCAGGCCTTATGTTGACGGTGTTCATATCTATGGACTTAGTTATAAGTATGAACTCGATGGAAGAGAGTATATTTATCCTGCAGTAGCCGGTGCTCCATATGCTGAGACAGGATTTACTGAATATTCATTCACTATGCCGGCGGCTGACGTCGAACTCGTAGTTGATTATGGTTACAACATTACTGTCATAGCTCCCCTGTATGGTTTGAGTGTCACATGTAATGGTGAGGCTGCACCTTATGCAAGAGCCGGTGAGACTATTGATGTAAAATGGGTCGACGGAGATCGTAGAATCCATCACATTAATGTTAATGACACCAGTATAGCAGGAACAACCTTTACAATGCCGGCTGGAGCAGTAACACTTTCTGTTGAAGAATCAGATACTTATCCGGTATATGAATTCGAAACTGCAACTCTCGCTCATGGTCGTCTTGTTCTCAAGGACAGTCAGGGACATGAAACCAATGACTTCATTGACGGAGAAGAAATCTATGTTGAACTGATCCCTGATGATCTTTATAGACTGGACTCTTCATCCCTGGATCTTGAGATTCAGCTTGAGACTAATAGAGGTCATCTGATCTATACAATTGATGATGGTATCTTTACAGGCGACGGAAGATATAATCTCCATTTTACTTGTCAAAGTAATTATGAGGGCGGTTTTATAAGTCTGATAAATCGCTCGTATGATCAGCTCATTCCCAACAGGTATAGGGTGAAGGTGTCGGATTCTGCTAGTGAATATGTCACTATGGACAGCGCTGACGAGTATTATTATCCGGGATCAACAGTAACTCTGACACTCAATACTATCGCTGGACAGAGACTGACGGCGCTTGATATCACGCAGAAAGTGAATGATAATGATGTTGTTATTCTCTCTATGTTGAGTGCAGATAAGTCAACTATTACATTCACCATGCCTGAGAATGATGTGTATGTCAGGTTGCCTGATAATGCAAATGCAAGACAGTATTTCTATTATGATCCTTTCACCGGAAGACAGAAGAACTTAGACAGCAGTTTGATCAAGCCCTGGGCAGAGCCTGACAGCAACAACGAGGCAGTCCTCACAGACAACAACGGCTGGTATTCTACCGGAGAAGCAAGATCATATGATGAGAATACCATCATTAAGATCGGTGCAGGCAAGACTGTAAATATCCTTGTCTGTGACGGTGATGAATATAAACTTGAAGTAGCTGCAATCGTTCTTGAAGAGGGTGCAACCCTTATGATCTATGGCCAGAGTGCCGACAACAACGGAACGTTGATCTGTAATGCCGCTAATAAATATCTGCCCGGTATTGGTGCAATGCCAGGTGTCGGCAATGCAACGATTGCGATCAACGGCTGTAATGTTACTGCAACCGGCGGAAACAATTCATCAGGTATTGGACGAGGGGCTTATACAAACAGTACAGTTGAAAATAATGTTTTGGTAAGTATTAATCATGGAAACGTAACCGCATTTGGTGGTTCGAATTCCGCAGGTATTGGCGGCAGCAGCAAGAATCCTGTCAAGAGCATTTATATCAGAGAAGGATCAGTTGTTAATGCACGCGGCGGAGCTAACGGTGCAGGTATCGGCGGCGGTGCAAACAGTCCTTTCGGTTCAATAATCATCGGCGGTGGTGATATAGTTGCTTATGGCGGCAGTAAAGCAGCCGGCATTGGCGGCGGCCGCGGAACAAAGGGTACATCTAATAGCATATTGATAAC
>Ga0247611_10005271_pt1 | contig 17235 bp, 38 predicted proteins | sample 177DNAGHGhighgp2_FD_192422 | JGI IMG/M metagenome (GOLD analysis project Ga0247611, IMG submission 192422) | Sheep rumen microbial communities from Palmerston North, Manawatu-Wanganui, New Zealand - 1770 DNA GHGhigh gp2 | ecosystem: Host-associated > Mammals > Digestive system > Stomach > Rumen... | reverse complement strand
CGGAAGCTCTTTATACAGCTGTCTATTGTAAAGTCCAGCTTGTCCATCATCTGTCCAGCTTTTTCCTGTATTTCTCTGTCTTTATTCTTCTTTTCTTCTATTGCTTTATCAAAATCTTTAAGCACTTCCTTGAAATTCTCTACAATCTTATCTAATTCAGCAGTGTCCATTTATTTTTTCCTTTCTTAACTTTCTATATATATTATATCAAAAATTTTATGTTTTTTCAAGTGCGGGTGCCGAAGTAGAGATTTTTTATTTTTTCTCTTTCTCTTACTTTCTATATATATTATAACAAAAATTTTCAAACTTTGCAACAATGCAGCCTCAATCGCAAAATTTTTTTTCGTTTGATTTTTAATAAAATTTATGATATAATAGTAGGGGGAGATATTACCGGCCTGCCGTGGATAAAAATAGCGTTTTTTTATATTTAGAAAAACTCATAAGTAATTTAGCGGGCTTTGCCCAAACGCGTTATGACCTAGTTCATTTCCGGGATGAGCAGCCGCTGCCGCTATGTACTGTTTTGCTCTTGGTTTTATTTAGCTGGCCGGCGGTTTCCCGTGATACAAGGAACCGGGCGCTGGCCGCCCGCTGAATTTCGTTATGCTTTGCTCTTGCGGGGTTGTGCTATGGAGCGCTATGCGTTATGTTTGGGCCCAGTGTTCTGGGTTCCCCGCGCTATGGTTCGCCCTGCGGGCTCACGAAGGAGCGGCGTAAATTGTCTGACACTTGACAGATTAACGATAAATTGTCTAACTTTTTCTTAATATTTTGACATTTTCAGGGGAATTATTAGATTTTTTTACAAAATCAGGGAATTTTTTAGATATTTTACTCAATTTTTAATAATTTTCTGACAATTGGGCGGTTTTCGGGAAAAAATTAGAAAATATTTTTAAAAAATTTTCAAAAAAAAACTTGACATAGGGTAAAATTTATGGTATAATTCGGGGCGCTGCGGCAAAGCCGCGGGCGAGCGCCCCGCCCAACGCATAAATATACAGGTATACAAAAACAGAAGCCCTTACTCTGCATGAGAGCAAGGGCTTCCGCCAAACAAAAGAGAGGTAAACACCAAATATATTTTGATAACGAAACCCCTTGTGAGAGTTGCACTCACCAAACTGTTAGGGGTATGGGTGCTACTTTTTAGTAGCACCCTTTTTGTACTTCCCAAGTTCTACAAAGTCAAGCTTTATAGTCTTGTCATTTACCTTAACATATATCAGTTTATCTTCCTTTTCTACTGTGTACTCAAGGTTTGCACTTGTTAAGGCTTCCTTTATGGTAGCGAACACCATTTTCTTTTCATCAGCAACGTGTACTGTCTTGGGTTTAGTGATAACTCTTTTCTTATCACTCTTTGCATTTTCTCTGCGGTATCCTTTAGCCTTTTTGTCAAGTTCCACTAAATCGGGGGACTGTATATCCGCCTTATCTTCTTCGCTTAACTTCTTGAACTTATCTTCATGGTCTATTGCCCAATCGTCAAGCCAGCACTGTACCGCTTCATTGTAGCTTACTTTCAAGCCGTCCTGTAAGCTTTTAATTTCGGCATCGGGTATATCAAGTACCTTGCCACTTGTCAACGTATATTTCATATCTACCTCTTTTCTTAGGGGTGGAGATTACCACCCCTACACCTCACGCAACATTATGCGGTTGCTACTGCATACGTTGCACCTTTGTTGTTGTCTACCTTAATAAGCAGATTCTTAGCTACAAGCTTGTTAAGGATAGGTGCGAGTTTCTGCGGTGTCATTTCCTTGATTTCCGCTACAGTGGTTGCACCATGAAACTCTTTCTGTGTGATGAACCCTTTATCAGCCATACGCTCAAACTCTGCGATTACAACCTCTGCAAGTCGCTCATTCTCAACCTGTGTTTTAGTGGGCTTGCGGTTGCTGTTAGCCTTGGTCAAGAGAGCAATCTCATTCTCAATGAGAGCCTTCCACTCGGGATTAGCTACCACCTTGTCACAAGCGAGCATTTCTGTAAAGAGTTCAGATTTAGTTTTCTTCTTTGCCATGTTAAGCACTTCCTTTCTTTTTTTGTACCTTTATTATAGCACATTTTTTACTGTTTGTCAAGCACTTTTTGTAAAATTTTTTACAGTGCCAAGTTTTCTGCAAGGCATGAACTCAAGTATAGGAGTTACCTTGCCTTTTTTCAGCGCTTTCGCTAAAATAATACTTTCAATTTCTGCATCATTGAGCGCCGTATGAGCCTCAATAAAGTCAATTTCTTTCTGCAAATAACGGTATGCAATTTCTGCACTTGTCTTGAAGTACATGCTACCTACATAGTCGTTATCTATGCAGAACTTTTTGTACCTTTTGTTGTTTATCAGCTTGTCACAAGCTACAGCCCATATATCAATTATCGGGTAGTCTTTACCTCTAAACTCAAATATAGGTAACTTATACTTGTTATCTGCTTTGCTTTCGGGCTTTACCTTATTGACAAAATTATCAAACTGATTTTTCTCCCACCACTCAAACCAGTCGCTATACCATGCTTTCATAAACCTTTCGGTATAGGGTATAGCACGTTTAAAGTCAAAGTTGGCGTTATAGGCGCAAACACTATGCGACTTGTCAAGGTCGGTCTGGAGTTCTTCCATTATATCAGCCCATTTCCGCACCTCAACCTTTCCTTTTGTAAGTGCCTTATAATACTTCGGTCGCTTGTCAGCATAGTAGGCGGTATTGAATATATCGGTATCAAAGAATATTTCCTGTACGATATAGTTCACCCTTTTCAAGATATTGCCTTGCCTATCCATTAAAACCCACCCTATATCATATACAAGGGGCTTTTTAAGCGCAAAATCGCTTTTATTGATTTCATGCTCGGTATGGGCAAGGTTAAGTGTAGCCGTTTCTGTGTCAAGCACCAGATAAATTTGTTTTTTACTCATTGAAGTCAATCACCTCTTTCTTTTGTTTTTGTACCTTTATTATAGCACATTTTCTTGAGTTTGTCAAGAGTTTTTTTAAGATTTTTTCGTTTCTGTATTCCTACTCACGAGGGAGGGTTTCCGTTTCCTTATCTTCTGTACTTATTATAGCACATTTTCTTGAGTTTGTCAAGAGTTTTTTTTAATTTTTTTTGGAGCGGCGGCGGTTGCCTTTTCGGCTCCCCCTTAACTCTGTATATAGTATACCACATAACAAGCGAAAAGTCAATACAAAATGTTGCACAAAAAATAGGGTGATTTAGGGATAAATTTTGTGCAAATTTTTTTGAAAAAATGCTTGACAAAATCTCTGGGGTGTGGTATAATAGAAAATTTGGGCGCCGAACGGCAAATGCGGCCGTTCGGCGCCCATTGGAACGGACGCCCGCCATTTTAATTACCTCCTTTAATTGCAATTTCAGGGTGCTTTGCGCTAAAATCATATATAACCAAATCTATATAATTACTTATCTTAACTATAATATCACTGGACAGTATTTTTTCCACAAGGTCATAACCGATTTTAGAAAGAGCGTAATCGTAAGCTGTATCCCATGCCTCGGATAAATCTGTATAAGGATACAATTTGTTAATCCTCTCCAGCTCGTTTAAAATTTTTTCTTTTTCGGGTACTGTAACAGTAATTTCGACCATTCCTGTAAATTTCATTTTTATCTCCTATCTTAAGGGCGCCTTATCAGGTGGCGCCCGCCATTATATATACAATTTCTTTCTTTCAGTCATTTCAAACTCTTCATATTTTACATACCAACCCTTTTTTTCATCAAAGCCGATTCTTATCTCTTTAACGCAATTATCATAGTCAGATATAATATTTATAGCTTCAAGTTTAGCCTCATCATAACTATTACAAAGTATCATTATATCAACCCCTTTCTCTTGCCGTATCTACGTAAGCCCTTGATTATTCTATGCTTAACCATATCGCACCTATATGAATAGCAAGCAACAGCTATCACTTCGGAAAAATCCATATTATACATAATATCACCATATTTTTTCCAACCTCTTATTCTTGCTTTTACACTATCTCTTGCCTGTTCGCTATAGCTTCTGGGGTGCCAATTGCATCTATACATTATATGCTGATTTTTCTTTTTCTTAGCCATTATACTAACCTCCATTTTCGCCTCTTATACTCTTCAAAGGTATTAAATTCTTTGTAGTAATAGCCAGCAAAACACTCAGTATCATGGCTAAGATTCCATGAGTGCATATATTCTCTGGCAGAAATACTTTTATAATCTTTATATATTCCTTCAAAGCGTTCTGTAGCACCATCTTCATATCTTAAATCGTGACGTTTAACTATAACCATTTTTTTATATCTCCTTTATATTCTTTTAAGGGACAGCCGTGTACTTTAAATGTCCATTTACCATTATCTTCATCAAAATTATGAGTAAGTTTACAAAGAATTTGAGTATAATTACCTTTTGAATAAGGACATTCAAAACAATTTTTAGGCATTTCTATATCTAAAATTGCTTGTACCATATTTACCTCTTTTCTTGCAAGGCACTTTACAGTGCCTTGCTTTCTGTTACAAAATACTTTGCGTTAAACTTCTTTGCAAGCTCCTTGATAGCCTTGCTTTCATTCTGCGTCTTGCTATACACATTGAACACTGTATCAATACCGCTTGTATCAACCGCATTATAGCTTATGTTTGCAAGGTCAAGCATTGTTGCAAGGTCGCTTGATTTACTACGGCGAACCGTCATTTCTACTTTCCAAAGTTTATCCTTGCGTGCTTTTTCTTCAAGAGCTTTGACGATATATACACCAACAAGGTTACATAAGCCTATGATGGTTGCCTTTAACCACAAGGGCAGGTCACACATCATGTATACGACTACTACGGTATACAGACCATATGCAATAGCATTTGTTACAGCAGACATCACTTTACCGCCCTTTATGGTGGCTATAGACTTAACTGTCTGCAAGAGCACGTTGACTACATTGAGTACAACATAAATTAAAAGTAATTTCATTTTCAACACCTCTTTCTTTTGTTTTTGTACTTACATTATAGCAGATAAACAAGGGTTTGTCAAGCACTATTTCAATTTTTCAGAAATTTTTTTTCAACCTTGTTATAAGTCCTTGACTTCCTTACGCACTCAACAGGGTTTTGTTTTGAGTTTTATCAGCCCTTGTTTTATCTTCTGTAGTTATTATATCATAAGTTTGATAATTTGTCAAGCCCTTTTTTAAATATTTTTTATTTTTTGTGGCGGGCTTGCTTGGTTCTGTATCAACCTTACAAGCATATTGTACCACATAAGCCAACATTTGTCTATCGGCAATTTGCACAAATTTTGGGAAAATTTTTTGTGCAAAATTTTTTAAAAAAATGCTTGACTTTTTTTAGAGGATATGATATAATGGAATTTTCGCGGCGGTGGCGTGGAGCACGGGCGCCACCGCCGCGACCAAAAGAAAAGGAGCGATTTTTAGTCGTCGCTCCATTTAAAATCTTCTTGCTCAACCAGATAATAGTGAATAATATACCAGTCGACATACTCTGCTATTTTTTCTACTATAGTAGGGCACATTTCTTCTACTTCCCATACAGGCATATCTTCTCTATACCAAGTATATCCGTCAAAATAATCTTTTATAATTTCTTCCATAGCCATATCGAAAAAATCATCTTTATGTATATGACGATTGTCCTCTGCTGTAGCATCGCATATTGATTTCATATCATCAGTATCAAGCGTCATTTCTACTTCGATTGTATCTTTAAAAGTTGTTCTCATTTTTTATCACCTCTTTACATAAGATATACGATATCCAAATCTTCATCATAGTCTACATCATTTGCAAGTGCTTCTGAGTAGTCATTATCGCTATTGTAGTAACATACATCTGCATCATCAGGCAGATTTTCTAAAAGTTTTTTAAGTTTTTTTACTGTCATTGCATCAGCCCCTTTCTCTTGTTTGCTGTAACATTTTTTGTTTTTAGTTGTTAGGTTGTTTCCTTAACCTTTACAAGTAGATTATACCAAACAATAGCTAACTTGTCAAGCATTTTTGATAGAAAAAAGTGCACAAAATATCGGGAAAAAATTTGTGCATTTTGCCAGCAAAAAAGTGCTTGACATTTTTATTAAGATGTGATATAATGAAATTTTCGGCGCGAGGTGCGGGAACCGCATGACCTCGCGCCGCCAAAACAAAAAGCCCACAGGTCGCCCTGTGAGCCTTTGTAGGAGGATTATACAATGATTTTAGTTAGCTTAAACCTACTGCAAGGAGTTGCACCTTGCCCCAATTGCGCACTTGGCTTTTTTATAGTAGATGTATGTTTTCGCTCTCGTCTTGTTGCGAAAGCTGGGGTTTCTATTTCTCATACAAACCACTGACAGTCACCCTGCTCAATTTGGTTAGCAGGTTATCCCCTTTTCCTTTTCCTTTTATCTTTAAGGAAGTGTGTTTAGAAAAAGTAGCTATGTCTCACTACCTGAACTGTTTAACCTCATCATGTAGCGCCGTTCCTGCGCGGTTACTGCTTGGACATTTTTTAAAGAGGTTCCTAACCAAGTAACTGTCTTCCCGTCCTCTGATGGCTGAGCAAGGGAGTCGAACCCTTGTACTGCTTACCCAGTCCGTTCTACAGCCTACACTATTTTGTCTTTTCTTGTTGAAAACCAGTTTCTGCCTAACTGTCCTAAAGTCATCTCCTCGCAAAGTAGTAAGCATCGGAGAGAGATTAGACGTGGTGTAGTCGAAACACCCTCAGTGCCTACGTTTTTTGTCAGCCTTATGAGTCCGTTTACGTCTAAGCGGAGAGAGTGGGGATTTGAACCACCCTGTTGTACGTTGACAGTGCCTGAGCGATAGCTTACGTTCTATGCTCTCCTCTCTCATATTCAAGGGGTGGCGTGGCATTGCCACCCCCTTCGGCAAGCAAGGGCTTAAGTCCTTGCGAATACCTTAGCACCCTTATAAGCGGTGAGTTCCTCAACCGTAGTAAGCGGAGTGCGTTCCTTGTTGTCCTTAAAAGCTACCGCCTTACCAGACTTAACGAGTTCCTTAAGGCGAGGAGCGACCTTCTGCGAAGTCCACTCTGCATCAATGGAACGAGCGATTGCGGTTGCGGTTGCAGGCTCTGCGGTAAGTGCGTTATACACATCTTCCATAGCCTTAGCATCAGCTTCGATTTCAGCCTTAGTCTTGCCACCGTTAGACTTCCTCTTCTCAAGGCTTGCCTTAAGCTGAACGAGCTTATCCTTAAGGTCGTTATCCTCTGCTACGTTCTTGCCCTCAAGTACTGCGTTAATTGCTGATACATAAGAATAATCATTTTTTACATTTGCCATAATTAGCACCTCTTTCTTTTTTTATGTTTTTTATTTTTTACAATTATATTATAACAAATTTTTAAGTGTTTGTCAAGCACTTTTTTTATTTTTTTTCTTAGGGTGAAGCCCTTGTCATTGTTTAGCACCTCTTTTCTTATCTTGTGACTTTATTATATCACATTTTGTTCGGTTTGTCAAGAGATTTTTTCAACTTTTTTCAAGTGAGCCGTTTCTGTTTTCAGGCGACCACCCTACTCAAGATTTCATATTCTCTTTATCTTTTGTAATTATATTATATCAAATTTTGTTCTTTTTGTCAAGAGATTTTTTAAGATTTTTTGTGTTCCGACTCACGAGGGAGGGTTTCTGTCTTTTGTTTATCTCTTAACTGTCTTTATTGTACCACAAAGCAAGCCAAATTGCAATAGGCAAGTTGCACAAATTTCGGGATAAATTTTTGTGCACTTTTTTTGCAAATTTCGCTTGACAAAATGCTGGCGATGTGGTATAATGGAAATTTGGCGCGGCGACTGCAAAAGCGGCAGTCGCCGCGCCATCAAAACAAAAAGACTGAGCTTTCGCTCAGTCTGAACTTTTTGCTATTCCGCCAATAGAAATCCAAATTAGCCAGATTACAATTGCTTTTAGCCAGGTAAATTTAAAATTAAATGCCATTGAAGCAAGTTTTACAATTCCTGCGGTTGTTAGAAAACTAACACCTAATACTAAAGCTACTATCAAAATTACTAACAATGTATGTTTCATTTTTATTCTCCTTTTTTCATGAAATCTTTAATAGCTGAAATTACATCACAACTATAAACATGAGTATCATATCGAAGACTATTGTCTTTTATATTATCATGGACATATTCTAAGACATAGTCAAAAAATTCTTCTTCACTGTCTACATCTACTTTTGCATCTTCTATTACTTCTTTTATTTCATCATCGGGGATATCAATTGTAATTGGGATAATCATTTTTATTTTTGGCGGAGGCACCCTATAAGCGTCCCTATAGGGAGGGTGCCCGCCACTCCTTTCTTTAATCTTCTATACTCTTGAGCACATCTTTGATAGTTTCAAGCTTAGCAACAAGTCGCTGAATTTTCTGCTGAATTTTTGCAACTGCCTCATCAGAACAGTAATCTTTAATACGTGCTTTCTGATTTTCTATTGCATTTGCTCTTAACTTATATCTCCATCTCCAAGATGTATGATAACGTTTTGTTTTCACTTTACCAAGAACATTTACACCTTTTTTTGCGATATATTTATGAACACCGTTTGGCAAGCTATCAAACTCTTCAACAGATAAAGGTGCACGATTTTCATTATCAAAGAAAAGAGCCTGTTCATTTTTATCTGCGTTAAGGTAGATAGTTTCTTTTCTCTTGCTTACAAACTGCCCATAATCATCATCAAGTGTTTTAATAGAAACCAAGTGGCAACCTGTCAATTCTCTTATCATGGAATACTGTTTTTCAGTAAACTCTTCATCACCAAACATTTCCTTAATTGCTACAAGTGTTGAGTATGTTCTCATTGCATCTGATACTCTCATTATATTACGCCTCCTTTGTAATCTTTACATAATCATTAAGCACCTTAAGTACGCTATCTCTAAAATAGTCGCCACTCTCATCATCAAAGCTATCATCAACTGCATATGCCATCATCATGGTCATAGTTGCCTCAGCAATAGCTTCACCAATTGCCTTATCCAAAACTTTGGATACCTTGTCAATAAGTTCTTTCTGCTTGTTTGTCATTTTGTTTACCTCATTCTTTCTTTTGTTTTTGTTTTTGTACCTTTATTATACCACAAGGTTGGTGGTTTGTCAAGACCTTTTTTTAATTTTTTTTAGGATTTTTTCACCGCCTTGACTTTCGGTGCACTTCCTTCATTTGATGGTTTAATTATATCACCAAGCCCCTCAAAATACAATTGGCATTTTGCACAAATTTTAGGATATTTTTTTGTGCAACTTTTTTAAAATTTTTGCTTGACATTTTTCTCAAGGTGTGGTATAATAGAATTTTCGGCGCGCGGACGCAGAATGCGAAGGCCCGCGCGCCGCCCAAAGAAAAAAGTCGAGTTTTTACCCGACCTTTTCAAGTGCTCCACCATCGTGGATAACGTATTTATCTCCATTGCTCATTGTGATTACATTGTTCTCAATTTTTTCAACTAAGTTAATGTAGCCATACTTTTCAAAGATAGTTTGTATTGCAACTGCCAAATCACTCGGCCACATATTGTCACCCCCTTTAGTGTCCAAATCTGATGTAGTATTTCAGCCAATTATCACCAAAATACTCTTTTAACTCTTGCTCATACTGTGGATAATTCTGCAACACTGACAGCTTGTAGATTGTATCCCAATCCATAACACAATACCAAGGTGTAACTGTTTCACCCTCTTCCTTGCTACTTCTGTAAAACCTAAATGTATCAAGAATAAAGTTCATAACTTCTTGTTTAAGGTCTGCCTTGATACAGTCATCAAGACTAATAATCTGATTATTAAAGATAGGTTCAATTTCAAAATCAGTAACTTTTACACCACTCATTTTAGTTTCAAATTTCATTGTTGATTCCTCCTTTATCGGTAATATGCGTTTGGTATTTCTTCTGAAAAGTAATAGTTGTAAACCATAATCGCAAATCCTTCGTCCTGTTTTACATATTTGCGTATTGTAGCGGCGGTCGTGGTGGGGAGTATTCCCCACACTTCCAAATTATCAATATGCGCCATTAATTCATCATACATCATTTCAGTCATTTTCATTCGCCTCCTCCATAATTGCTTTAAACAGCTTCTTGAGCAGTTCATACTCTTCAAGGTCATCTGCATACCACTCAAAATCTTCTTCAGTTGCTTCATCGGGTACTCCAAGAGTAATCCAGTCTAACCAGTACAGTTCATCACCCAAGTTGATGATTTCTTCGTTCATTCTTTTAACATCATTGATAATTTCTTCTCTACTCATTTGGTAGCCCTCCTTGTTTGTTTGTACCTAAAGTATATCATATTAGGACGGATTTGTCAAGGGGTAAATTGCATTTTTTTAAAGATTTTTTCTGAGAGCTACCACTAAAGCTCAATGCGGTGCCTGCGCGGAAGCAACGTCCGAGCAGGCACCGCTCAACCCTCGGTGCCCGCCTCACTTTTATAAAAACTTTTATAAAAATCTTGCACAGCTACATTCATTTTCTTTGCAAAATATTCTGCTCTCTTGGGATACTTTCGCATGAAGTGAATTGCCCATTCAGTAGCTTTCTTTTCAAGTGGTAAGTTGAAGTACAAATAGTTCTGCAATTTGTCAAAAGGCAATCTGTCGATAATCACCTTGCACACTTGGTTGTAAAACCTTGCTCTGTCCGAGAAGTAGGGAAAAGTTTTTAAATGCCCAACTTCGTGGAGAATACTTAATTCCATGAGCGCAAGAGTACAAGGTTCAAATTTGCAATCCCATGTCTTGTTTACAAAGTTACAAAAATCTTTGTCACAAGTGTCTGGAATAAGCGAGTAGGAAATTAGTTGTTTGTTTTCCGATACCCAAAACTGTGAAGTTAATTTTGCTTTAATATTTAGACCGCAACACTTGTTAATAATTGCGGTCATTCTTTTATTCAATTTTTCCATTCTTTTTCCACCCCTCTATTGCGTTCTTCATATCTTCTTTACAATACTGAATAACGACTTTGTTGATAGTGTCTAAGCACTCACGATAAGCGGCAAGCTTACCAGTGTAGTAAGCTTCATTTATTTCATTGTCGTAAGGCATATTCCGAGCAATTGAGCGGAAGTCGGTGATGTCCTGTTTGATGTCCTTAATCATTTCATATTCTCTGGTTGTCATTTTCATGTCCTCCTTGTTTCTTTGTACTTAAAGTATATCACATTTCGGGGTAATTGTCAATAGGTAAATGCAAAAAAGTTGAAAAATTTTATCCTAAAGCTCTCTCCTAAAGCAAAATGCGGGCTGCCGGCGCATAAGACGTGTGGCGGCAGCCCGCCAAGAGCCGCCGCACACACTTTTTAGGAGGAAACACTATGATTTTAGTCAGTTGATTAGGTGGGCAAGGATTTGCACCTTGCATGACAAGTACAGGAATACTTATCCAGCGAGGGAGCTACCCTCTTACCTGCGTCTACCTTTTCCGCCACCACCTCACAGTTGACTACTCAAGGTAATCAACCAACATTGCTTTTGCGATTTCTTCACAATTGACTTCATCAATTGCTTTCTTTGCCCATTCAAAGCAAAGGCTTGATGTTTTATAGTCACAATCAAATCCTATTGCATCATAGAGAACTTCATAAATTCTGTCAGCTACATATTCAATCATTGCTTTAGGATTATCTTGAAAGTCTTCTGCGGTTGCCATCTCGTCTTCATCATAGATAAGAGCTTCTGCAAGAAGAAGGTTAGGAAAAAATTCTTTTACGCACTCTTCTGTTATTTTGTTAGAAAAATCATGTTTCATTGTATTTACCTCTTTTCTTATTTATATATCTTTCTCGATAATTGTTGGAGCTTTATCAATATCCCTTATTGCATAACATAAAGTGGCGTCCTCATCTGAGTAATAGTAAGGACAGTTATCTTCAATCCAATCAGCATCAATCAGCCTGCCGTGACCTTTCGGAAGTGGCGTCCCGTTCTTTAAGATGCTGTGCATCTGAGGGTGTATGTCTTTCCATGTTGCAAGAATGTTTGTATATAGTTCTTTTTGTATATCAATTATTATCTTCATTGTATTTACCTCTTTTCTTATTTTCTATACTTATTATATCATACTTTTTTAATTTTGTCAAGTATTATTTTTAAATTTTCTTTTTACGGCTCTGCGGATATCTCCGTTATATTTGTGAGCCTCAACTATAGTATTGAGCACTTTAATATCATTGCATCTATTAGCGAAGTCAACAAACTGTTTAACCGCTTCATCATAACCATTGTAAAGTTTGTACATTTCTTGTATCAGTTCCTGTCTGCTTTTCATATCCGTGTCCTCCTCTGTTCTTTGTAACTAAAGTATATCAAATTTCAGGCGAAAAGTCAATATACAATTTGCACAAAATTCGCGTGGATTTTTTGTGCAGTTTGTACAGTAAGCAGATTGCGGCAGGCGCGCGGAAGTGACGCTCGAGCGCCTGCCGCCAAACAAAAATGAGTAGGCTTTCGCCTACTCATATTCAACAGTCCAGTTTGAAACGTAGATATAGTCATCATATTCTTCTCTGTACTGATATAGGTCGATTTTGTGTTTTTCTCTTGACCATTCTACTGCTTCTCTGTGGTTTGCGGTGAGTTTGTTAGTTACTGTGTCATGGTAAATCATTTTTTTCATTTGTTTTTCTCCTTTTCTTCTTTTAAAGCAAGTTCTATTCTAAAATCAATATAGTTGGTTAAATCTTTAAAAAAGTGATGCCACATATAATATCTGGTTTTAGGGCTATCAATATACTGTTCTAAATTTGAGCGCAATCTAAATTCAATCTCTTCTTTATTTTTTAATTCTTCATCTGTCATTGTGTTAATCTCCTTTGCTTTTTGTACCTTTATTATATCACATATCCTTTTCTTTGTCAAGCATTTTTTCTAATTCTTTTTTATTTTTATACTGTCTGTTTCGTCTGCACCATTCACAGTCACCATGGTTCCTACAGGCTTTATCAAAAGCTTTTGTACCCTCATACTGTTTACGATGTTCTTTTCCATGTTCAATTGCTTTATTCAGACTCATTTTTTGTTCTCCTTTATATCAAGTCACATAATTTTGCAATAATTGGCGATATTGTTAAAAATATTATGCTAAGCATACAAGCCCAGGCGGGTTTACGTTTTTGTTCTTTGTCTACTTCATCATTACAGGCATTTATAAAACCTAATAAGGTGGTTAAAATAATATAGATTACAAATAAGAATTTCATAATACCTCTTTTCTTGAGCTTAGCAGTAAGCTAAGCTCATTTTTCTCCAACCAAGAATTGAAATCTGTTTGTGTGCCTTACCTATTGCAAGGGCATCTCTTTTAAGTGTTACACGCTTGCTAAGGTCGATATACCAGATACCCTCACTAAACCAGATACCACAGTTTCCGTCATATGCCTTGATAGCTTTCATAGCCTGCCTTATATCGCGGGTTTCGATACCCTCAGTGGCAACCTGCCAACCAGTTTTATAAGTGATGGGCTTGCCGTTCTTGAGAGTAAGACCGCCGTTGTTTTCAATTTTTTTAAGTGTGCGAATGTTAATCATTTTGTTGTCCTCCGTTCCTTTACTGTACTTAAAGTATATCATATTTCGGGCGATTTGTCAAGGGGTTTTGCAAAATTTTTGAAAAATTTTTTATCAGCCAGTGCCCTGTCATGTCAAATGCGGACGGCTGCCGAGCCAAACGCGCGTCAGCCGTCCGCCAAAAAGACTGGGATTACTCCCAGTCTTCGTCTTCAAGGTCATCTTCAATATCATAGTCAATACCTTTGATGCGGATAGCCCAATAATAATCGTGGTCACCGAAACTCCAATAATAGCGGTCTTCGGTAATGTAGTAGCCTTCATAAGAATATTTGCCATTGTAGTAAGTTACGAAGCCTACTTCTAACACTTCACCAAAGGGCAGATGGTGATAAGCTTCACCATATTTTTCAATGATGGCGGCATTCACCTTAGCCTGATGTACATCAAGAGCAGATTCAAGATTTTCAAGGGTAGTAGTAATACAAAGAGTGTTTTCAATAGTGGTAACAAGTGTAGTCATAAGTAAGTCCTCCATATCTTTGATGATTTAAGTATAGCACATTTCGGGCAAAAAGTCAATAGGCTTTTGAAAAATTTTTAAAAAATTTTAGTATCTGGAGCCAGTCAGCTAAGTAAAATGCGGCTCGGTTGCCAGAGAAACGCCAGCAACCGAGCCGCCCGAGATTTTCAGGCGGCTCAGCTGTTTAGGAGGATTTATATTTTAGTAGTCTTTGCCAAGTTCAACGAGCATCTCATTTGCGATGTTGGAGATGTTCAGCTTTTTCTCTCTTGCGTATTTGAAAAAATTGGGGTTGTTCTGAAGGGAACGAGTTACTTTTGTTACGGCGCTGTCCCAGTTCTTAGCGGTAAACTGTTCGGGCATGTCCACGAGGTTTAAATTGCGGGTGATTTTGTATGTCATTGTATTTCTCCTTTCGGGTGAGGGCTTTCCGCCCTCACGCTTTAATAATCTGTGTCTTTTACAATAAGGGTAAGCTCTCCAGTGAAGAAGTCGTTGCCGACTATGTACTGTCTATACAGGAGCGGTCTGCCATCTTCGTCATACCAAGTAGCCGTCATGTTCTTTATGACCTCTGTCATGTAGGTGTCAAGGAGCAGGGCTTCCGCCGTCTTATTAGCGTTGTTCCAAGCCGTCCATACGGTCTGCTTAACCTCTCTGCCGTCAGCAAGGATAGTGGTGTAAGTAAGTAGTGTGTTCTTCATTTCGGTGTCCTCCGTTCTTTTGATGGTTTAAGTATATCAAATTTTGGGGCAAAAGTCAATATACAAAATGCACAAAAATGGAGGTAAAAAATTGTGCACTTTTACTATTGACAAAATGCGGCCGGCGCGCAGGGGAGTCGGTAGAGCGCCGGCCGCCCAAAACAAAAAAGGGCTTTGCGCCCTTTTTTACTCCAGTGCGATACGCTCCAGATTTTCATAACTACAGTCATCTTCAGCTTCTCCGAAATACAGGTCTATGCTTGTCAATTCCCAAGGCTCATCTGCAACTTTTGCAGTTTCCTCGGCTACGACCTCATTAACTCTTTTAGCGAGCTCTATAAGGGTAGCATCCTCGTCAAAATAGAGAACTTTCTCGACTATCTCGGCATAGTCGCCATCATCATCAGTGAATCCTAAAACAAGGGTATAAGCATCGTACATAGTGTGTACCTCCGAAATCTATAGTAGTTAGGGGGTTTCTCCCTTAACTCTGTATACAGTATAGCATATATCGGGGTAAAATGCAATAGGCAATATGCACAAAATTTGGGGGTAGAATTTGTGCACCCTGCACAAAAAGAACAATGCGGCGCGCGGGCAGCAAACCCCGCAGACCGCGCGCCGAGCACAAAAAGAGAGCCGCTAAGGCTCTCCGTGTTAAAGTTGCATAATTATACATGCGTTAAGGCGGCATTTCAGCCGCCGCCCGCTATCCTTGCAAGCTTTTCTGTCTTGCTATCGTGCATTTATTAGCAAACTTGATACTGTATCCGATATCATTTACAGTTAAGTCGTTACCTTTGTAAAATGGTACATAATCTTTATACCATTTTTGGTTATGATATTCTGTTATCATTCTCTCAAAAGCTTCTCCTAAACTATTACACTTGATGCTTTTATCGATATATGTTATCAGTTTATCAAGTGAACAAAACTTTGTACAGTTTTTGCTTGCTATCAGTTTACGCTTAAGCGCTTCGGAAAAGTGCATTCTTAAATTTCCGCAATCCATATATAATGCTTTGTGTGGTAATACCTTAGTATTATATACAAAAACTGTATCTGCATAAAGAAAACCGATAATGTAAGCATTGCACTTTTTCTTTGCGTTATACTTTACTATTGCATGATTTAAACTTGTTACCATGTTATCTCCTTTCTGTTTTGTGCTCATATTTGAGCACAAAACCTTGTTTTTCTATTGCTATAACTTCATCTTTACTTGCGAAAACTTCGCCAACAAAAAGTCCTTTAAAAAATACCTTATAAATCATTGTGTTATCTCCTTTTCTTTTGGCTTGCTTGCTTATGTTAGCAAGCAAGCCTTTTTATTATGCTTATCGAAAAGCTTTTAACTTTTCACGCAATTCTTTGTCATATTCATAATCTGTTTTAGTCCATGTGTCTTTCATTGCTAAGAAAAACAGTGCCTTTTCAATATCCTCTTTGGTTCTATGTTCTGCTTTAAACCTTGCATAAGCGTTATGCTCATTAAAGTAATGTTCCCTATTTTCAAAATATGCAATGCCGTCTGCTTCGGTTATAGTGGTTAAAGTGTCAATAATTTCCCTTTTTGGCATTTCAACTATTGCTATAGAAACATCACACTTTTTCCTTGTTGCGTCACAAAAAGCATGTTCGATAATGCTTTCAAGACTTGAACACATTGTTACAGAATTGTCAATTATTAAACCGTATTTTATCATAATATTATACCTCTTTTCTTTAGATTTTATTTTTCGGCTTGCTTGCTTATGTTAGCAAGCAAGCCGTTGTTTTTTAGTATGCCGATACACTAAACCGTCTTATTATTTTACAATGGTGTGCGGTATCATATGTATAACTATCCATCGACGTTACAACCGTATTATACTCAAACCAGAGCTTTTTAACATACGCATGATGTAAAGGCTTATCTGTCATAATAGCCTCTTGCCTGATTTCAATTGTTACATCAAATCCATATGCAACAAGTGCTCTTGCGTGCTTTAAAGCATCAGCAAGCGTCTTATGGTTTGCAATTGCAATGCACCCGCACTGCTTACGTGTGCGATAGAATACCTGATAGTGATAAATAATAGTTTTCTTTTTCATGGTGTTTTCCTCCTGCTTTTTACTTGTGTGCTCAAGTGCTTGTTTGTTTTGTTGTTGGCTTAATGATAGCACAAACAAAAACACTTGTCAACACTTTTTTTCAAATTTTTTTAAATTTTTTTCGGCGGGTTTTTTGGCGTCGTACAAGTGTTCGATTTTTAAAGCGGGGGACGTATATTTCGGGAACTTTCCCGAACGTTTGTTCGATTCTGCCGGACCGCCCCAATCCCCCGTCTAAATGTTTTTTCAATTTACATAACTCAAATTTTCTCATAAATTACAAAATTGTATTGACAAACTACAAAATTTTTGATATAATGTAATTAAAGGAAAAATTAAAGGAGCAATAAAACACATGG
>Ga0247611_10005269_pt1 | contig 17236 bp, 11 predicted proteins | sample 177DNAGHGhighgp2_FD_192422 | JGI IMG/M metagenome (GOLD analysis project Ga0247611, IMG submission 192422) | Sheep rumen microbial communities from Palmerston North, Manawatu-Wanganui, New Zealand - 1770 DNA GHGhigh gp2 | ecosystem: Host-associated > Mammals > Digestive system > Stomach > Rumen... | reverse complement strand
TCAGCATATTTCGATTATAAGACGAGTGGTGGTGTTTCATTTTCAAAATTAAATGAAACAGAAAGAAATAGATTAGCATTAGCAGCGTCAGTAGTGAGAACTATTACTGAGATGGATAAAGAAAAAGAAAAAATAGATGCTGAGATTTTTGGTAATTTAGAACCTAGTGAGATTGAGAAAAAACCATTATTGGATAAAGATGTTGTTGAAGATAATTTTATTGATAATAATATTGAACAAGATTTTAATGTAATAAAAAAAGAAAATGAATTAAATTTATAATACTTAAAGCTCCTTTCTATTTTGAATTTAACTATACCGTTATAGCAAAGGAGCCTTTTTTTACTATTATAAATAATTAAGACTCATTTATATTTGTTAAAATTAGCAATTTAAGATATAATACATGTACCGAAAGAAGGTTTTTTATATGAGATTAAAACCAATTATTGAATCATTGCTAGATACAGATTTATATAAATTTAATATGAATCAAGTTATCTTCCATAGATATACAGCAGCATGTGGTAAATATTATTTTAAGAATAGAACCCAAAATGTTAAATTTACTCGCGAAATGGTTAATGAAATTAATCAACAAATTGACCATCTTTGTTCTCTACGTTTTAAGAATGAAGAACTAGATTATTTAAAATCTATTCGTTTTATAAAACGCGATTATGTAGAATTTTTACGTTTGTGGCATCCTATTAGAGATTATGTTAATTGTTATCTTGATGATAATGGAGAACTTCAATGTGTTGTTGATGGTCCTTGCTTTTCTGCCATGCAATTTGAAATATACTTACTTGAAATTATTAATGAAGTATATTTTAGATTTAAATATGACTATGACAAGTTGTTAGAATCTGCAAGAGCTAAACTTGAACAAAAAATTGAAGATTTTAAGAATGGTAAATATACATTTAAGTTTGCTGAATTTGGTTCACGCAGAAGATTATCTCGTGAATGGCAAGATGAGTTACTTAATAAAATTTCTAAAGAATTGCCAAACTGTATCGGTACATCAAATGTATATTTTGCGTACAAATACCATATGAAACCAATTGGTACATATGCTCATGAATTTGTACAAATGTATCAAGGATTCCCAAAGGTTCCTCTTGCATACACTAACTACTATGCTATGAAAGACTGGTTTAAGGAATATCATGGTGACAATGGTACAGCATTAACTGATACTATTGGTACTGATATGTTCCTACTTGACTTTGATTACTTGAACGCATCTTGTTATTCTGGTGTAAGACATGATTCTGGTGATCCATTTGAATGGGGAAATAAGATAATTAATCATTATAAGAACTTAGGCATTGATCCAATGACAAAGACATTGTTATTTTCTGACAGTTTAAATTTTGATAAAGCTGAAGAGATTTATCAATATTTTAAAGATAAATGCAAAGTTTCATTTGGAATTGGTACATATGTAACCAATGACACATGTGAAAAAGCTTTAAATATCGTATTAAAGCTTCAGTATATCAATGGTCATCCTGTTGCCAAATTATCAGATGTTGAAGGTAAAACTATGACTAAGGATGATGAGTTTGTTAAGTACTTAAAACGTTCTTGTGACTTCAGATTAAAGAATCATGAGATTGACAAGGAGTACAATAATAACAATGATTAAAGTGTTGCTTTCAGGCAATACTTTTTTCTTTGAGTGAATTTTACCTAATTGATTATCTTGTTTTTTATATAATGCAAGTAGGAAGTGATTAAGTTGTTAGAAAAAAATGAACAAAAGAAGTTAAAAGAAATTAAAAAAGCAGAAAAGAAATTGAATAAGATTAACAATAAAATCGCTAAATTAAATAGAAAGAAAGAGATTAATAAGCTTGACCAATATAATATTGAAAAGTTAAAAATTTCAAAAATTTGTGAAGAGCATATTTTGGAAACTTTTAAGACTAAAGATTATGATGCTGCTCGGGTTGAAAAAGCCTTAACTGGTGAAAAAAAGAGAAGATATCAAATTTTAAATGGTAATATGTTATCTACTATTTTGATGATTTGTATACCTCTTGCGGTTTATGCTTTCTTTAACTCAATGTACAATTTGATTGACCAAATAATGGCAAGCCAAATTTCTAAATCAGCTGTTTCAAATATCGCAGTTATATCTCAATTAAAAAACTCAATTTCAGCATTTGGTGCTGGTATTGCAGGTGGAGGAGCGGTACTTGTTGCAAGATATTATGGTAGTGGCGAATTAGAACATGCTCGTAAAGCCAGTGCCAATATGTTATTTATATCTTTATTAGTATCAGCTATTATTTTGTTGGTTATAATTCCGCTAAATTATCCTATTTTAAAGATAGCTCAAACTCCTGAAATTAATTTTGGTGTTTCATTATATTTTAACCTTTGTATGGTTGAATTAATATTTACGTCTATTAACTCCATCTTTATGGGACTTGAAAAGATAAAAGGTAATAGTAAGAAATTGCTATTTTTAAATATCTTGATGTTGTTAATTAAATTATTATTTAATGTAATCTTTATTTATGGAGTTAAGGTGGATTCTATTTTCTATCTTGAAATATCTTCAATTATTGGACAATTTACATTGTTTGCAATTGGTATCTTTGTTATGTTTGGTAAGAAGAATATGTTGCAAATTAAGATTTCAAATATGTGCCCAAAGAAATTGTATCTAGTACCAATTATTAAATTATCAATACCGATTTTCCTTGGTAAATTTGTAATGAATTTGGGTAAGGCTGTAGTAAATGGCCTATGTGGTTCATTCTATGGTGAGGCTACACAAGGTTTAATTGCTGGCGCTCTTGGTATTTCTAATAATTTGACTGGTCTTGTCACAAGTACAACTGGTGTATTTGAAGAAGGTCAATCTACTGTCGTTAGTCAAAATATTGGAAATCGGAATTTAGCAAGAACTACAAAAGCTTTTAAAGCTAGTGGTCTTGTAGTCACAATAATTTGTCTAATTGGCTTTATTTTAGTTTCATTTGTATTCCTAAATCCTTTAACAGATTTATTTGCAAAAGCTAAGGCTGATGATGATATTCTAAAAGGCCAATTACTTGCAAAATTGGTAAAAGAAATCTATTTTTATGATTGTTGGTCAATTCCTGCCCTTGGTTTAACAAGTGTTTTACTTGGATTATTGTATGGATATGGTAAGACGTTCTTATCATCTATTCTTAATTTTTCAAGAATTGGTATTAGAATCATAACATTGGTTATTTGTCACAGCGCTGGTATGAATTATACAGCTGCTGGTCTTTCTATGGGAATATCGAATATTCTTATTGCAATTTTGAGTCTCATTTTCTTAATAGTATTTTTGAGAAGTTTAAAAAAGCATGGATATGCTAATATGAAAATAACAGACCAAGGAAATATAAATCAAACATTTATATTGTAGTGATGTTCGACTGAATTTTTTATTCAGTTGAATATTTTTTGTCTTTGTTTTTTAAAAAAATATTTGTCTTTTAATTATTCTTTATTGAAAATTGACGTTTTAATTAGTATAATAAAATTAACGAAACGAAAGGGTGATTTTCTATGTTCGGTAAGAAAAAACAAGCAAAACAACAACAACTTAAAGAAGCAAAAGAAGCTGAAGCTCGTGCTCAAGAAAAAGCTCGTGAAGAAGTTGCTCACAAGAAATTAGAAGAAAGATATAGACAAGCTGTTGAATATGACAGAAGAGTTGCTGCAGGTGAAGATCCTGAATTAGTTGAAGCTGAAGTTTATGGACATTCATTTGAGGATAATCAAGTAGAAGAAATTGAACAACCTCAAGTTGAAGAAACTCCAGTTGAAGAGGCAGAAGAAGCTACAGCTGAAGAGACAGAAGAAACTCCAGTTGAAGAAGCAGAAGAAGAAGCTCCAGTTGAAGAGACAGAAGAAACTCCAGTTGAAGAAGAAGAAGCTCCAGTTGAAGAGACAGAAGAAACTCCAGTTGAAGAAGCAGAAGAAGCTCCAGTTGAAGAAACAGAAGAAACTCCAGTTGAAGAAGCAGAAGAAGAAGCTCCAGTTGAAGAGACAGAAGAAGCTCCAATTGAAGAAGCAGAAGAAGCTCCAGTTGAAGAAACAGAAGAAACTCCAGTTGAAGAAGCAGAAGAAGCTCCAGTTGAAGAGACAGAAGAAACTCCAACTGTCACAAAAACGCCTAAGGCTAAAAAGGCTCCTGCAAAGAAAACTCCTGCAAAGAAGCCTGCAAAAAAGGTTGAAGAAGATGCTAGCGAAAAGGTTTTAGTTGAAGCTAGTGATGATGATACTACAAATGGTAAATATGAAATTTTCCAAGACACAGGTGGCTTCAAGTATCGTATTGTTGCATCTAATGGTCAAGCTCTTGCAACAAGTGAAGTTTATACTACAGCTAAAGGTGCACAAAATGGTATTGAGACTTTAAAGTCAAATCTTGATACATTAGTTTTCCGTGTTGAAACTGATAAGCACAGAAAGAGCCAATTTGTTGGTTGCACAGTTCAAAATAAGATTTTAGTTCACAGTGCAAATTATTCTTCAAAGTCAAGTGCTGAATCTGCAATTGATTCATTCAAGAATTTTGCTAAGGCTACTAAGATTGTTTTATTAAATAATGAAGATGAATCAAAGCCAGAATTAGTTGATAGAAAATTATTTACTAAGGCTGCAGGTAAAGGTAAGTTTGTCATTTTATTCAATCAAGATACTTTATCTTACCAATTTGGTCTTAAGGCTTCAAATGGTCAATTAATTGTTACTTCTAAGTTCTATAAGACAGATGTGTCTGTAAAGACTGCTATTACTAAGTTTAAGAAAGACGTAAAAGAAGGAACATTCTACGTTGTTCGTGATAAGAATGATATGTATGAATTCCGTCTATATAACACTGCTAATAAGCTTGTTCAATCTGGTATTGCATTCGACTCTAAGTCTAAATGCTTATCTAACATTGAATCTGTAATCAGATTTATTGATTCTGAATTAGAATCTAAGTAATATTTCTTACAAAAGCGTACAAATTGTACGCTTTTTTTTATAACACTTATTAAAAAATCGTGTTTTATGATAAAATGAGTATATCATAAGGAGAAAGTACTATGGATAAGAAACTTAAACTCAATTACAAAAATACAATGCTGATCTCCCTAGCATTCTTTTCAATTTTAATGTTATGGCAAGTATATAATACATATTGCCCTTTATTTCTATCAGATTTATTGCATCTTGATCAGGAATCATGGCTAATTGGAATATTTATGGCTAGTGACAATATTTTAGCGTTAATATTATTACCATTATTTGGACGTTTATCTGACAAAACGAAAACTAGATTTGGTAAACGTATGCCTTATATTATAACAGGTATGATTACTGCAGCCTTGATTTTCCCTTTGATTCCTTTTTTCTATATTAAAGGAGTATTAGCAGGTGTTATTGTTATGATGTTCTTGATACTTTGTGTTATGCATATGTATCGTACACCTGCTGTATCATTGATGCCTGATATCACTCCCAAGCCACTTAGAAGTAAAGCTAATGGGATTATTAATTTGGTTGGATACTTTGGTCCTATAATCGCTGCTGTTGTAAAGATGTTCCTTGATTATAAAGATCATCCTTATATTCCATTCTTTATTGCATCAATTTTCTTACTTGCCGCAGCTTTAATTTTAGTTTTAACAGTTAAAGAAAATGAATTACTTAACAAAGTGAAAGATGAATTAATTCTTGGAGAAGAATTATCTCAAACTTTAGAAAAAGTTGAAGAAGATAAGCCATTAAGTAAAGGCGACAAAAAGAATCTTATTATTTTGTTAGTAGCTACATTTATTTGGTATATGGCTTTTAATGCTTTGGAATCTTTCTTATCATTATATTGTAAGAATATATTAGGTGATGAAAAATTATCTGGTACAGTTACTATTATTTTAACTATATCAAGTGTTTTAACTTTTATTCCTTCAGGTATATTGGCTAATAAACTTGGTAGAAAATTATCTGTTTTAATTGGTATTGGATGCTTATTTGTTGGTTTTTTTAGCAGTGCTATCATAACACCTAGTGCTGACATCAGAAAGCATTTAGTGTTCAATCAAAATTATATAAATATTGAATTAACAAATGATAATTATAAATCTAATGTCTTAACTCTAAAAGATGATGGTACATTCGTTTTAATTGAAAATAATTATAAACATACTGGTAAATATAAATTAAATGAACATTATGTATCACTTGATGGAGAAGATGTATATACATATTATCAAGAATCATCAACATATAAAGCTTCAATTGATAAAACATTTGATTCATATAAAGCTGCAAATAAAGCTATTATTGGTTATAAAGTAATGTTCTTTGTGTTTGTTGCAGTCGCTGGTATTGGTTGGGCAATGATTAATGTATCAAGTTATCCAATGGTTACTGAATTAGCCAGTCAATCAAATATCGGCCGTATTTCAAGCTTGTATTATTTAGCTAGTATGTTAGCTCAATCTGTAACACCTGTCTTAATTGGCTCTATTATGGCCTTTGCGACAGGATATAAAGGATTGTTCTGGTATTCAACTATATTAACGATTTTAGCATTTATTATCTTTATGCTTTATAAAGAAAATAAGATGAAAGTTAATATGATAAAAAAAGGAATTTTAGAATCATTTGACAATGATTAATTAATTTGAGAATTAGATTTATTCTAATTCTCTTTATTTTTACATTATCATTACGATATCGTATAATTTTTGTAAAACAAAATCTTTGATATTAACGTGATTATGTATTTATTAGCATAAAATAATGTTATAATATAAGTGGTGATTATATGAATATTGTATTTGGTGGGTCATTTAACCCTATTACTTTGGCACATCTAAAGATTATTAAGCTCTTAAAAGAAAAATTTAGACCAGATAATCTTATTGTTATGCCTGCTAGTGATAATTACACATGGAAAAATTTAACAAAATTTGATGATAGATTTAATATGGTAAAGCTATGTGAGGATGGTTTTATTGTAAGTGATTTTGAAGCAAAAGATAAAGAATATAAAGGAACTTTTCATACATTAAACGAACTTTCAAAAAAATATGATGATTTATATTTTTGTATGGGTGCTGATAATATATTGAAACTTGATCAATGGATTAACTATCAAGAACTTTTATCTAAATTTAATTTTATTGTTTTTACGAGAAAAGGTTATGATATTGACGCAATCATTAATCAAAAATATTTTGAGTTTAAAAATCATTTTCACAAACTTGAATTAGAATTTGATATTTCAAGTTCGTTGATACGAACTGATGTTGATAAATATCAAAATTATTTACCAAGTAAGGTATACAAATATATTAAAGAAAATAATTTATATAGGAGAATGCATATGTTTCATAAGAATTTTATTAAAGTGGCTGCCATAACACCACGTATTGAAGTGGGGAATCCTTTTTATAATGTTGAGGAGATGTTAAAATCTCTTAAAGCTTGTAAAGCTTCAATTGCGGTATTCCCTGAACTTTGCGTTACAGGATATACTTGCCAAGATGTTTTCTTTCAAAATGAATTAATTTATGATTCTAATAGAGCTATATTAGAATTTATTGAAAAAAATGATTTCGAAGGTATTGTCACTATTGGTGCTCCTTTTGAATTAAATGGTTCATTATATAACTGTGCTTACGTAATTAAAAAGCATGAACTTTTAGGTATCGTTCCAAAAAGGAGTTTACCAAATTCTAAAGAGTATTATGAAAAACGTTGGTTTAAAACAAGTCTTAATAATGATTTGACTAAAGTTATGATTAATAATATGGAAGTACCTTTTGGGAATATTATTTTTAAAGATATTGAGCATAATTTAAATATAGGTGTAGAAATTTGTGAGGATATGTGGTCTAGTGTAGCCCCTTCAAATATTATGGCGCAATATGGTGCTAATGTTATTTTAAACTTAAGTGCTTCAAATGAGACATTAGGTAAGAGTGAAATTAGAAGAAATGCAGTACTTGAAAACTCAAGAAGGAATTGCGGTGCTTATGTTTACGCAAGTGCAGGAGCACTTGAGTCAACAAGTGATACTGTTTATTCAGGTCACAACATTATCGCATCATTAGGCAGATTAGTTAAAGAAACTGAAAATTTTTCAGTTGATACTGAAATTGTTTATGGTGATATTGACCTTGGTGAAATTATTTATAAGAGAAGAATGAATACAAATTTACATGATGATTTCAAACTAAATTATAATTATCATATTGTATTATTTGAGTTATCTGAATCAGAAGATTATGACTTTGAACAAAATCTTGATCAAACTCCTTTTGTTCCAAAAGAAAATGAATTTGCTCAATTTGATAAAGTTGCAAATATTTGTGAATATGGATTATACAAACGTATGTCAATAACAAAAGCCAAGACATTAGTTATTGGCGTTTCAGGTGGTCTGGATTCTACTCTAGCTTTACTTATTGCTCGTCAAACATTTGATAAATTGAAAAAAGATCCTAAGGATATTATCGCAATTACTATGCCTGGATTTGCGACTAGTAAACGTACTAAGTCTAATGCGACTAAGCTTATGGAAGCATTAGGATGTACAGTTTTGGAAAAGCCAATTAATAAAATTTGCCAAGATACATTTAAATCTATTGATCATGATCCATTGAATCATGATGTTACTTATGAGAATGTGCAAGCTCGTGTGAGAACATTAATTTTAATGAATTATGCGAATAAAACTAATGGACTAGTTCTCGGTACAGGTGATATGTCTGAATTAGCTCTTGGCTGGTGTACTTATAATGGAGATCAAATGTCTATGTATGGAATTAATGCAGGTATTCCTAAGACATTAGTTCGCTTTATGATTAAGTATTATGCTAAAACTAAATATACAGATGTTGCCAATGTCTTAGAAGATATTATTGATACGCCTATCTCACCAGAATTGAGTGACCAAAGCCAATCTACAGAGGATTCAATTGGTAAATATGAAATTAATGACTTCATTTTAAATAGATATTTAGCAAATGGTGATGATAAGGATAGAATTAAATTCTTATTAAATAAAGCGTTTGGATTAAATAACCTTGAAACTACTAAAGCTGTTGATAATTTCTTTAGACGTTTCTTTACCCAACAATTCAAGCGTCAAGCGACACCTGATGGTCCAAAGGTATTAGATATTTCTTTAAACCCAAGAAGTGATTATAGAATGCCAAGCGATGTTTCTAGAAGATAATATGAAAATTAAAGGTAGAGTTAAAAGTGTTGTGTTTGCATCTACTACAAGTCTTTTTAAGGTTTTATCTGTTGAACTTGATAGTGGAACCATTTCAGTTACTGGTGAATTTCCTTTAATAGATGAAGGGGCTTTATATGAATTTGAGGGTGTATCTAAGATACATTCTAAATTTGGAGTTCAATTTGAAGCTACAAGTGCTACGAGTTTAAAAGAAGAAACTGGGGATGGCCTAGTTTTATATTTGTCTAGCAAATTTGAAGGAATAGGAACGAAGACAGCTAAAGCAATTGTGGAGACTTTAGGAATTGATGCAATTGATAAAATAAAAAATGATATTGATGCTTTAAGTCAAGTTAAGGGAATTAGTAAGAAGAAAGCAGAAGACCTTCGTAAACAAATTATTAAGAATAGTGAAACTGAAACCATATTTATTAAGTTGTTTTCTTATGGATTAACCAAGGGTGCAGCTAATAAAATTTATAGTAAATATGAAAGTGAGACTTTAAGGAAAATTGAACAAAATCCTTACATTTTAATTCATGATTTAGATGGTTTTGGATTCGTCCGTTGCGATGAATTGGCTATGAGGATGGGATTTGATGAAAATAGTGATTTAAGATTAGAAGAAGCTTTAGTCTATAATCTTTCTAATATGTGTGAATCGCTTGGCTATACATTTATTCGACAAGATGATTTGTTAGACGAAACTAAGCTTTTGTTAAATAGAAGAAGCCATAATCATATATTTGAATCAAGTGATCTTGTAATCAATTTGATGAACTTAGTTGGTAAAGGCTTTGTTGTTAAAGAGGATAATTTAATTTATCCTAAGAATCTATATGATGCTGAATACAATGTTTCTTTAAAATTAAAAGAATTATTAAATAATAATGGCTTTAATATGAATTTAGATAATATAGAAAAAGCTTTAACAAAAAGTGAATCTTTTATCAAATTTAGTCTAACTGATGAACAAAGAAAAGCTATTATCACATCGCTTTCTAATCCGGTGTCAATTATTACAGGAGGCCCTGGTACTGGTAAGACAACAATTTTGAAGTGCTTATTACACACTAAAGCTTTGTTGCTTAATCTAGATATGTATAGTGACGCTTTCCAAAAGAAAGTATTATTGCTGTCACCAACAGGAAAAGCTAGTAAGAGAATGATGGCTCAAACAGAATTTCATGCACAAACAATTCACAAAGCTTTACAATATGATGAATTTGGGCATTTCTTAAAGAATGAAAATGATATGTTAACTCAAGAATTCATCATAATTGATGAGGCAAGTATGATTGATATTGAACTTATGAATCATTTACTAAAAGCTATTAACAAGAATACTCAAATCATCTTTTTAGGTGATGTTGACCAATTACCATCAGTCGGTCCTGGGAATGTTTTAGATGACATGATTAAATCTAAAATGATTAAGATTTCTTATTTAACTCAAATCATGAGACAAAAAGGAGACAGTAAGATTGTTGAATTGGCGCATATGATTAATGAGAAGAGACTTGATTTTAGTATTTTTAATGATAAAAAAGAAGTATTCTTTTATTCTCAAGACGAATCTAATATTTTAAATTTAACATTAAGAATTGTAGATAGATATATAAAATCAGGAGCAGATTTATATAATGATTTGCAAATTTTAGTACCTATGTATTCAAGCTTAAATGGTATTGATAATATAAATACACAAATTCAAGAATTGTTTAATAAATCTAATGAATACATAAAAACTGGTGACAAGGTATATAAGGTTGGCGACAAGGTTTTACAACTTCAAAATGATCCAAAATTAGATATAATGAATGGAGATACTGGAGTCATTAAAGCTATTACTAAAAATGATGATGAAACTTTCTTATATATAATGTTTGATAAGATGGTTAAATATCCTTTAAGTTCTATTTCTAACCTTACTTTAGGTTATGCAATATCAATTCATAAAGCGCAAGGTAGCGAATTTAAAAATGTAATTATTCCAATTTCACAAGCATTTCGTTTAATGCTTAGAAAGAAATTAGTGTATACTGCAATTACAAGGGCCAAAGAAAAAGTAATTCTTATTGGTAATCAAATGGCTTTAAATAATGCATTATATCAAGAAGATAAAGTGAGACAAACAACATTAGCAAGAATGTTGAATCCAAGCTTGGTTGGACAAAAGGAAATTAATTATCAAGAAATAACTGATCCTGTTTCGGCGTTCCGTTTCATTATGGAAGATCAAATGGAAGGAATTACCCCGTATACTTTTTTGAAAGAGGTAGGAAGAAATGATTAAAGAAGAATTTTACACATTATCAAATGGAGTTAAGGTACCAAAGGTTGGTCTTGGTACATGGCAAAGTTCTAAAGAAGATGCATATAATGCGACATTATGCGCTTTAAAATTGGGTTATCGCCATATTGATACAGCATATGCTTATCAAAATGAAGATGCTGTTGGAAAAGCTATTAAAGATAGCAAAATTGATAGAAAGGAAATCTTTGTAACAACAAAGTTACCTGCTCAATATAAATCATATGATGAAGCCATTAAGTATTTTAATGAATCTCTTGAGGCATTAGGACTTGATTATATTGATCTTTATTTAATTCATGCTCCATGGCCTTGGAGTGAGGTTGGTAAAGACTGTGAAAAAGAAAACATCGAAGTTTGGAAGGCATTTATTGATATTTATAATACTGGAAAAGTTAAATCTATAGGTGTATCAAACTTTAGGCCTAATAATATTAAGAATTTAATAGATGCGACAGGCTTTGTACCTCAAGTTAATCAAATAAGGTATTTTATTGGAAATATTCAAAAAGAGGTTGTTGATTATTGTAAGGAACATAATATTTTGATAGAAGCTTATAGTCCACTAGCGACTGGAGAAATTCTAGAAAGCCCTGAACTTGATAGAATTGCTAATAAATACAATAAATCTAAAGCCCAAATCTGCATTCGTTATTGCTTAGAAAATGGAACATTGCCACTTCCTAAGTCAACTCATGAAGAGCGTATTGCTCAAAACATTGATCTAGACTTCTCTATTGATGATGATGACATGAAATATCTTGATAGTTTAACTATTGGATCACGTCGCCCATTGAGAAGTTAGGTAAAAGCCTACATTTTGACTAGTAGAAGGGGCATTATGTATGCTTTTTAATTTTTAAAACAACCTTTATTGTAAAATAAATATTACTTTATAAATAATGTGTTTACAAAATTAATTATTTTTTATAAAATATAGTCGATTTATGTATTTGTTATTTGTTAATATTAGGGAGGGTATAGGGTGAAAGAATACAATTTTTTAAGGTTTATTAAATATTATTTTAAAGTTTGTGAATTATCAGTTTTTAAGTCAAGACCTGATATGGCTTTTAAAAAGCTTTTTAGAATATTTTTAATTATTTTTGGATATTCTTTAATTGCACTTGGAATAATGGCTGTTTGTATACAGAAAGATTATAAAATAAAATATATAATTTTTATTGCATTCATCTTCATTGGAACTATAATTTTGTTTATTACAGAATTCAGTTTCGTATATTATTTTTTAGTTTATTTAAGCTACAAAAATAGAAATAAAAACTATAATAGAAAAATTATTTATAATACTTATATTAATGCTAATAATACTGTTGATAATATATTTGATTTAGATTTGTTGAATTCTAGAGATACATCAAGTTATTTGACTTTTGCAACATTCACTTTCTCTTATAAGAATAAAGCGGTTGTGATTAAAGTTAAAAGGAATTGTTGTTATTTCAACAAGGTAAAAATTTGCAAGAAACCTTTTGAATCTAAAGAAGAATTTCAGCATATTTTGATAAATAATCTTATGAGATTATAATAATATCAAGAAAATTATAAAAAAACTAATTTAATACTTTATTTTTATAAATAAAAAGTGTAAAATGATAAAGTAATTAAATAAAGCGATGAACATGATCGTTTAATATGTATTTATTAGAGACTGATTGATGGTGAAAATATCAGATTTATGTGTTAAACTTGGCTGCATGGGAGCTTAATTAAATATAAGGGCTAGATATTTTTATCTAGAACTAAGGTGGTACCGCGTTAATTTGAACGTCCTTAGATTTAAGGGCGTTTTTTATTTTAAAAGGAGTAAAAAATTATGAAGGCTTTAAAAAGTTATGAAATTAGACAAATGTGGCTTGATTTCTTCAAATCAAAAGGTCATTTAGTAGAACCAAGTGCTTCACTTGTTCCACAAAATGATAAGACATTATTATGGACAAATGCTGGTGTTACACCATTAAAGAAGTATTTTGATGGTTCTGTAACTCCTGAATGTCGTAGAATTACAAATGCACAAAAGTGTATCCGCACTAATGACATTGAAAATGTTGGTAAGACAGCTCGTCACCACACTTTCTTTGAAATGATGGGTAATTTCTCAATTGGTGATTATTTTAGAAATGAAGTAATTCCTTGGGCATTTGAATTATTAACTAGTGAAAAGTGGTTTGCAATTGATCCTGATAAATTATATATCACTTATTATCCAACTGATAAAGAGACATTAAATTTATGGGTTAAGTGTGGTATGAATCCTGATCATATGATTCCACTTGAAGATAACTTCTGGGAAATTGGTGAGGGTCCATGCGGTCCTGACACAGAAATTTTCTTTGACAGAGGTGAATCTTGGGATCCTGAACACATTGGTAAACGTCTTCTAGAAGAAGATATTGAAAATGATAGATTTATTGAAGTATGGAATATTGTATTCTCTCAATTCAACTCAAAAATTGGTGTTGATAGAAAAGATTATAAAGAATTACCTGCTAAGAACATTGATACTGGTTCTGGTCTTGAAAGACTTTGCTGTGTTATGCAAGGTACTCCTACAAACTATGAAACAGATTTATTTTTACCTTTAATTAATAAAGTAGAAAAAATTAGTGGTGTTAAATACACTGGTCAAATGGCATTCAAAGTTATTGCTGACCATGTAAGAACTGTTACTTTTGCAGTAGCTGATGGTGCTACTATGTCAAATGAAGGTAGAGGATATGTTTTACGTCGTGTCTTACGTCGTGCTGTTAAATATGCAAAGAGTCTTGGTATCAATCGTCCATTCATGTCTGAACTTGTTGACGAAGTAATTAACATTATGGATCCATTCTATCCATATCTTCATAATCAAGCAGACATTGTTAAGAATGTAATTACTCAAGAAGAAACTAAATTCTTATCAACTATTGAAAAAGGTGAATCTATTTTCGCTCAATATGCTGAAAAAGCTAAAGCTTCAAATGGTCAAATTGAAGGTGCTGATGCATTTAAGTTATTTGATACATATGGTTTCCCATTTGAGTTAACTAGTGAATATGCTGAAGAAGCAGGTTTATCAGTTGATAAAGATGGATTTGATAAGGCTATGGAAGAACAAAAAGAACGTGCTAGATCTAGCCGTAAGACACTTCAATCAATGAAGGGTCAAAATGAAGCTTGGATGAAATTTAATTTAGAATCTAAGTTCGTTGGTTATGATACACTTCGTACAACTAGTAAGGTTATTGCTGTGTTTGATAATGCTGTAGTATTAGACCAAACTCCATTCTATGCGTTATCAGGTGGTCAAGTTTGTGACCATGGTACTATTCAAGGTGTTGAAGTAACAGATGTTGTAAAGATGCCTAATGGACAACATATTCATTTCTTATTAGAAAATACATTTAAAGTTGGAGATGTTGTTGAAGCTATCGTTAACAAGGAATATAGAGATGCAATTCGTAAGAATCACTCAAGTGCTCACTTATTCCAAGCTGCATTACAAAGCGTTTTAGGTTCTCATGTTCATCAACAAGGTTCTCTTGATGCTGCTGAATTCATGCGTTTTGATTTCAATAACTATAATAATTTAACTGATGAAGAAATACTTAAGGTTGAAGATGAAGTTAATGCTTGGATCAAAGAAGGTCACGAAGTTGTAACTGAAGTATTACCTCTTGAAGAAGCTAAGAAGAAACATGCGATGATGTTATTCGATGACAAATATGGTGATACTGTTCGTGTAGTTGAAATGGGTGTTTCTACAGAATTCTGTGGTGGTACACATGTTTCAAATACTAAAGAAATTGAAGATTTCGAAATTGTTTCTATTGAATCAATTGGTTCAGGTATCTTTAGAGGTACTGCATTAACTGGTAAGGATGCATTTGAAAATTTACAAGAATCATTAGTAAATAAACGTAATGAATTAAATACATTATTAGCTAAGGCTAATTCAATCGTTTCTGAAGCTAAACAAAAAGGTATTGATTTAGCATTCAAAGATGATTTTGATATGTCTAATGTTCGTGGATATAGATTTGTATTGAAGTTCAATGAACATATTGCTTATGTTTCTAACCTTGTTAAAGAATTAGATAAAGAATTCAATAATAAATTGAGCCAACAAGCATTATCTAATCTAGATAGTTACAAGGACCAAATTGAAGGTAATTCATTATTTGTATCTGAAAAAGATAAAGATACAAATGTATTAAAAGATTTAGCAAGTGCATTGTTAAATAAGTACGCTCTTGAAGTTGTATTTGTTTCTAACGTAAGTGGAGACAAAGTTACATTTGTATGTGCTTCTAAGGGTAATATCAATGCTGGTCAATTAGTAAAGACTGCTGCAACAGTATGTGGCGGTAATGGTGGTGGAAAACCAACTATGGCTCAAGCCGGTGGTAAGGATTCTACAAAGATTGCAGAAGCAATTTCTGCCGTAAAAGAACTAGTAAAGTAATATAATAAAGATGAGGGGTAATTAATTTATCCCCCATGCTTTTATTTATATGTTCTAAATAAATATAGGAGGTAGCTATGGAAGATAATACATTAGTAATTACTACAGAAGATGGTAAGGAAATTAGATGTCAAATTTTATTCACTACACATTCTGATGAATTCAATAAAGATTATGTTGTCTTTGTTGATGATAAGAATGTAGCTAGTGCTGCAAGTTATAAAGATAATGGCGATGGTAAAGGTGAACTTGAAGAAATAAAGACTGAAGAAGAGTGGAATTACCTTGAAAAGCTTTTAAATCAATATAACAATGATGATCAAATTGAGTCTTGTGACAATGAAACTGAAAACTGTGCAAATTGTCCACACAGTGGTCACTGCGCTGAAGAGGAAGAATAATGGTTGAAATTAGTGAAACTGAAAGAGAGACTTTATTAAATTTGAAATTTAATGATTATCTTGAATCAATGAGACAATATGCACGTGAGTTTTCTGTGCCTATTATTCAAGATGAAGGTCTTGCTTTCTTGAAAGCTATTGTCAAATTATATAAGCCAAAAAGAATTCTTGAAGTTGGTTGCGCAATTGGTTATTCATCTATTATGATGTCACTATATAGTGGTGCTGAAGTATATACTATTGAACGTGACCCTAAAATGTATGAACAAGCTTTAAAGAATGTTAAAGCGCTTGGACTTGAAGATAAGATTCATATCATTTTTAAGGATGCACTAGAAATTGATAATGAATTAAATGGATTAACATTTGATATGTTATTTATTGATGCAGCAAAAGGACAATATACTAAGTTTTTTGAAAAATTTACACCATATCTTAATGATAAAGGAATTGTTGTTACTGATAATATGTTATTCCATGGTTTGTTAGACGCAAAAATTGAAAATAGAAATTTACGTCAGCTTGTTGGTAAACTAAAAAAATACCATGAGTTTTTATTAAATAATCAAGATTATGATACATCTATATATAATCTTGGTGATGGTATGGCTTTATCAATAAAAAAATAATTCGAATTTTTAAATTTGATATTATGAATATATAAGGATTGTTGTCATTATAAGTGACTCAGTCCTTTTTTTAATATAAAGTGAATTATTTTTAAATTTATTAATAAATGGTATAATTTAGTTGGTGATATAATGACATTTCATGAAGAGTTTGATCTTTTACAAAAAGAACATAATATAGAAAAGATTAAA
>Ga0247611_10005268_pt1 | contig 17240 bp, 20 predicted proteins | sample 177DNAGHGhighgp2_FD_192422 | JGI IMG/M metagenome (GOLD analysis project Ga0247611, IMG submission 192422) | Sheep rumen microbial communities from Palmerston North, Manawatu-Wanganui, New Zealand - 1770 DNA GHGhigh gp2 | ecosystem: Host-associated > Mammals > Digestive system > Stomach > Rumen... | reverse complement strand
AACTTTCTCAAGTTAGAATTTAGAAGGAGATAGAAGGAGTTATCGCGGTCTGCGACCGCTTAGGAGATAGAAGTCAATAGACTTGCACTCCACAGAAACACTCCGCCCCGAGACAAAACTAACGACTATAACTCCTAAGGCCGAAGGCCGATAAATCCTTCTAACTCCTTTTAACTACTGAAGTTGAGCGAATGCGAAACTTGAATAAATGACAAAATACGATTGACGAATGAGGCTGGCGCGTGGTATGACCTGAATGGAAGAGCGATAGAAAATGGGAAATCTGTAAATGGTCAGTTAAAGCCTGGAATCTATATTCACAATGGCAAAAAATATATAAAGTGAGGTTAAACTCGACACCGAGGGCATGCAGACCATGCGCACGCTGGCCACGAACATGGCCTTCCTGCTTCAGAAGATTCATGCCGACGGCGATGCTGCACCCAAACGCGACGAACGCCCGGCATTCATGAACTTTATCAGATAACCTCACAAAAACTATAACGATTATGAGAAAAGTGTTTTTCTGCCTCATGGCAATGATGGGTGTGCTGACCCTTTCAGCACAGTCAAGTATTTATGATTTCACGGTGAAAGGCTTCGGGTCGGCGAGCTCTGCTCGGGAATGGGACGATGCAGGAAATGACGTGTCGCTTGCTGATTACAAGGGCAAGGTGCTGCTGATTGTGAACACCGCCACGCGATGCGGATTTACGCCTCAGTACAAGGATTTGGAGCCGCTCTACCAGAAGTATCATGCTCAGGGCTTCGAGATTCTCGACTTTCCCTGCAACCAATTCGGTCAGCAGGCGCCTGGATCGATTCAGGAGATTCACTCGTTCTGTACGGCTAACTTCGACATCCATTTCCCGTAGTTCGACAAGATTGATGTGAACGGCGAGAACGCCCATCCGCTCTACACATACTTGAAGGCACAAGCTGGCGGCGGCGACATCAAATGGAACTTCACCAAGTTCCTTGTTGGTCGCGACGGCAAGGTCATCAAGCGCTACGAGTCACGTGATCAGATTGCCGCTATTGAGGCCGACATGCAACTGGAGTTAAATCCCGTGCTGAGCAACATCATGGCACGTCGCTCCATCCGCAAGTATCTCGACAAGCCTGTTGAGCACGAGAAACTGGAAATTATCGTGAAGTGCGGCATTAATGCACCCAGTGGCATGAACCGCCAACCGTGGATTGTCCGCGTGGTGGAAGACCAGAAGCTGATTGCCGATGTGACGGAGGTGTTCAAGCAGGAGAACCCTGAGCAGGTCGCCCGTGATAAGGACTTCAAGAATATGTTCCGCAATGCGCCGAACCTTATCTGCGTCTGCACACCTGCCAATGGCGGCGAACTCGATGCTGGATTACTGGGCGAGAATATGATGCTGGCAGCACAGTCGATGGGATTAGGCACCTGTTGCCTTGGTGGTCCCGTGCGCTTCCTGCTTTCGAATGAGAAATGCAAGTTCTTCCTCGACCGTCTCGACATCCCCGCTGATTACAAGCTGAACTACATCCTCGCCATCGGCTACCCCGACGAGCAGCCCGACGCCAAGCCTCGCGATGCCTCGAAGGTGAAGTACATCAAGTAAATTATACAACTTTCTCAAGTTAGAATTTAGAAGGAGATAGAAGGAGTTCTTGCCTTGCAAGCGACCAGAGGTGGAGCGATCGCGATCTGCGACCGCTTTCATTTCTCACGGACATAGTGATCATGCAGGAGGCTTGCATAGTGATCTCTATCCGCGTAGTTTTGTGATTGAATGAATAGCAAAAATTACTTATACGACTTCCATACCGAATGGAGACAAGGCCAGTTTTGCCAAACGAAAATGCATCTTTCCCCAGGGGATGCCGATGATGGTGATGCAGAGCAGCAGGCCGTATAAGAGGTGGGTGAGACAGATCCAGATGCCGCCAACAAAGAACCACAGCACGTTCATGAACATGCTCAGACAGCCCGGCTGCGATTCCTTCCACTTCACCTTCGAGCCGAACGGCCAAATGGCCAGCACGCCCAGCTTCATGCTCTGCAAGCCGAACGGAATGCCGATGATGGTTATCATCAGAACCAGTCCTGCGATGAAATACTCAATGGCGGTATGTAGTCCGCCAAAGATCAACCAAATGATGTTGCCTAAAATCTTCATTGTATCGAATTGTTTTTTTTTATCTATCGTTTCTCCTTCTTTGTTTATCTCCCAAAAAGGGATATTCTTTTCATATAGTATTGCAGGGTCTTTCGGTAGGTAGTCCATCAGTTCTTCTTCTCTAAGAAGTCAAACAGATCAATGGTTCCTGCATCCTCCTCGACATTAAGGCTTGGAACTTTTTCCACTATTTTTGTAGTTCCACTTGTCTTATCGACAAAGAAATGTACAAATGCACCAGTGTAGCTGCGGAATACTACTTGATACGTAGAGTCCGTTTCTTCACCCATCGTCAGATACATGATGTCTGGATTGACTTCGTCTTCCTCCTTCGCACCTCGGCCATCTTCGAGCTTGCTCGGATTGCCCTCGGTTTGGCGTCGGTTGTCCTTTGCCACACTCCAGTCATACGCACTGTGGCAATAGTTGTTCACGCCCTCGTAAGCCATATCTGCCGTAATGGTTCTAAGTGTATCTTCCGTCTGGACATCAAAGGACTGTGCCACATCAGCCTTGACCTTCGGTCGAGACTGCTCACACTCGGCAGAGTTGAAGCAAGCTTCACTCTGCTCTCGCTCATTCGCAGCCTTGTTATTATGGCAAGAGCATAAAAACAAGACTAAAAAAACAAATGTAAAGGCTATATACTTCAACATAATACCTGAAATCATTTAAATCAGAGGCCAAAATTACGAATTATTCCGAAATTATCACTAATATCTCCGTTTATGCCGCAAAAGTAATATATTTGTTCCAAATCTCCATATATTTTGGAAGGAAAATCTTCATTTCGTCAAATTTTACTTATGCAATGACTTTTATTCGTGCGACAGGTTTTCCCAATATGGGCGCAACTTATTCTGAATGAAAACTACAACATCTGCAAACGTGACATCCTCGCTTCTTATAATCTTGTGCAAGAAAGCCTGCCACCTAACCTGCATCTGCTGATTATCGGCAAAGTCTTTTCGGAAAAACATGGTGTCGGCATCGTATGAGGTATGTCTGTTCTCAAAGGTACGCATGATGGCTTCCTGCAACGTATCATCGTCATATTTTTCTTTCGACAGAATGATGTATAGGTCGTAATAGTCTTTCATGCGACTGCTTTGGTCGGCAAGGTCTACTATGGCATGCATCTTCTCCGCAATGACCGTTTCGAGCGAATAGGCCATGATACTCACGTTTGGCAGTTGCTCCAGTAGCACTGGATAGTCAAGGTCTATCGGATGATGTTGTTACCCAGGAAGTCAATATCCAACGTGGGACGGGCCGCAAGCTTCTCGTAGGCATACATCAGCGCACCGCCCTTCAGATAGAAGTTACTGCGATATTTGGTTTGCGACATCCTGTACAGCAGTCGCTCCTGAAAGTATCGTGTGAGAATGGTCTGATAAAACACATCTTCCTTCTTGGCAATGTTTAGCAGTTTGCTGCGGATAGACTTGCCGTAATTCTTCGCAGAGCGAAGCGACTTGGTCGATGACGTTATGTTGTCCTTGCTCATAGTTTCACTTGCAGATATTGTTCGAGAATGGTGCCTACACGAAGTTTCCGAGCATAGTCCATCAGCTTGCTCAGGTTTCTGTTGGGGCGTTCAAGGTAGTTGCTGATGATTTCCGAGCAGATGTCCATTCCTATCTTATTGCGGAACTTCACCGCATCACACACGCAACGTTCCACATCATAAAGCCGGATGTTGAAGCCGTCAATCTCCATTGTCATCACCCCAATTCCAAGGAGAGCCTCTGTATAATGGTGAATCTCAACTTTGGGGAACGACGGAACCGTTACCTTTCTGTCTCTTTTAATGGCCACATGAAAAGCTTGCGGCATTGAGGTTGTTAGCTGGTGAATGTTCCAAGCCGACCACAGGCACAAGATGCCATCTGGAACGATGGTGCTAATGTCAATCATGTTGCCGCTCAGTTGGTCGATATTGGCATACACGCCGCGACGTACTTGAATGAGTTCGCCCTGCCGTGCACTCTCCAGCATCTTGTAGTAGGCTGTCCTGCCCTGCTCCTTTATACTGGCTGACGAGATGTATGAATTCTGCTCTTTTGCCATACTGCTTTCTTGTAAATCGGTACAAAGTTACCACAAATTTTCGTAATTGTGGTATTTTTGTACAAAAATCTTTGTTTTGAAGTAGATTTTTCACTTATATTCTCAATTAGTTGCCCCTTTTCTACACACAGGCTTGAATATTCATCGGAAAAGATGCGGCAAAACGCGTTGCATTATGCGGCAAAACGCGTTGCATTATGCGGCAAAACGCGTTGCATTATGCGGCAAAACGCATTGCATTATGCGGCAAAACGTGTTGCATTATGCGGCAAAACGCACAATGATTTGCGTCATTTTGTTTATTACTACTATTCATGTTTCTGTAGTCCATCTTAATAATTTGTAAAGTTGGATGCAAAAGTACGATAAATCGATTAGAAATCAGTACCTTTGTAGCCGTCTGGTGCGACCAGAAGTCGCAAAACAATTTTGGACAAATGTTATGACTCAAAGATCATATTCAATAATCGTTATATTGTTGCTCATAAGCAACTTCGCACTTTCCCAGAAGCGTGAAAGGTTTGAGTTCAAGCGTAATCTGCCTGTGTATGCAGATTCGCTGATAGCTGACTTCGATTTCCCCTTGGCATGGGGTAATTGTGACATCAAAGACTTTAACGAGTGGCGTCGTGTGGCTCGCCAGAAGGTGTTTGACTGCATGCTGATGCCGCCTCCTGCACCCTCAAAGGGTTATGAGGCGAAGGTGCTTTTCGAGGAGCAGCGTGATGGCTATAAGGCCAGGAAGATAGAGATTCGACTTAGTCGTTACTATACGGTTCCTGCATACGTGCTGATTCCTGATGGTAAGGGACCGTTCCCCGCTGTGAACTGTCTGCACGATCATGGTGGACATCTCTTTATCGGTAAGGAGAAGCTGATTCGCCCACTGGCTTGTGAGGATTCCACTGTGATTGTTGATGCCCAAGAGTGGCTGAAAGGCTATGAGGGTCAGTTCTTTGGTGACTATCTGGCAAAGAATGGCTACGTGGTGTTCTCGGCTGATGCCCCGATGTGGGGAGAGCGAGGCCAGATGGAGGGTGCCAAACGAGACCGTTATGATATGATTGCAGGTAACATGATGATGTATGGCATAGACCTCTCGGCCTGGATGACCTATGATGACATCGCTGGCACGGAATATCTGGCACAGATGCCCGAGGTGGATGCCTCAAGGATTGGTTGTACGGGCTGGTCGATGGGTGCCTATCGGGCATGGATGCTCTCTGCTCTCTCTGACCGAATCAAGGTGGGTGCGGCTGTCTGTTGGATGGTGACGGCCGATGAACAGATGTCGTTTAAGTACGACCGTACCGAGAATGGTGGTTTTGCCAATTGCTATCCAGGCCTGCGTCGTTGGCTCGACTATCCCCATGTGGCCAGCATTGCTTGTCCGAAGCCAATGCTTTTTATTAATGGTTCACAAGATAAGCTCTTCCCTGTGGCTGGTGTCGAGAAAGCTTTTGCCACGATGCATGCGACATGGGAAAGTCAGGGAGCCGGTGATAAGATTGAAACTTATCTTTGGGATATGCCCCACAGTTGTTGGAAGAATTCCCAGCTGCGGGTGCTTGAGTTCTTTAAGAAGCATTTATAGAAAAATACACAAAATCCTTGGACGTTTCAGAATCATTACTTTTCTGTATTCTTTGTTAGCATCTATCTTCTGAATGTCTGTTTATTTCTTTTTTCGAAACTCCCTCGGGGTCATGCCCTTCATCCGGTTGAAAAAGCGGGCGAAGGTGGTGACCTCGGCGAAATGGAGCTGATCGGAGATCTGGGTGATGCTCAGCGAGGTCTGGCGCAGCAGGAACGTGGCCTCCATCAGCAGCATCTGGTTGATGTAATCGACAACGGTGCGCCCACCTGACACTTGACGGACAACGCGCGAGAGGTAGGTGGTGGTGATGCAGAGCTGCGATGCGTAAAAGCCGATGTCGTGGTGCTCAGCGAAGTGTTGGGGCAGCAGGTGAAGGAATCCGAGGAAGATTTCCTCGATGCGCTTGGGGAAACGGTGTTCGCGGATGCTGTGCTGCTGGACGGAGGAGAGGTCAGTGAGAAAGAGGTTGTAGAGCATGCGCAGGCTATCGTTGGAAAGCGGAAGCCCCATCTGCTGATAGTGAATCATCATCTGCATCAGTTCCTGCAGACGGCGAAAGTCATCGGTTTTCAACGGCATAATGGGCGAGGTGAGTTCCACCACCGAGAAGTAGGCTGTACGGATGGCGTCGCGCACCATAGGCAGGCTGAGCGTGAAGTGCTCGTCGGCCAGCAGGCAGATGCCACTATAGTCGTTGGAAGACGAGAGGATGGTTATCTCGAAGCCGGGCGAATAGGTATAGAGGTCGCCTTCGCGAAGCGTCAGTTCGCGATTATTATATAATATGGTAAGCCAGCCTCGCGTGATAATCGTATAGATGTAGCACGACAGGAAACCGTGCGTCTGGTTTGCGCCGAATGACCACTCAGCATTGGTCTCCAAGCAGATCACGTTTCCATCCCACTCACCTTCGGGTACGGGCAGGTTTCTTATTTGCCAAAATTCCTTCAAGCTATACATAATCACAATTTTGGGGGACAAAGATACGAATAAATTTTGAATCTGTTTCGTTTTGGTCGGTTTTTGTTTCGTTTGGGCTTGCAATTCTATGAATTAATATGTGTACCTTTGCACCCAGATAACAAATAACATTATTATTCACTTAAAAACAAATTAGAATTATAGACAAACTTTTCTATAATTTTGAGCGAAGCGACCCAAAAACTAAGATTAACATGAAGGAGAAGGTATTACAGGCCATGCGTGAGTTCGGAGCTCCCGTGAACGCTGGCAAGATTGCGGAGATTACAGGTATCGACCGCAAAGAGGTTGACAAGGCTTTTGCCGAGTTGAAGAAGGAGGGTGCCATCGTGTCGCCCGTCCGTTGCAAGTGGCAGCCCGCTTGATTTCCTCTCACGGCATAGCCCCTTTGGCTTCTTGCGCTCCGTTGGTGCTCAGGCGAGCAAGCTCGGAGTCCGCCGTTTCCCCGATGAACGGGGATACTCAAATCTTCAGGCGGCAAGCAAAGTGACTGAGCCTTTGGCTGGAAGACACCGATACTTGTCGCCCTTTTCTAAACCTAAAACTTAATAACAATATGACAAAGTTCAAATGCCCCTGCAAATACACTTACGACCCTGAAAAGGGCGACCCCAAGCAGAACATCCCTCCCGGCACTCCCTTTGAGGAACTGCCCGACACATGGCGCTGCCCCCGCTGTAAGCGTAAGAAAGAGAAATTCGTACCAGTAGAAGAATAAATTAAGAACTATGGAAATCAAAGCAGTAAAATTCCGTAAAGACGGATTCTATACCCAGCCCTTCGTGTTCGGAGGGGAGGAAGGACCAGAGAAATTTGATAAGAACGTGCGCTATCGCGGCAGTCTTCAGAACTATCTGATTGACACGGGCAGCGAGGTGATTCTGGTAGACACCGGCCTGCCTGCTGGCTTTCCCGAGGAGGTTCCCAACGAAGATTCGCCCATCTTCACCGGCAAGGATATCTGCAGCTATATGGATGCCTTCAAGGCGCTCGGCTACCAGCCTGAGCAGGTGACGAAGATACTCGTTACCCATCGCCATGCTGACCACACCGGCGAACTGAAGAGTTTCCCTAATGCAAAGATCTATGTGAATCAGGAGGAGATGGACGCTGCGGAGCTTCAGGGACTGACGAACCTCGTTCCCGTCAGCTATACCGATGGAGCCTACTACAACTTCCCAGAGAGTCAGAAGATTCAGGATGGCATCTACCTCATCAAGGCTAAGGGCCACACCAAGGGCAACAGCATCATCGTGGTAGAGATGGACGGCCTGTTCTACATGATTCATGGCGACATCACCTACGTGGACGAAGCCCTTTACGAGGACAAGCTGTCTATTGTTTTTGACGACCTGCCAGCTGCCCGAGAGACGCAGAACCGCATCCGCGAGTTCATCCGCAACCACCCCACCGTCTATTGCGGCACTCACACCCCACAGGGCTATGAGAACCTGGAGGCCAAGCGCGTGATGGATCTGGACAATCCTGTGCCGACCATTCTGGCCGAAGTCGATTTCTCCAAGCAGGAAGCCTCTGGTAAGTATGTCTGCTCCATTTGCGGCTATGTCTATGACCCCGCAGAGCACGACGGCGTACCCTTTGAAGACCTGCCCGACGATTGGCGTTGTCCCCGTTGCAAGCAGCCGAAAGAGAAGTTCAACCCAGCATAGTATAACATTTGACTGAAAGCCAATAAATCATAAATGATGGAGCAGCGAAGGCAGAGCAAACTTGTTTGAGCTATGCTGAGTCGCGACAGAATTCAACAAAAGTTAAATCCCAAGGAGAAGATGTATCGCCTTGGGATTATTTGTGTACATTTGCACACGAAATGCAGGAGCAACAGCGAACATATATTGCCATCGACCTGAAGTCGTTCTATGCTTCAGTGGAGTGTGTGGACAGAGGGCTTGACCCGCTGACCACCAACCTCGTCGTGGCTGATGTATCGAGGACAGAGAAAACCATCTGTCTTGCTGTTTCCCCGTCGCTGAAGGCATACGGCATAGGTGGACGTGCGCGACTGTTCGAGGTGGTTCAGAGAGTGCGCGATGTCAACAACGAGCGCAAAAGAGCTGCTGGCTGGAAGATGACAGGGAAATCATACCATGACCCTGACCTGAAAGCACATCCTGACCTCGAAATCGACTATATCGCAGCCCCACCCCGTATGGCTCACTACATGGAGGTAAGTACCAAGGTCTATCAGACTTACCTGAAATATATTGCTCCTGAAGATATACACGTCTATAGCATCGACGAGGTGTTTATGGATGTGACAGCCTATTTGCGCACTTATAAGTTGACGGCGCACGAGCTGGCCATGAAGATGATCCGTGACGTGCTGGCCACTACAGGCATCACGGCGACGGCAGGCATCGGAACGAATATGTATCTCTGCAAGGCGGCAATGGATATTGTGGCCAAGAAGATGCCAGCCGATAAGGATGGTGTGCGTATTGCTGAATTGGATGAAATGTCGTATCGACGTGAGCTATGGGACTATCGTCCTCTGACCAAATTCTGGCGTGTGGGGCATGGTATAGCCGAGAAACTGGCTGTCTATGGTATTGACACGATGGGAAATATAGCCCGAATGTCAATACAGAACGAAGGGCTGCTTTACCGTCTCTTTGGTGTGAATGCAGAACTGCTGATAGACCATGCTTGGGGATGGGAACCATGTACGATGGAAGCTGTGAAGGCATATCGGCCAGAGATCAACTCCTTCAGCAGCGGACAGGTGCTGCAGGAGCCTTACACTTTCAAGAAAGCCCGTGTGGTGATACAGGAAATGGCAGAGGGTATGGCACTCGACCTCGTATCGAAGCGTCTGCTGACTGACCAGCTGGTGCTGACTGTCGGCTATGATGCAGAATGTCTGACACGTCCTGAAATCCGCGAAAAGTATCATGGTGAGATTACCACCAACTACTACGGAAAGGCTGTGCCAAAGCATGCTCACGGCACTTTCAACTTCGAGAGACCGACATCATCATCGCGGCTCATCATGGATGGGGCAACAGAGATATTTGACCGCCAGGTGAATCCTGATTTATTAATCCGCAGGTTGAACCTAACGACGAACCACGTGGTATCAGAGGCATCGGTATCAGCACAGAACAGTGCTCCCCAGCAGCTTGATCTCTTCACCGACTACGAGGCTTTGGAGAAGCAGCGGCAGGAAGAGCAAGCCAAGTTGGATAAAGAGCGCAGGATGCAGGAGGCACAGTTGAAAATCAAGAAGCGTTTCGGCAAGAATGCCATCCTACGGGGTCTGAACTTCGAGGAAGGTGCCACGGCCAAGGAGCGCAACGAACAAATAGGAGGACACAAGGCTTAAGTGAAAAGTGAAAAATGAAGAGTGAAGAAGGTTTAGCTCGACGGCCCGAAGGGGAAAGTCAATTTGCTACCGCCCAGCTATATGCAGACATAATAGACCTGCCACATTACGAGCCAAAGCATCATCCGAGGATGTCGATGTGGAACCGTGCAGCCCAGTTTGCACCTTTTGCCGCATTGACTGGCTATGATGCCGCCATTCAGGAATCTGGTCGTTTGACGGATGGATGGATTGACTTGGGAGATTCTGGCAATGAAGAGCTGAATCGAAAGATGGAGTCGCTGTTATCCAAGATTTCGGAACAGCCTCATGTTATAATCGAATATTTCGTGCCAGACGAACACAAGGAAGGTGGCTCCTATCAGTCCTATACAGGTAATGTAAAGCGCATCGATGAGTATGAGCATACATTAGTAATGACTGATGGTAAGAAAATACAGCTTAGGATGATTGTAAATATCACCATATAGGCCACAGTATATAATGATATAATCACTTTCTTCATTAAAGTATTGTAATAATTTTGGTAAAGTAAAATGGCCTGGAAACTGAAATATCGCTGCAAGGCTTGTGGGTATGAAGCCGAGGTGTACGAGGGGCGTGGCCTCTTTCGCCAGCAGATTACCCCAATGAGTTGCCCCGACTGCAAGACCATCCAGAATATTGTAGTAGGTGGCATCATTGCAGACGTAGCCCCATCTTATCGAAGCGAGGTGGGTAGGCTATGCTTGAATTGCGGCAGCGAGAATATCAGGATATGGAATAAGAAAACCTGTCCGAAGTGTCAGGGAGAAATGGAACAAACTGGAGAAAGAGAATTCTGGACGTGAGTTCACCATTTCTAACTTCATTTCAAAGCCTACGTCACACCGTAGTCCTTGCCTCGCGTCGGCCCTATTGTAAGACCTCGCCAGCGCTGATGAGCCGCACGCCATAGATTTCGCCGATCTGCTTGCCGGGCTTGGCGACGAACTTCACACGCACCTGCGTCTTGCCCTGAAGCATTTCTGCAGGAATGTCGAAGGTCTCGTACTTGAACTGCGAGATGCGGTACTTGCCGGTGTTGTTGACGCTGACAAGAAGCTGGTTGTCGATGAAGACGTCGAACTCGTGGGTCTTCCACTCGCCTACGCCCCAGAACTTCAGACGCAGCTGCAGGTCGGTACGGCCGGCGGTCTGCATCAGGTAGCTGAAGTAGTGGCCGTCGCGGGCGTCACGCCAGAACACATCGTTCGTATTGCCCACGCTGGAGCGGTCGGTCTCCATCTTGTGGTCGGTTTCGGGCTGCTGCTCGCCAGGCTGCACCTTGTCGATGGTGCGGGCCTCGAGTGCCTGACGCTCTTCCTCTTCCTTCGCCAACTTGGCCAGATAGTCCTTGTAGCTCGACTCAGAGAGGGCAAGCCAGTACATCATGTAGCGCGAGTCGTGGATTTCGAAGAAAGGCTGGAGCTCGTTGACCGCTGCCGACTGACGATTGACCATTTTTGTCTCTAACATGAAGTGGAGCGGCTTTCCGTCAATATCCGTTATCTGCGCGGCTATGTCGTCGATGTTGTCGTTGATGAGGATGGGTGCCTCGTTGACAGGCAGCTTCTTGCCGCTGGCATACTGCCCGAATCGGCTGTCGTCGGCCACGAGGTGAGCCAAGTCTTCCGTACCCGTCTTCATGCCCAAGAGGATAGGACCATGCATCAGGGCGACGTACTGCGGCTCGTTGGGCAGGTACTTCACGCTGTTGTGCATGGGGAACGTCACTTCAACCACGTCGCCCTTCTTCCACTGGCGGTCGATGGCGACGTATGATGACGGGCCGCTGATGATGCTGACAGGCTTGCCATTGACCTTCACGGAGAACTGGCCAGGTTTCACCCACCCAGGATAGCGGACCAACAACGGGAACTCACCTTTGCCCTGCGTAATGGTGATGCGGCTCGTCTCGTCGTAGGGGAATTTCGTGTCCTGACGCAGCACGACGCCCTTCTCCTTCCAGTTCAGTTCCGATGCCACAAAGAGGTTCACATAGAGGGCATTGCCCACGTGAGTATAGATGAACTGGCCGTACTTGCCGTGATTCTCCATGCCAGTACCTACGCAGCACCACATGGCTTCGTTGGGAGCCGAGTAGTTGCGGTAGTGACGCGGGCGGGCGGGCGTGAAGTAGACATAGCCGCCATGCTCAGGATGCTGTGATGCGAGAATGTGGTTGAAGGTGGCCAGCTCGTAGTAGTCGGCATAGCGTGCCTCTGGGTTGCGGCGGTGCAGGTCTTCGGTCAGCTTCAGCATGTTGTTGGTGTTGCAGGTCTCAGGACCGTCGATGTCGTTGATGAAGTCGATGCAGGCTTCCTTGCTGGGGAAATGCTCGCGGCGGCTGTTGCCTCCAAAGGCCAGCGAGCGCTCACCCGTCACGATGTCCCAGAAGTAGTCGGCAGCATTGTGGTAAGGCTCGAAATTGGCCGAACCACATATCGTCTGCCCATTGTCAGCCAGCCAGCAGTTCTTCAGCGGATAAAGAGTCGATAGTTCGCTGATACGCTCGAAGCCCACCACCTTGGGCACCTGCGTGTTGGCGTGCATATTGTCGAGATTGTCTACACGCTGCGACATCGGGGTGAGCAATCGGTGGTGCGAGAAACGCATGGCCACGAAGAGGTATTTCGGTTCACGGGTGATGGCGTAGGCATCGGCCAGCACCTCGTTCATGCCGCCGTGCTCGTTGCCCAGCATACGCTCCATCTGCTCGTCGCTGAGACCTGCCGTCAGGTCGATGGCCCAGTCGCAGAAGCCGAGGAAGAGCGTCTTGGCCTGCTCGTTGCCACAATAGAGCCACGCATCGCGCAGGCCTGCGTACATTTTATGCAGATTATAGAACGGTGCCCACGAACCGAAGTAGACGCCGAAGTCGCCCTTCTTGAACTTCGACCAGATGCGCTCGCTGTTGGGCATGCCACCAACATAACCCTTACCCCACTCGGGGTGGTTCTTCACGTTGGCATCGGCACAGAGCTGCAGCTCGCTGATCATGTACTCCATGCGACGGCGGCACTCGTCGTTGCCCGTGGCGGCATTGATGGCCATCGCCGTCAGGTAGTGGCCTCCCACGTGGCCGTCCAGCCCGTCCCAGTTGGGATAGGTCTTGGCTCTCGGCTCCAGGCCAGCCTCCTTGCGGTAGGGCGCCAGCAGGCGGTCGCAGTCGTACTTCAGCAGCGTCTGGATATTCAGGTCGCGTGCCTTCTTCAGCGGGCCGTCGAGCAGGGTTACATCGCCGAGAGGAAATTCGTCGGCATACAATTTGTCTTGTGCGTAGCCGGTTGCCACGCCCGTCATCGCCAGCATGAAGGCTATAATTGTCAGCTTAAAGGTTCTGTTCATAGGTCATTCTTTCTACACTAATCCGAATGTGTGTGCAAAGTTACGGATTTTTCCTTGATTATCATTACTTTTGCAAATAAAAAAGCGGGTTAATATAACCAGAAATATAATCTTTCATAAATAGTTGCAGAAGAATTAGCGGTAATTCAGCATTTTCACTATCTTTGCAAAGATATTTGCGAGCGCATTTGTAGGCTGAAGATATTACTGATAACCAAACAATAAAACGTATGAAAAAGAAATTGTTCTTACTGGTCTTCGGACTGCTAGGCCTGGTTGCAGACATGCAGGGCCAGCCCTTGTTGAAAACGCACGTGGAAACGGGCGACGTGGAAGGTGTGGCCGATGCGGGCCTGGCCCTTTACAAGGCCATTCCCTATGCAGCACCGCCTGTAGGGAACCTGCGTTGGAAGGCACCGCAGCCAGCACAATCGTGGGAGGGCGTGAGAGTATGCGACACCTTCGGCCCCCTGCCGCCGCAGCCCACAAGGCCTGACCGCAAGGCCGACACGATGAGCGAGGACTGTCTCTACTTGGCCGTCGCCACGCCTGCCGCATCGCCCTCCGATCGCCTGCCGGTGATGGTGTGGATTCACGGAGGCGGATTCCAAACCGAATGGTATGGCGGCGACCTGTGGCGCCATCTCGCACTGCGTGGCGTGGTCATTGTTAGCATAGAGTATCGCACGGGAGCACTTGGCTTCATGGCTCATCCCGAGCTGACGAAGGAGGACCCCAACGGACATTCAGGCAATTATGGCATTCTGGATCAGATCTTCGCGTTGCAATGGGTGCAGCGCAACATCAGCAACTTCGGCGGCGACCCCAACAACGTCACCATTTTCGGCGAGAGTGCCGGTGCCATCAGCTGCAGCATCCTCTGTGCCTCGCCGCTGGCCAAGGGACTCTTCCACCGCTGCATCAGCCATAGCGGCGGCTCGTTTGCACCCTGGAGCGACCAACCCCGCTCGCTGGGCATGGACGCTTCGCAGAAAGGTGCCGAAGCACAGGGCTTGGCCTTCCAGCAGCATCTGAAGAGAAAGAACCTGAAGCAGCTGCGCAAGATGGACGCCATGGCGCTCTGCGACGGCAACGTGGGCTTTGCCGGCTTCTGGCCCTGTGTCGACCGCTACGTCATCAGCGATGACCAGTACCGCCTCTACGAGCGCGGCGAGTATAACGATGTGCCCGTCATCGTGATGACCAACTCGGACGAAGGTGCCCTTTTTGCCCCAGCCAACATGACTGCCGAGAACTATCGGAAGACCGCGGAAGGCATCTTCGGCGACTGGGCCGACGAGGCGCTGAAGTGCTATCCCGCCAGCACCGACGACGAGGCCTGGCACGCCTTTGGCGACGTCTTCCGCGACATGGGCTTCGCATGGCCTTCGTTTGCCTGGGTGAACCTGCAGGCCAAGACGGGCAAGAGCCCGGCCTACGCCGCCTATCTGGCCCAGCCCTCCACGATGAGTTTCTCGGGCGATCCGCGTCGGCGCGGTGTGGCTCATGCCGATGACATTCTCTACCTCAACGGCCATTTCCTGACGCAGTCCGACAAGTATCCTGCCGAGTCGGCTGTCGCCGAGATCATACAGCAATATTGGGTGAACTTCGCCAAGACGGGCAATCCTAACGCCAAGGGCCTTCCTTACTGGCCCGTTTTCGACGCGTCGAAGCCCACCACGATGCAGTTCGCCAATGGTGCTTCGCTTATCATGCACCCCAATAGCGAGCAGATTGATTTCATGGAACGTTTCTTCAAGGCCAAGCGCGAAAAGACGGAGGCTGTATCGTCTGCCTCGAAAAAATGAAAGAGTGGGTGTGATTTGTTGTGCCGCAAAACGTGACTTGTTTTGCGGCACAATGCAAGTGGAAGGCGGCTTTATTCCACCACGCCGAGTTTCTGCCACTGGGCAATCATCGCGGCCACGTCGGCCTGGGCTGTCTCTGCCGTTGTGTCGTATTCCTCGCAGAGCCGTCCGGCCAGAGCCTCGACGGTAAATTCGCCCATATCCTGAGCCTGCTTCCACAGCCAGGCTGCCGTTTCGTTCAGTGACAGCAACTTACCGAAGTTGACGGCTCCGAGACCTTCGCCAATAATTACTTGCTCGCCGCACACCTCGCGCAGCACAAATCCTTCTTTTATTCTCATAGTCGTTTGTAAATAGCTAATATGTATCTTCTGATGGGGCGCAGCCGGAACCAAATCTTTGCAGCCCGCTTCTGCCATGGGCTATACAGGTAGCGCGTCCTCTGCCGGGCATCTACCACATGCGTCGCAATGGCCTTGATGTCGCCGAGGGTACACCGTTCGGTGCCCAGGATATTGCCGTCGCCCATGAGTGTGACGCTGTCGCCTTCAATGCGGATGATGCGGTGCAGGACGTAACGGCGTCCTTCGACCCATGCCAGCACCACGAGGCCGGTCTCCGGGTGCTCCGGTTTCTTCAGGATGACACTGTCGCTCCCGCCGGTGATGAAGGGCAGCATGCTGACACCGTTGACGGGCAGAGTCACGCTTAGGCCGTCGTTCACCAGCCTGACGGCTTCATCTATGATTTCGTTGTCGCTCATCGTGTAATGGTTTCGTTGCACAGTCGGGCAGCCTCCTCGTCGGGCAGGCACTCCAGATGCCACACGGGTATGGCCGATGCCAGCAAGTTTTGTGTCTGGTGCAGCCCGTCGGCAATGCGTGCGTCCCAGCGCTTGCCGCTGATGCTCTCTGCCAGCTTTGCATACGCATGGATGCCGCTCAGGCGGTGGATCCTGTTAGCTGGTGCCTGGCTGAGCACGACGATGGCACCTAACGGGCACTTTACATTCCGGTAGCACGGCGTCTTGCCGCTCCAGGGCGAACCGAACACGCGGGCAGTGCCATCCTGGCCGATGCCTACGACGGGGTTGTCGTCGTTCATCAGCGACGTCCCTGCCACATATCGCAGCCACAGGCGTGCATGCGTGCTCTTACCGGTGCCGCTGGGGCCAAGGAACAGGTAGCCCTTGTCCTCAAAGCTCACTGCAGCCGCATGGAAAAGCACCGTGGCCTTGTCGGCCGTGGCCATGGCATAGATAATCATCAGGGCATTGTCGATGGCCATCTTTGTGTGTAGGCCCGTCGTGATGAGACGGCCTTCGTGATGGTCTGCAGAACAGACCAGCCAACCGGCAGTCTCGCCCTGCGCCAGAAAACCATAGACGGCTTCGCCCGAGGCAGTATGTCCACAGACGATTTCCTGTTCGGCTTTCGGGGCGTGCTTTTCGGTCGTGGATAGTTCGCTTGCTCCAATCTGCAGGTGGTCGTCCATTTGGCGCAGTTCTTCTGTATAGACAGGTGCTTCGCCACGGTCTATGTTCAGCGAGAAAACGGTTTCGCCCTCAGCGCAGCCAAAAGGCTCGTAGTTTTCCATCAGGCCGAAGTACTCTGCAGCTCCGCTGACGCAGAAGCGTTGTCCGGCCACTTCATAGTATCTTGTCATACTCTGGCAAAAATAAACATTTCTGGCAAAAAAAAACCTGAGACTCGGTTTGAGTATCAGGAATTTCTTGCGTTTTTCGCTTTTTCTTGTGATCCGCTTGGGGCTCGAACCCAAGACCCCAACATTAAAAGTGTTGTGCTCTACCAACTGAGCTAGCGGATCTCCCCAACTTTGAGATGATTCTCAAAAGCGGGTGCAAAGGTACAATGTTTTTTTGAAACAGCCAAATTATTTGATTGTTTTTTCCT
>Ga0247611_10005267_pt1 | contig 17241 bp, 11 predicted proteins | sample 177DNAGHGhighgp2_FD_192422 | JGI IMG/M metagenome (GOLD analysis project Ga0247611, IMG submission 192422) | Sheep rumen microbial communities from Palmerston North, Manawatu-Wanganui, New Zealand - 1770 DNA GHGhigh gp2 | ecosystem: Host-associated > Mammals > Digestive system > Stomach > Rumen... | reverse complement strand
CGCTTGCAGCTGAGTTCGAGCAGGTTGCGGGCTGTGATGGAGTCGCTTTGTTTGCGGAGCTCTCGCAATGATTTGTCAATGCGCTTGATGTCGTTCTGGTCGGGGTATCCCTTCATGAACGTGTAGAAAAGTTGAATTTGCGTGTTGTACTCGTTGTCGGATTCGCAGGCGAGCAAGAACGGTATGACGCGTACATTGAGGAGTTTCGAGAGGTCGCCCATGAATGTGTTGAGCGTGAGGCCCTTCGGGAAGAGTTCTTCGGAATCCTTCTGGATTTCTTCGGTGCCTACGAAGTCGCCTTCTTCGAATTGTGAGAGCACTTCGTTGAGCATGTCCATTTCGCTACGCTTAGCTTGTTCGCGATACTTTGCCTGGTAATAGATGGGGAGCGTGGTGAGGCAGTAATGTGCCTGGTTTGCACCGATAAATTCGCCGATGTAGTAGATGTCCGCATCTTCTTTGAGGATGTCTTCTTCGTTGCTGAAGTTCCCGATGCGGGCGGGAATGGGGATGACTTCCATGTTCGCAAGTTCATGGAGGCGTTCGCGCATGGCATCGACGTTTAAGTTCTCGGGGAGTTCCACACCGTTTTCTTCCATGGTTTCGAGGAAGTTGTTGAGTTTTGCATCGACGGCGCGGTTGACTTCTCTTTTGCTTGGCGTATGGGCAAATTGGCGAAAGTCGCCTTCCAATGTCAAAAGACCGTTTTTGATCATGTCGTCAAACGGTGTTTCGTTGGGTTCGGCGTCCGGAGAGGGCAAAATTCTTGCGTAGGCAATCATTCTGCCGCAAAGCTGTTCGTCATTTCCTTTTTTCTGTTCGATTCCAAGCATGCCATAAAATTAACAAATTCTAGTGGACTTGGACCATTTTTTGTTTGTGATTTCTTTGTGTTGTGGTCTTTACGATGTAGATGCCGGGGGCAAGGCCTGTAGTATTGGCTTTTCCGTGGGTGTGTCGCACGAGTTTGCCGTTGATGTCGTAGATGCGGGTTTCACCAGCAGCCGTGCTGAAACGTGACACTTTTGGTAGAATGGTCGTGGACGAGTCTTGCTTTTCGACGTTCTTTTCGGTAAGCTTGATTTGGTCGAGGTTCGGACCGTCGTTCCCGTCAACGATGGCGAAGGTGATATAGCTTGCGCCTTTGGGGAGCGTAATGGTTGTTTCTTTTGTCTGGTATGTGGTCCAGTTGTCGGTGGCTTCGAACGAAATAATGCTGGCGCCTTTGCATCCGTCGATTCCGGCGGTGCATGTGCCGGGGGCCGCGATGGCGAGGCTGCGGGCTTTTCCGCTTCCGTTGGCGTATGTCATGGCCATGGTGTATTCGCCGGGGTATTCTGCATAGACGGGAATTTGGACGCTAGATTTCCCGGTGCCGAAGTTGATGTAGCCTGTGCCCGCAAATCCTGCGTTGGTGCTTTCGTTGATGGCGTTATCGATGATGCCGTCTTCGGCTTGGAAGGTGGTTGTGCCTTTGGCTTCGAATATGGCACCGAGTTCGATGTCCTTGCTCATCGTGGTTTTCCACGTGTTTGCGGTGCCTGCATCGCTTGCGCTTTTGCCTGTCCAGCCGACGAATTTCCAGCCTGTGGCGGGTTCTGCGGTGATGGTGACGGATGTGCCTTCGGCAATTTTATCGCGGTTGGGGGAGGCTACGACGGTGCCGCCGATGGATGAATTGATAGTCAAGTTGTAGTAGGTGACGTTTGCTTCGAGGACGGTGATTTCGTTGGAGGAGGCGCCGAGTCCGCCCATGGAATTTGCGGCGCGGATGGTGACTTTGGAGCCTGCGGCGATGGTGCCGACGTCAATGGAGTTGGAGGTTGTATTGCTGTGGTATTTGCCGTTGACAAAGATGGCCCAGCAAATGGCGTTGTCGTCATCGTTCCAAACGATGTTCGCGCCTTCTTGCGAAATTTTCGGGGCAGAGACTTGGGATGTGAGTTTGTTCGGTTCCCAGTTGTCGCTACCGCCAAGGACGTTCTTGAGGGTGTATTTGGCGGCATCGCTTGCGTTCCAGACGGTCTTGAGCGTTGTCGCGGTCGATGGATCCTTGCCGCCGTCAAAGCGGGTCTTGCGCTGACTCGTATTGATGGCGCCGCCGCTACCGTTCTTGCTGTTGTATTCGCCGAAGACTGCGGGCGCGGAGTTCATGTCAGGGCCCCAGCCTTCTGCCCTGGGCTCTGCGCGCATGATGGTATTCAGGAATATGGTCTTGGCGTGTCCCCAGGAACGTCCGAGATAGAAAGTTTTGTTGAAACTGGAATTGCTGACTTCGATGATGGCGTTGTTGAAAACGTAGCCCCAATTGTCTGGGTTTTGAGATGCCGTAATGTAGCCGCCGTTTCGCGTCATCACGAGCTTGGTGCCTTCGAAAAAAATGTCGCCGCCACCGCAGATAAAGTCAACGGTGCCATTGATTTCGCCACCTTCCCAATAAGTGCGACCTTTCTTGGTGTAGTAGGTGTCTTGTCCGCTCAAGAGGCGTACGTTCTTATAGATAAACTTATCGCCTGCGTTTTGCTGCAGGGCTACTTGCCGGGCGGCGTTGGCGGAACTGACGGAACTTCTGTTTTGCAGGGTGATGTCCTGCATATACATGTTCTTGTTGCTAGGAAAGTATATTGTTGCCGTGGTGCTGATGCCTTCAGTGTCGGTCGTGTTCCAAATGATGGTTTTGTCAACGGATTGTCCGATGATGGATATGTTGGAACCGCTGAATGTCGATTTTCCATGCTCGTCGCCGGTGACCTTGGTGATGTTGTATTCGCCATCTGGGACAAAAAGTATGAATCGCTTGGACTCGGTTGCTCCCGATGACGATGCCTTTGCGATGGCCGCCTTGAGGTCTCCATCGACACCTAACACAAAGTCAAAGCCATGCTTTGTGATGGCGTAGGCGGTCGCTGCGCATGCTAGCGATGAATAAATAAAAATTTTGTAAAACCAACTATTCAACATAAATCATTCCTTAACCATTCTTGTCTTGACTGGATCCTTCGTCGGAGTTTACCCCGGACATGTTCCGGGGGACTCAGGATGACGAAAGAGGAAAACTGTCATTCTGAACCCTGCACTAGTCATCCTCGGAGCAACGCGGAGGGGATCTCCTTCTTGGATAGAATCAGGAGATGCCCGATCAAGTCGGGCATGACAGTGTTGTCAATATTCTTTAATCTTTTTTCCATTCACTCTGTACGTTTTTCCGTTTCCTCGCATAAAGTAAGCTCCTGCGCCGTTCGAGTTGCGACCAAAGTCTATAAAGTAGCGGCTTGTGGACTTTTGGGGTGCCTTGCGGACAACAGAAATGGACGTTGTGCCGGAATCGACTTTACCGGCTTTGAGGTCGCTGCTTATCCAGCCGATGTAATCGATGTTTGCCATGCCGTCTTTTGAAAGGCTCATGAACTTGAGTTCGCTGTAACCCTGTGGCAGTTCGACTTCGATGGATTGCACTTTCCAAGTTGTCCATGCGGCTGTGGATTCCATGCTGCCGTCGGCAAGGAGCGTCTTGTCGCCTGCCGTAACGCTGAAGCCGCGGGCGCCACCACCACCGTTTGCAAAGCTTAAGTATAAAGTATATTTCCCGGCTTTCGTTGATGTGACGCCGTAGGTCACGTAGCTTCCGGTGGAGTTATCGACATTTGCGTAGCCATCACCGACAAAGCCTGTGTTCGTAGCTTCTTTGTCGCCTTGGATGTCGATGAAGTTTACGCCGTCAATGTATGTTTTGCAGGTGTCGCTTCCGCACATTGCCGGTGGCGGCGGGGGAGGAACGTAGTTGTCGTCCATCTTGGCGAGCGCCTCAAGGTACGCTTTTTCTGTACTCAGAAGGGCGGTGCCGTAGTCGCCTGCCCACTGGTAGCCGGTGCGTCGTTCTTCGCTGATTCTAGTGAAGTCTTGTGTTTTTGTGCTAGCGCCGTCGCGGTCGCAGAAAAAGTAGTTGTCGTTGTTGACTTCGTAAAAGCGATACCACAGAACATTGCCGTCGCGTTTTTCGAATGTGCCCGCTTTCTTGTTGAAGTAAAGTCCGGTGACGCGGGTTTTCTTGTACCATTCGATGGCTCCCTTGACGGATTTCTGGATGGCTTCGGTTTGTTCGGGCCAGTTCATCAAGAACCATACGGCTCCTGCGGATTCGCTGCCGGATTTGCTGGCGAGTTCGTAAGCGCGTGCGCCAACTGGAGCCATGCTGTTTGTGTCGTGCTGGGCGCACCAGACGGTGGGTTTCCCGTCGTTTATGATTTGCGCTTTGAGCAAAAAGTCGATAGCCTTGTCCAATGCGCTTTTCATCTTGCTGCGGGTGGCGTCGTCGATAATGTCGCTGTCAAAAGGACTTGTCTTGTTCGCGATGTCCATCATGGTGACCATCGCGCGGATCATGGCGTTGTCGTTCAGCGTGATTTGGTCGGAATAGTTGCCGCGCTTGGGCCACACTTGCGGAATACCACCTTTGGCGCGCTGCATTGTCAAAATGAAGTTGACGGCCTTGTTGAAACTTGTCTTGAATGCGGATTTGTAATTGTTGTTCGTCGTTTCTTTGTAACGCACGGCGAGGAGTCGCATTTCCTGAATGGTCGCGTTGTTATCGATGGTGCCGAGGTCGCCGCCGCCTTTCGCTTGCCATTCGGATTTTTGCCCGCCGGAATAGGCACTTTTGTACTTGTCGGCCATGGCTTTGTAAAAACCGCCATTTGCGATTTGCCAAGTCGTCATGTTGTAGGTGTACTGGTCAATGTCCATGCCTGATGCCGCCGACGTCAGCTCCGAATAGCCGCGATAGCTATTGATTCTCGAGACCGCCGTCGCCGGGGGAACATAGCTCGCAGCCGCAGAATATGTCGCGACAGACATTGTCGCTACAAGAAAAATGTAATTGCCAAACCAAATGCTCTTCATTCTAACCCTTTTGAAGATTTTCCCACACTACTTCTATAATCTACATTATAATAGGCCGATTTTTGCTATGAATTTCTTTTAAGCGTTGTCTATAGACAATAGGTGCGGCAATATTTCTTTGTTGGATCCTTCGGGCGTACGCCCTCAGGATGACGTGGGTTGTTTATAATACAGGCTGTATTATATTTTTTATAAAATTTTTGAAAATGTGTAAAAACTACTAAAAATCTTTAAAAAAGTGATGTTTGTATAATAAAAATTGTTGCGTAGCTCGAAAAATTAGTTTAAATTATAGGTATGAAACCAATAACTGAATATCAAGACTATCGAGAATACATGCGCGACTTCTACGAAGAACGCAAACGCAGTTCTTTGTTCTCGTGGCGCGAGTTCTCCAAGTTGGCGGGGTTCACTTCGCCAAACTACATCCAGCTCGTATGTGAGGGCAAAAGTCGCCTGAGCAAGACCGGTGTCGAAAAGGTCGCTACGGCTATGGAACTTGCGGGTTCCGACCGCGAATATTTTCTTGCGATGGAGCGTTTTGGTGATGCCAAGAGCGATTCTAAGAAAATCCAGGCATTCAACGAAATGCAGAAAATCGCAAAAGAAAATCGCTTGCGGGTCGTCGATGGCGAAGCGTTCAAGTATTTCGAATCGTGGGTGAACCCGGTGATGCGGGAACTCGCCCCGATTATGCCTGGCGCAAAACCATTGGAACTGGCGCGTAACTGCTACCCAGTCGTGAGCGCGACCGAAGTTCGCCAAGCCCTGGACTTTATGGTTCATGCGAATTTCTTGAAAAAGATCGGCGAAGATACCTACGTACAGACCGAAAAAGTCGTGACGGGATCTTCCGAGGCGATTCCTTTGGCGCTTCGTTCCATGAACCGTCAAATGTCGAAGTTTGCGACTGATGCCATTGACGATATTCCGCCAGAAAAACGTCATACCGCCGGTGTGACGCTCGGTATGTCCGAAGCAACGTACAAATGGCTTGTTCAAAAGCTTGAAACGCTCAGGCAGCAGGTGGTTGCCATGGCTGCCAAGGAAAAAGATTACGATAAAGTTTATCGTTTAAATTTACAACTTTTCCCACTTACGAAAGGGAAGGAGGCCTAAGATGAGAAAAATGAATAAATTAATCCTGGCTGGTTTGGTGACCATTTTAGTATCTTGTTCGAGTGAACAAAGTTCTACTGGTGCGACGACTGAGCCGAGTTCTACGCCGGTCGCTTTGACTGATGAGCAGAAAGCCATCTTGGCAAAGTCGCTGTTTTCCCTGATGGATCCGACGATGGGTGATTCATTAAAAAATCTTTTTGATTCTGCATATGCCGCTTCTGGTTATGATGTGAATAAAATGTATAATGATTATATTAGTCCGTATCCGTGGAGCGTAAAGAATACTCAAGTGTTCCGTCATCCAAGTAAAGATGAACGTAAAGTTTGTGATGTTGTGACTTATTCGAGGGAAAATGGAAACGATGTAAAGGGCGTGTTGCTCGCAACATCGTATGATGATGAGCAATTATGTTCTTTCTCATCTGTTACGGAAGCCAAATGTACCTCGCCAGAAGCTCAGGAAGACTATTTCTATAACCATCCCCATGAAACTGTTACTAATACCAAGATTGTTGATGTAGATGGAATTCCTGTCGTGATAAATACCATAGGCTCATTGGAAATGAGGAATGGTTTTTGGGGATATGGTGCCACATGCACCGAGGTCTTGAATAAATTTAAACAGTCTTGCGAAAAGTCAAATGGGCTATTTTGGGATATTGGCGATGGATGTAGCCAGGATGATTTGGAATTAATTTGTGCATCTTTCGTCCCTGAAAATCAAACTCCAGATCAAGTATTGAACTCTTATACTGAATTGTATCTAAATCAATGCTATGAAGATTCTATAAAATACGCCCCATATGACGACGAAAATTACACTCGTATCTATCCTTTTGGGGATCAGACATATTTGGATAGTTTGAACAGATTCTCCTATGCGGAAAGAGATTGGGCTAATGCTTTAAAGCGTTCAACATCTGCTTATAGATGGCAGTTCTCGATAATCGATAGTACGGTCAAGGTTAAATCGGATGGCTCAGTTTCTTATAAAGAAAGAAAAGATCGTGAAATATATGGAGGATTTAATTTCGCTTATAATACATTGCCTGATACTCCAATTGCAGATGCATACCGCAATGAAGGTATTTATGTGCTACCCGATTCGTTGCTGACAACGTTCTTCCCCAAGTTGGCCGAATATCCGGGCAGATTGGATGAGTTTAGAACGGCTCGTTCTCCGAAAAATTCAATTTACTACATACTTGTCATAAAAGACGTAGGGGCTAAGGGACATTTAATAACTGGCTATAATGAAAACGAATTTCATGTGACCGATATCGTGAAAAGCGGAAATTGCCCGGAAGATACGACTGTTCACTATTCTATGATTTTGTTAGCGAATTCACCTGATTGGGATGTTTTGGGTCGTCCCATTGTGAAAACGACTTATGTGAGCGATAACTGGAATTGCGACAAGCCGGAAACTCTTGCAAAAATTGAGCCGTACGGTGAGTGGATTCTTTCTAAGATGACCGATTATGGCGAATATGTAAAGCTGTTTGGTGCTGACTAATTTCACCTTCTAAAAAGAACAGACACCATCAGGAGGGGAGGGTCAACCTTGCGAAAAGCGGGGCTGACCTTCTTTTTTTCTATTTTTACGGCGTATGAATACTAAAATCTATTACACCCTTACGGACGAGTCGCCGTTCTTGGCCACTCAATCCCTGTTGCCCATCGTGCGCGGTTTTGCAAAGACCGCCGGTATCGATGTCGAAACTAAGAACATCTCCTTGCCGGGCCGCATTCTTGCTGCTTTCGCGGACACACTCCCGGCAGGTACGACGTTTGCCGGTAAGCCGGTGACGGACGACCTTGCGTTCCTCGGCAAGCTCACGCTTGAACCGGATGCGAACATTATCAAGCTTCCGAACATTTCTGCCTCGGTGCCGCAGCTCAAGGCCGCCATTGCTGAACTGCAGAAAAACGGCTACGCTCTCCCGGACTACCCGGATGCTCCTGCCACGGACGAAGAAAAGGCTATTCGCGCTCGCTACGACAAGGTGAAGGGCTCCGCAGTGAATCCGGTGCTTCGCCAGGGCAACTCCGACCGTCGCGCTCCCAATGCCGTGAAGAACTATGCCCGCAACAATCCGCATAGCAACGGCGTGTGGAATGAATCCGTGAAGACACACGTGGCGAGCATGCAAGCCGACGACTTCTACGGCAACGAAAAGTCCATCACGATGGCTGACGCCGATACGTTCAAAATTGAATTTGTCAACGAAGCTGGTAATGTCACGGAACTCCGTGCCGCAAAGCCGCTCCTGAAGGGCGAAATCATCGACGCTACCGTGATGCGCATGGCATCGCTCGAAAAGTTCATTGCCGACGCCATGGCCGAAGCAAAGGCGAAGGGCCTCCTCTTCTCCGTGCACTTGAAGGCGACCATGATGAAGGTTTCGGACCCGGTGCTGTTCGGTGCATTTGTTCGTGTGTTCTTCAAGGACGTGTTCACAAAGTATGCCGACCTGTTCAAGGAACTCGGTATCGACGCCAACAACGGTCTCGGTGACTTGTTCAAGCGCTTGGAAGGTAATGCGAAGGAAGCCGAAGTTCGCGCAGCTATCGACGCCGCACTCGCTAATGGCCCGGACCTCGCCATGGTCGATTCTGCCAAGGGCGTTACGAATTTGCATGTGCCCAGCGACGTGATTATCGACGCTTCGATGCCTGCAATGATCCGCAATTCCGGCTGCATGTGGAACAAGGAAGGTAAGCTGCAAGAGACGATTGCCTGCATCCCGGACCGCTGCTATGCCGGCATTTACGACGAAACGATTGAATTCTGCAAGCAGAACGGCGCATTCGACCCTAAAACCATGGGCACTGTGCCGAACGTGGGCCTCATGGCTCAGGGCGCCGAAGAATACGGCAGCCACGATAAGACTTTTGTCGCAAAGGGCAAGGGCGTTATCCGCGCCGTGAACAGCAAGGGCGAAGTGCTCTTACAGCAGAATGTAGAAGCGGGCGATATTTTCCGCATGTGCCAGGCGAAGGACGCTCCGGTGCGCGACTGGGTGAAGCTCGCTGTAACGCGTGCACGCCTCAGCAATACGCCAGCGATTTTCTGGCTCGATCCGGAACGCGCTCACGACCGCGAAATCCAGAAGAAGGTCGAAGCTTACTTGCCGGAACATGACCTCAAGGGTCTAGACATTAAGATTATGAGCCCGCGCAAGGCTATCGTCGAAACGATGAAGCGTGCTAAGGCTGGCCTCGATACGATTGGCGTGACGGGCAACGTGATGCGTGACTACCTCACGGACCTATTCCCGATTCTCGAAGTCGGGACTTCTGCAAAGATGCTCTCCATCGTGCCACTTATGGCAGGTGGCGGACTTTACGAAACGGGTGCAGGCGGCTCCGCTCCGAAGCAAGTGCAGCAGTTCCTCGCCGAAAACTACCTCCGCTGGGATTCTCTTGGCGAATACTTCGCGCTGGTGCCTGCATTTGAACAAGTTGCATTGAAGGAAGGCAACAAGAAGGCGAAGGTCTTGGCCGATACGCTCGATGCTGCGAACGGCAAGATTCTCGAATTCAACCGCACGCCGGCTCGTAAGATCGGTGAACTCGACAACCGCGGTTCGCACTTCTACCTCGCTCTCTACTGGGCTCAGGCTCTCGCCGCCCAAAAGGACGATGCGGAACTCGCCGCCAAGTTCGCTCCGGTCGCAGCCGCTCTCTCTGCGAAGGAATCCGAAATTGTCGCTGCACTCGCTGCCGAACAGGGCAAGCCCGCCGATATCGGTGGTTACTACATCCCGAAAGCAGAACTTCTCAAGAAGTGGATGCGACCGGTGGAAGCCTTCAACGAGATTATCGACTGCATTTAGTAGTCATCCCGGATTTAATCCGGGATAGTCTTACACAGTACACTTTTATAGAACACTGTATCTGCTGACCCCGGCATAAAGCCGGGGGGACATGTCGTGTGGTCGTGCGTTAAGGTCGGGGTGACGGTCTATTACGTCTATCCTCGGCTTCCGTTGATTATCCACTGGCACAGGGCTTCAATGCCCTCGTAGTCGGGGAGGGTCTGTATAAAGTTCTTGGATTTGCAGCGTTCATTGAAATTGCGCCAGACCATTTCGTTTTTGCCTTCGAGGCCCAGATGTTCTTCGATGGCGCCACGGGTCCACACCCATATCCCTTGTTTGCAAAGTTTTTCGTGAATATTCCTGATGGGTTCTTGCGCTTCGGGCATGGAGGCCATCATGGCATATACTTTTGCTGCGGGAATGTTGCTGTGCTTGTTCACGGGGCGTCCGTTGACAAGTCTCAGGTGCTTTTGGAAGGCTAGTTCGCGGAACAGGTTTGAACAGAATTTTATGTCGGGATCGTTGGCTTCTAAAAATCCGTCGCGGGTGGCTGTAGTAAATGCGTAATCCAAATCGACGATGGCTCGCACGGGAATGTCCATTGCGGCAAGGACTTGCATGCTCTTGCGGGTGTTGCTGACGCCGCCTTGACGCACGAGTGCGCACTTGATAAGAGCAAACGATTGTCCGGTAATGCGTTCGAAAAGGGCGGGGAGCACTCGCCATTCCGTTTTTCCTTCGGTGAGCAGCACGTAGTCGGCAAATAACAGTTCGTTGCTGTTGGACAGGCTAAACAGCATTTGCAGTTGGCTCGGGGCGTCCTTGACGACTTGGCGCACGGCGTCTTCCATTCGTTTGCGCATAAATGTTCCGCGCTGTTTGTTCTTGCGGATGAGGAGCGATGTGCTTACGTCTTCGCTTGTGACCATTTGTGCAGAATGTGTCGCGAATACTATCTGATAACCTTCGTTCGAAAGGTTCTTGAGCGCGACGCGGACAAGTTCTACGGCTTGCGGGTGCAAGAATAGTTCCGGCGAATCGATTAGCAATAGCGTGCGGCTCAGGTAATGATTGTTGTGGTGCTTCTTGATTTCGGCGAGGTAGCGGATAAGCGCCATCTGGATAGCTCGTTGAGAGCCCGCACCCATGCGTGAAATGTCCCGTTCGAATCCGTCGTCTTCATCGACAACGTTGATTGTTGCGCTTTTGAGAAATGTCTCGAGCGTCGGTACGGGAATGTCCAGCTCCACTTTGACGCTTGGAAACAGCGGTCTGAGTGCGGCGTTGACTTCTTTGTCGAACGATTTGATTTCGTCGGCCTGCCGGTCGCTTCCTGGAGAGACGAGCTCGGTGAACTGCTCGATGACATCGCTCAGTTCGCCACCGAACTTGCGTTCGAGCGGTCTAAAGATTTCGTGCAGGAGCTTTGTGTATGCCTGGTTCCCTTCGAAGTCCCAAATGGCAATCGATTCCGGGAACATGCGGTTGAATGCCGCGATAAATTTGTCGTTGACCCGTACCCAGTCTTTGCTGTTCTTTTTCCTGAAATTGGGGGCGGTGAACGCCCAGAATTCGATATTGCCGGGAAGTTCGCCCGGGATGCGCTGGATTTTCTTGACGCGGAGTGTCGTTCCGCAGAGAAACGGTTCGAGTTCTGCCGCTTTTTCTTCGCCAAGGCGGTTTAGCACCTGTTCGGTGATGCCTTCAAAAATGCCCTCGGCTTCGACAGCGTGGTTCGGGTCGTCAAAATAAGAGATGTCCAGCGAAAAATTTGCAAGCAGCCAGCGGATACCCATCAAAATATTAGTCTTGCCGGCGTTGTTGTAACCAATAAGTGCGGTAAAGTCGCTAAGAGGAAACGTCTCGCGCTGGATGGAGCGGAGATTCGAAATAGTAATCTTGGACAATCTAAGTGCTTGCTGTTGCATAGCTTGAAATTATAAAAACTTTTATAAAAAAGTCTAATTTTGACGAAATTTGAAGGAATGAAAGAAAAAAAGTATAAATAAACATAAAAAAACACCTTAGCTATTGGGGCTAAGGTGTTTCTTTTGGGGTTAGGAGGAGAACAAAGAGTTCTTGAACATAAAGGTATTTAATGTTTGGGGCGATTTGTCTTTTTTTGCATATTTCGTGTTGAAAAGTGTTGAGAACTTCTCAATGGGGTGTTGCAATTTTTCTACAATTAACAGTAGGTATGTAAAAATGAGGTTTTGTTTAGTGTCGAACTCTCAAAATGAAAATGTTTCAAGAATAATTTCTAGATTTTCCGGCATGAAGAAATATGCTGCTCCAGTTATTCTTTTTGTTTTGGCTTGTGCCTTAATTGTTTATCTCAAAATTGATTTTTCGGGTTCGTCGTCTTCGTTCGACGTTAACCGGTACATGCAGACGCGCGCCAAGATTGATTCCTTGGAAGTGGCGTTGTGGAATGCCCAGGGCAAGGCCGATGCTCAAGTGGCTATTCGCGAGGAACTCTCCAATGCCTGGGAAGATCTTTCGGCGATGCGGACGAGTTCTCCGGACGACTCTGAAGCTCCAGAAGAAAATGTTGGCGGTTTTTCGGGTGGCGTCTGGCTGTGGATTATCGGCGGCACGCTTGCTGTGCTCCTCTGCTCCGTGATTCTCGTGCTTGTGCTTATTCATCGTAAGAGAGTTGTCGAGACGCGGATGATGGAGGCCTTGGCTAAATCGAGGGAAACCGGGGAAATGCCCGCCATTGACAATAGCGAAACAATGGTGACTACGCGTATTCATGCGCCGAAGAAGTCGATTATTGATGAGGCTCAGGAATTTGCGGCCAAGCGTCGTGAAACCCAGACGGTCGAGGCGAATGCCTCGTCGGATGCTGCTGCGCCTGCTGCGCCGAAGGCAGCGTTTGAAGACGAAAATGGCGTTCCTGAAAACAAGATTTTGACATCCCCGTTTAATGGCAGGGCGATTCTCCGTCCGACGGCGAGGGAACGCATCACATCGGCGATGCAGTCGCTTTCGGATGTGCTGCATCATGACCGCACTAAGGTGAAAAATGTAACGGAACAAAACCCACCGAGACCCGAAGTCGCGGCAGCTGCTGCAGGGGCCCATCCTCTGGAGATGAACCGCTTTGATCGCGAATCGTCGGTGAACAGCAAGATATTGCAGATGTCCCGCAGAGGGTTCCCGGCTTCGGCGATTGCTTCGAAGTTGAAGATTCCTCAGGCTAAGGTTGAAGCTGTTATCAAGGAAGCTGTTGAAGCGGGTAACTGATGCGTTACCGCTTCCGTTGCGAATACTTGGGCAGCGCTTTTTACGGCTGGCAAGAACAAAATTGTGCGGGCAAGCTCCGTTTTGTAACAGTGCAATCGACGCTTGAAGAGGCGTTGTCTGTGGCGTTGCGTTCGCCAATCCGCGTGACGGGGTCGGGCCGTACAGATACTGGGGTGCATGCCCGCGGGCAGTGTGTCCACTTTGATTATGACAGCGAACTTGAACCGATGAAGGTTGTCCGTTCTGTTAATGGCCTTACAAAACGCCTTATCCGCATTCGCGATTTGGAACCGTGTGCGCCTGATTTTAACGCCCGCTATGACGCTATTTTACGTTATTACCAATATACGATTTTTACTCGCCCGGTGGCGCTGATGCGTGACTTTGGCTGGGAGTGTGGTTCGCTGAATTTGGATGTTGAAGCGATGGGGCGCGAAGCGGCGTCTTTCCTTGGCGAACACGACTTTATCGATTTTTGCATTCCGCGTAACGACGGAAAATCGACACTTTGTACGTTGAGCGAGTTCCGTCTGGAGCGCTTGAACGACTGGAGCTGCATGTTCCACATCAAGGGAAACCGCTTTTTGCACCGCCAAGTGCGGGCGATGGTCGGGACTCTTTTTGATGTGGGGCGAGGCCGTTATCCTGAAGGAACGGTCAATCAAATTTTCGCCAAGCAGTTCAAGGGCGAACGCACTTGGGCGCCCCCGCAGGGGCTCGTGCTGGAAAACGTGGAATATAGGGATTATTAGTTAATAGTTTTTAGTTACTAGTTACTGAGGTCGCTTCGCGACAGTTTAAAGTTCGAAGTTACTAGTTACTAGAGAAGTTCTTATCGCAATTTTTAGTAACTAACTTCTAGTAACTAGCCCGAAGGGCGAAGTAACTATTAACTAGTAACTGCGCCGTAGGCGCTAGCGGCGAAGTAGGTCAATCATTTCTTTCACGGCGCGTTCCATGCCGACGAGGGCGGCGCGACTCACGATGCTGTGACCGATGATGATTTCGTCAATACCGTCAATCTGTGCGACCGGTTCTACATTTCTGTAGTTCAGCCCGCGACCGGCAAATACGTTCAGTCCGTACTTGTGGGCGAGAACGGTCATGTCCTGCAATGCAGAAATTTCGCGATCGACTTCTTCGCGGCTACTGAGTTCAAAAGCCGTTGCGTACTTGCCAGTGTTGAACTCGACGTAATTTGCGCCGACCTTCTTGGCGGCCTTGACTTGTTCTGTCTCTGCGTCAATAAAAACGCTTACCATGATGTCGTTGTTTCGGAGCGTCATGACATACTTGGAGAGTTCGTCGATTTTAGCCGAAACGTTCAGTCCGTCTTCGGTGGATAGTTCCGTGTGGATTTCCGGGACGAGAGTCACCATGTCCGGCTGGCGGTTGATGGCGAACTGCAACATCGCCTGTGTCGGTGCCATTTCAAGATTCAACTTTGTCGTAACGGTTCCACGGAGGAGTCTAATGTCTCGGTCCTGGATATGACGTTTGTCTTCACGGAGATGGGCTGCAATTCCATTGCATCCGGCGAGTTCTGCAATCATGGCTGCAGCGACCGGGTCCGGTTCCTTGCCTTTACGTGCTTCACGGATAGTCGCAATGTGATCTACATTTACACCGAGTTTGATAGACATAGGCTCTCCTATTTAGAGTTGAATAAAGTGGATAAGTCAACGAGGGTCGTGCCTTGTTTGGCTGCCTTTGTGGCGATGTCCTCAATTTTAGACAAATTTTGTTCCGTCAGTGGGAGTATCATTATGGAAGTGCCACTTTTGGGGGCTTCCCTCAGTTTTTGATGGACGTAGTCTTCAACAGAACTGTTGTCCGGGTTGTAAGGGAATGCTAATTTGCAAATGATATTAAAGTCCTTGCAGGTCTGCGGGACGACGGTGCGTTCTTCCATCGACAAGTCCAAAAACCACATGTTGTTTTTTTCTGCCTGTTTCATGATGGCTTGTAAAAGCTGTCTGTGCTTGACGGCCTGTTCCCCATAGCGCGTGGCGATTCCTGCGGCGCTGGGGAGAATGTCCTTGGCTTCCTTGATGGTCTCGTCTATTTGTTCTTCGGTATGATGAATGCGGAGGGGACGCAATTTGTTGTGAACTTTATTTAATTTGGTTGATTCCATGGCTAGCCACAGAACAATTTCCTTGTTTTTTATTTTATCCAATTCTTTGTAGAAATCCTCGTTTACGCCGAAAGGAGGAATCAGAAGGTCGAATGGAAAGTTCAGGTTGTTCAACTTTTGGATGAGGTCTGGAGTGAGGTTGGTTGTCTGGAACACAATAGACATGAGCGAGGCGTTCTTCATGAATATGTTTTCTGAAACCTGGAGTATCAGATGGAGCGAATCGCCGTCGGGCGATAGAATGTCAACCTTGGCTGATTGGTACGAATTTGGGTTGTCATTGAGTTCCTCCATCAAAAGAACTGAACCGCCGCGTTTTTGAATAAATTTTTGAGCCTGCATCAGATAAACGACGATGGTCTTTCCTCGGGCGAGTGTCCAGATGCTGCGCTTGGAACGTTTGGAGTAGCTCGATGAAATTATTTTCATCTCTTTTTGCAAACCTATTTCGAAGGGTAGCGTGTCCTGCTCGACTATGGTGTCTTGCTGTTCGCGAATGCCTACGGATTCTTCGACTTCTTCGATAATAAACGGAGGCTTTCCTTGGTGGCTTAAATAAAATGCCAGTCCAGCGAAAATCCCCGACGCTAAAAAAAGTGCGACAATGTGTTTGAGCTTAATCATTACGCCTGTAAATATAACTACATTGAGCCCATGCCTATTCTGTTTTCACTTGTCGGAGCTACTGGTGTTGGCAAGTCTCGCCTTTCACTAGAACTGGCGGAACGTTTTGATGCTGAAATCATTGGTGTGGATTCACGCCAAATCTACAAGGGCTTCGCAATAGGGACTGCCCAACCTTCTCTTACGGATATGGCTCGGGTGAAACACCATCAGGTTGATTTTCTTGACCCGCGGAGGGTATATTCCGCCGGTGACTTCTGCTCCGCTGTGAAAAAGCTCCTCGCGGATAATCCGGCCCAGAACTACATTCTCGTCGGTGGTACTGGACTTTATCTACAATCGTTGATGCTTGGACTTCCGCAGATTCCGAAAATTGACGAGTCGATGCGCAAGTCGTTCGAGGACGATGCCGCTAAATTTGGAAGTAAGAGTTTGTACGAAAAGGCGAAGCAGACGGACCCTGAAGCGATGGAAAAAGTTGAAGAGAACAATGTCCAGCGCATTATCCGCATACTAGAAGTTTATCAGCTGACGGGGCGCAAACTCTCGGATTGGCAAAAGGAACGCGTGGGCGGAATAGGGGTGTTGCCCGTATTTTGGCTGGATCGCAGCCGAGAAAATCTCTATGCGAGAATCGATGCGCGTGTAGAGCAGATGATGGCGGATGGCTGGCTTGACGAAATCAGGACGCTGGCTAAAACAGTGCCGATGGATGCTCCGGCGTGGCAGAGTCTTGGCTATAGAGAACTTTTATCTGCAAAAGACGGCGCTCAAGTACAAACTGTTCTTGAAGATGTTAAGCGCAAGACGCGTAATTACGCCAAGAGGCAGCTGACATGGTTCCGTTGGCAGGTAAAATCGACCGTTTTTGACTTGGATTCATGTTCGAACCCGTTAGAATGTATTTGTAATCTGTTGAAAATGGCATAAAAAAGCGCGTTGAAAGCGGCGTTGAATCAAAAAATGGTGAACAGAATGTGAAATTACGGTGTTGAACTGGCATACAACCCGTTTTTATTGAAAAAAAGCAAAAAAAAAGAATTTTTTTCACGATTACCCCTTGCAAAGATATCAGAAAATTCTATAATTGGCGCCGTTCCTGAGAGACGAGGCCGAAACGAAGAAACGAAAGCCGAAGCGAACAGGACGGAAGCCCGCGAGACTTCCGGGAAGATTGAAGGAATCGGAGATATGCTTAGTGACGGCCCAAGAAGATTTCTTGGAAGTCAAAGATTTACGGAAAACAGGACAGACTATTTAAAAAATCAATGAAGAGTTTGATCCTGGCTCAGAACGAACGCTGGTGGCGTGTCTTATACATGCAAGTCGAGCGAGGCAGCAATGCCGAGCGGCGAACGGGTGAGTAACGCGTAAGCAATCTGCCCC
>Ga0247611_10005266_pt1 | contig 17243 bp, 10 predicted proteins | sample 177DNAGHGhighgp2_FD_192422 | JGI IMG/M metagenome (GOLD analysis project Ga0247611, IMG submission 192422) | Sheep rumen microbial communities from Palmerston North, Manawatu-Wanganui, New Zealand - 1770 DNA GHGhigh gp2 | ecosystem: Host-associated > Mammals > Digestive system > Stomach > Rumen... | reverse complement strand
TTGTTGTACTCTTCTTCGATAGTAGGAAGAACTTGGCTTACTGCCTGGATGTACTCCGGCTCATTGGGAAATCTCTGTTTCAGATCCTCTACAACTTTTGCTGCATTCATAATCTTTTTACTTTTTTGGTTATTATACTATTGAAATTTGTCTCTTGAATTATTTCGGATGCAAAATTACATCAAAAAAATGAATTACCAAACATTTTATCAAAAAAATAACGAAAAAAGTTACTTTTTGTCACAAATTGACTCAAATCAAGGGAAAAATGATAAAAATATACGCTTATTATGTGTGCGAAAACAATGAAGCCTGCCCTTGGAATAGGCAGGCTTCATTGGTAGATGTCATAGTGAAGGTTAGTGTGTGAACGATAGTTCGTCCTTCCCTTCCACCTTATTAATATGTATAGTGTCACCGTTTTGCAGGTCACCGTTGACGATAAGTTCAGAGATACCGTCCTCTATGTATGATTGGATGGCTCGTTTCAATGGACGGGCACCAAACTGTACGTCATAGCCTTTCTCAGCGACAAACTGTTTTGCCTCATCACTCAGGTTGATAGTATAGCCCAAGTCGCTGATGCGTTTATAGAGACCTTGCAGTTCCACGTCGATAATCTGTTTGATAGCATCGAGGTCGAGTTGGTCGAAGGTGATAATCTCGTCCAGACGGTTCAGAAACTCTGGTGAGAACTGCTTTGACAATGCTTTCTGCACGATGCTGCGGGCATGCTCCTTATCCTGTTCATTGAGCATCAGCGAGCCGGAACCTGCGCTGGTGAATCCCACACCACGTCCGAAATCCTTCAGTTGACGGGTACCGGCATTCGAGGTCATGATAATCACGGTGTTACGGAAGTCTACGAAACGCCCGTTGCCGTCAGTCAGTCGTCCCTCGTCGAGTACTTGCAACAGCAAGTTGAACACGTTACCATGTGCCTTCTCAATCTCATCGAGCAACACGATAGAGTAGGGATGACGGCGTACCCGTTCTGTCAGTTGTCCACCCTCCTCATAGCCGACATAGCCCGGAGGAGCACCAATCAGTCGTGACACGTTGAATGATTCCGTATACTCACTCATATCCACACGGATCAAAGCCTCGCTACTGCCAAACATAAACTCAGCGAGTTTCTTGGCAAGGTAGGTCTTACCCACACCCGTCGGTCCCAGGAACATAAAGGCACCGATGGGATGGTTGGGGTCTTTCAGTCCCACACGGTTGCGTTGGATGGCACGTACCATCTTCTCGATTGCCTTGTCTTGTGCGATGACATGTGTTTTGAGTTCCTGTGCCATACCTTTCAGTCGGATGCCTTCCTCCTGCGCCATGCGCTGTACGGGGACACCTGTCATCATCGACACCACGTCCTGCACTTCTTTCTCGGTCACAGTCTGGCGGTCGTCAATATCGCCCTCCTGCCATTTGCGGTTTATCTCTGCCAACTGGATCTCCATGACTGTCTGGCGGTCACGGAAACCAGCAGCCAACTCAAAGTTCTGGTTCTTCACTGCGAGTTGCTTTTTCTCCGTCACCTCTTTTAACTCCTGTTCCAGTTGGGCGATCTCTGGTGGTACTTGTACATTATTAAGATGTACGCGAGAGCCTACCTCGTCCATGGCGTCAATCGCCTTGTCGGGTTGCTGACGGTCACTGATATAGCGGTCTGTCAATTTGACACACGCCGCCAAGGCATCGTCCGTATAACTCACATGGTGATGCCGCTCATAATGCCCCTTGATGTTATGCAGAATCTGTAAGGTCTCCTCTGCATTCGTCGGTTCGATGAGCACTTTCTGGAAGCGGCGTTCCAATGCGCCGTCTTTCTCAATGGAGTTACGATACTCGTCGAGTGTCGTGGCCCCAATACACTGGATGGTGCCTCGTGCTAATGCGGGTTTCAGAATATTGGCGGCATCCATTGACCCAGGTGTCGAGCCTGCACCGATCAGAGTGTGTATCTCATCGATGAAGATAATCACATCGTTGTTCTGTTCCAACTCCTTGATAAGTTGTCGGAGACGCTCCTCAAACTGTCCACGGTATTTTGTGCCAGCCACTACACCTGTTAGGTCGAGTGTCACCAGTCGCTTACCGTAGAGCATTGGCGAGCACTCCCTGCGGGCAATCATCTGTGCAAGTCCCTCCACGATGGCACTCTTGCCCACACCGGGCTCGCCGATCAGGATGGGGTTATTCTTCTTCCTTCTGCCCAGAATTTCCACCACACGCTGAATCTCTCGCTCACGTCCTACTACAGGGTCTAGTTTTTCGTCCAGTGCCTGTTGCGTTAGGTCTGTCGAGAAATTATCGAGTACAGGCGTCTTCGACTTTGTTTGTTTCGTTTGTGTTGTCGTATGGCTGCCTGACGCTGACTGGCGTTGATTGTTGGAAGTCTGTTCTTCCTCCTCTTCATAATCCTCGTCGGGCAGTCCGATACCGTTCTTGACGCTCAGCAGCGTCAGTGTATCCTCATAATTCATGTTGTTCATTTCCAATACTATTTTTGCTCCGTTATCCACCTGGTCGTGCAGGATAGCAAGCAGCAGGTGTTGCTCGTCCACACGGGTAGTGCGCTGGATACGTGCCTCCAGCACCGCCAGTTTCAGGATATTACTGGCTTTCTCGTTAAGTACCAGTTCGTTGGTGTTGATAGGCATGCCGATCTCATCCTCCCTCACGCGTGACTCCAGTTCTGTCTTCACGTTCGACAGGTTGATGGCTAGACGGCGGAACACGTCACTGACGGGTCCCTCCTTGATGCGCATCATGCCGAGCAACAGATGTTCCGGTCCCACACTGCGACTGGCGAGACGTGCGGCTTCCTCGCGGGAGTAGGCGAGAATCTCCGATACCTTGGGTGAAAATTGACTTGTCATACATCTGTTGTCATGCAAACATCGTGCCAAATATGTGAGGACATCGTTTTCTTATTATTTATTTTGGTGTTGTCAAATAAATACATTACCTTTGCAACAAGAAAATGATTAATAACCAAATCGATTGAAAATGAGAAGATACATCCTCACATTACTTGCAGTCTTTGTCAGTTTGACGATGATGGCTGGTGAAGTCAGCGAACAGAAAGCATTGGAGATCGCCCAGAAGTTCATGAAGGGCAAGACATTTCAGCAGAAGTCATTGCGTCGTGCCCCCTCTATTGGCGATAATCAGTTCTATGTGTTTAATGCTGACGGACAGGGTGGTTTTGTGATTGTCAGTGCCGATGACCGCACCATTCCCGTGTTAGGTTATGCCGATAAGGGTAATCTGGAGATGGACAAACTCCCGGAGAATGTCCGTTACTGGCTGGCTGGCTATGCCCAAGAGATCAAGGCCTTGGGTGCCGATGTGCAGACAAACATGAAGTCTCGTCGTGCCATAGGGGCTCCTATCGCTCCGTTGGTGACTTCCCATTGGGATCAGAGTGAGCCATTTAACCTGCAGTGTCCGATGGATGGGGACGAAAGATGTGTCACTGGTTGTGTCGCAACGGCAATGGCACAGATTATGTACTACCATAAATACCCCAAGTACACAGTACCGGCTATGAAAGCCTATGCTACTGATTCTAAAGAAATTGCAGTCCCGTCGCTGCCAAGTACAACTTTCAAGTGGAGTGTGATGCGTGACGATTATGATTATACGGATACAGACGCAGGCGCTAATGCCGTGGCCGAGTTGATGCGCTATTGCGGTCAGGCGGTTCAGATGGACTATACGGCATGGTCATCAGGGGCTTCTGTTTTAGCAACTGATATGATACAGACTTTTGGCTATAGTAAGACGGCAAAGGGCATCTTACGTCGCAATTATTCTCTGAAAGAATGGGAGTTGCTGATGTATAATGAGTTGAAGAACAAACGCCCAGTGCTTTATTCAGGTCATTCTGACAGTGGTGGTCACGAGTTTATTATCGACGGTTATGATGACAAAGGCTTCTTCCATGTCAACTGGGGATGGAGTGGCGCTTCTGATGGCTTTTTCTCCTTGTCAGTGCTCAATCCCGGCGGACGTGGCATTGGTGGCGGTACTTCCTCCAATGGCTTTTCCATGTACCAAGAAGCCCTTATCGGACTGCAAGCACCAACCACGACGGAAAACTATTCCATCATAGATCGTGTGTATTTCTTCTCTGACTATGATGAGGCTCATGAGTTTACACGTACCTCCGCTTCTGCCGACTTCACAGGCGTAAATGTCGTGGGTTCGATATTCTATTTTGACGGTGACGATGATATTACTATAGACCATGCCTGGGCATTGTGTAAGAATAGTGAGGTGATTACAATTCTTGATGTTCAGAAGAATTTGTCGTTGAAGGTTGGTGGCAAATTAAAAGAAGTAGACGCTACACTGACTATTGGTAAGGATATAGCCAAAGGTTCTTATGAGTTGCGTGAGATGTATCGTCCGGCAGGAACGGAAAACTGGATGATGTGTGAGTCTTATTATGATGACATCTTACTTGCTCAGATTACAGACACGAAACTTACTTTGATGTTGTCATCGGAAGTGGAGAACGCTATAGTCGTCAATGACGTGACGCTCACTGGTGCCAAGAAGGTAGGTAGACCGATGCAGGCTCATATCAACTGGACGAACAATGGTTTCGACAACGAGAACACTTTCTACGTATGGATTAAGAATGAGAAGGAAAGCGTCGGCGCTTCCTCATCATATCTCGCTCATGGTGAGACAGGTGAGTTGGAGATTGCCTTTACTCCGACTAAGTCATCTTTTGTCACCGTATATATCACGAACGATTATGATTACGATGATAAAACAGACGAATACAATTATAAAGACTATATCTTATGGGAGAGTTCACCTTTCATGGTTGCCACCCCGAAGGAGCAGAAGTTGGCTATCTCATACAATATTGCGGGGTTGAATGGCGATGGTGTCCTTGATAGCAAGACCTTCAAAGGCACCGCAACCATTGAGAATAAGGGCACGAACACCTACGATGATGAAGTGGTGTTCCAGTTGTGGATCCCTGTAGATGGCTATTTGGTGGGAGAACCAGTTGAAGTCGTTAGGCAAGTGAAACTGAAGGCAGGAGAGAAAACGACAGTAGACATAGAGTTCTCTGGTCTTGAGACAGAGGTGAACTATTACCTACAGGTTTATTATTTCTCTACGAATAATGAAAGTACTGGTTATATGTGGTTCACGGTGGATCCTTCTGCTCCCTCTTACGTTCCTGGTGATGCCAATGGCGACGGTAAGGTAAATGTAACCGATATCGTGGAGATGGTGAACTATATCTTGGGTAAACCGTCTGCTAACTTCAACAAGGCAGCCGCCGATGTGAATGGTGACGGAGAGGTGAACGTGACGGATATCGTCAGCGTGGTGTCTGTCATCCTTGCCTCGGAAGCATCTGCCGCAGAATTAAACATTGATGACTAATATTAACGTTTATTGTTTCGCAATATCGGAAAAAAACAGTACCTTTGTGCGCTAATAAAAAAGGCTAAAACGCGTCAGAGGGGCTTAAAAGTGCCTTAAACGCAAAATTGCCTGAGAAAGTAAAAGGTAAATTAAACGTAAGATAAATGGATCAGACAATCGACAACGACAGAATTATTAAAATCAACATCGAGGAGGAGATGAAGTCCTCGTATATCGACTACTCTATGTCGGTCATCGTAGCCCGTGCGCTTCCTGATGTTCGTGACGGCTTTAAGCCTGTACATCGCCGTATCCTGTACGGTATGATGAACATCAACAACGTGTCAACACAGCCTTATAAAAAATGTGCGCGCGTCGTCGGTGAGGTGCTCGGTAAGTATCACCCACACGGTGACTCCTCTGTTTACGGAGCACTGGTGCGTATGGCACAGGACTGGAACCTGCGCTATACATTGGTGGACGGACAGGGTAACTTTGGTAGTGTGGATGGTGACTCTCCTGCCGCTATGCGTTATACGGAGTGCCGTCTCTCGAAGATGGGTGAGCACATCATGGACGACCTGGAGAAGGATACCGTTGACATGATGAACAACTTCGACGACTCCTTGCAGGAGCCGACGGTGATGCCTACGAAGATTCCAAACCTGCTGGTAAACGGTGGTAACGGTATCGCTGTGGGTATGGCTACCAACATGCCGACACATAACCTTGGTGAGGTGATTGACGGTTGTTGTGCCTATATCGACAATCCAGACATCGACACGGACGGACTGATGCAGTATATCCCAGGTCCAGACTTCCCCACAGGAGCGTATATCTACGGTTTGCAGGGTGTGAAGGACGCCTACGAGACTGGTCGTGGTCGTATCGTGATGCGTGCCAAGGCAGAGATCGAGAGTGGGGAGACGCACGATAAGATTGTCGTAACGGAGATCCCATACGGAGTGAACAAGGCAGACTTGGTGAAATATATCGCTGACCTTGCCAACGAGCATAAGATTGAGGGTGTTGCCAATGTCAATGATGAGTCAGGTCGTCAGGGTATGCGTATCGTGGTGGACTGCAAGCGTGACGCCAATGCCAATGTGCTGTTGAACAAGTTGTTTAAGATGACAGCGCTACAAAGTTCTTTCTCAGTGAATAACATCGCATTGGTGAAGGGACGTCCCCGTCTGCTGAACCTGAAGGAATGCGTGAAATATTTCGTGGAGCATCGTCATGACGTAACGATTCGTCGCACGAAGTTCGACCTGAAGAAAGCACAAGAGCGTGCCCATATCTTAGAGGGTTTGATCATCGCCGTCAACAATATCGACGAGGTCGTACACATTATTAGAAATAGTAAGACCCCAAGTGATGCCCAGCACAACTTGGAGGTTCGCTTCGAACTCGATGAACTCCAGTCGAAGGCTATCGTGGACATGCGTCTTGCCCAGTTGACAGGTCTGCGTGTCGACCAGTTGCATCAGGAGTTCGACGACTTGCAGAAGTTGATTGCCGACTTGCAGGAGATCCTGGACAACCCCGAGCGTTGCAAGCAGGTGATGAAGGACGAGTTGCAGGAGGTGAAGGAGAAGTATGGCGATGCCCGTCGTACGGAGATTATCCCCTTCGACCACGAGTTCAACGCAGAGGACTTCTATCCCGACGATCCAGTGGTTATCACTATCTCCCACATGGGCTATATCAAACGTACCAAACTTGACGAGTTCCATGAGCAGGGCAGAGGAGGTGTCGGTGCCAAGGCTGCTCGTCACCGTGACAACGACTTCACAGAGTATATCTATCCAGCCACGATGCATAACACCCTGCTCTTCTTCACCCAGAAAGGTCGCTGCTACTGGCAGAAGTGCTATGAGATTCCGGAGGGTGACAAGAACTCGAAGGGTCGTGCTATCCAGAATATGCTGAATATCGACCCGGACGATGCCATCAATGCCGTCCTGCGAATTAAGAACTTCAACGATACTGAGTTCTTGAACAGCCATTATGTCGTATTTGCCACTAAGAACGGTATTATCAAGAAGACCTGTTTGGAGGCATACAGCCGTCCACGTACGAATGGTGTCATTGCCATTAATATCAATGAGGGTGACAAAGTCGTAGGTGTTCGTCTGACAAATGGTAGTAACGAGTTGCTGCTCGCCAACCGTAACGGTCGTGCCGTCCGTTTCAACGAGGACCAGGTACGTACGATGGGACGTGTGTCTACCGGTGTGATCGGTATGCGTCTTGACGGTGGTGACGATGAGGTTGTAGGCATGGTATGTGTCAACGACCCACAGACAGAGACCATTATGGTGGTATCGGAGAACGGTTATGGTAAGCGTTCAGAGATAGAGGACTATCGTAAGACCAATCGTGGAACGAAGGGTGTGAAGACCCTCGCCGTGACTGAGAAGACAGGACGTCTGGTAGCCATTAAGGTGGTGACTGACGAGAACGACCTGATGATCATCAACAAGAGTGGTATCCTCATCCGTCTGAAAGTTGCCGATGTGCGTGTGATGGGACGTGCCACTCAGGGTGTGCGTCTGATTAACCTGACGAAGAAGAACGACACCATCGCTTCTGTATGTAAGGTGATGTCGAGTCAGGATGAAGAGGAAGAATACTCCGAGGACTTAGAAAATACCGAGAACTCTGAGAACAATGAATAGAACGTTTAACCAATATTAAAGACTTATGAAAAAAGTAATGATGATGGCATTGGCACTCGTAGCAAGTGCTACAGCCTTTGCCGGTGACAGTGACGCTTTGAAGGCTATCAAAAAGGCTAAGACCTATGCCGATGCGGCACAACTCGTGAAGACCGCTCAACTCGTTAATGACGAGGAGCGTGCCGAGGCATACAATAAACTGGTGGACCTCGCCATGGATAAGGTGGGCAAGGAGACTGGTACTATTGCCCAGAATCAGGCTGCCGTACAACTTGGTACTGGTAAGGAAGAGGCATACGATACCCTCGGACTGGCTGAGGCTATCTGCAATGCCATCGACGCTGCTATCACTTGTAACAAGTATGACCAACTGCCTAATGCCAAGGGTAAGGTGAAGCCACAGTTCGCTGACAAGAATGCTCAGCGTATCTGGGCTGTCCGCACACACTTGGTGAACATTGGTCAGGAGGAGGCCCGCAAGGGTAACAATGCCGGTGTACTGAAATACTGGGGCGCTTTCCTCGATTCAGATACAGATCCTCTGTTTGCCTCACAGGACCATGAGTCTGAGAAGGGTTACATCGGACAGGTAGCCTATTTCGCAGGTCGTTATGCTTTTGAGGCTAAGGAACTGGACCGTGCCGATAAGTATTTTGACATCGCTATGCAGGATCCTGAGCAGAAGAAGGATGCACTGACCTATAAACTTTATGCTGCAGGCAGCAACCTGAAGAGCAAGGAGGATTCTTTGAAGTATATTGACCAGTTAAAGGACCTCTATAGCAAGGAGCCAGAGAATGACGTGCTGCTCGACAAACTGTTCACCATGTATGACGGTTTGAAGGACAAGGCTGCTCAGACGGCTCTGCTCGACAACCACCTCGCAAAATATCCTAACAGTTTCTCTGCTCTTGCCAACAAGGGTATGATGGCTATTGCCGACAATAACGCTGAAGAGGGTGCCAACTGGCTCCGTAAGGCTGCTGTCGCAAGTCCTGAGAATGCTGTCATCCAGACTTATCTGGGTACTTGCTTGAGTGTACAGGCTGGTCAGACAGATGATGCTGCAAAACGTAAGGCGCTCTATCAAGAGGCTGTACAGGCTCTTGACAAGGCTAAGCAACTCGACCCCAACAAGCAGCAGGCTAACTGGGGCTACAACCGCTTCCAGGCTTACTATAACTTCTATGGTGCAGACGCTCCTGAGACCAAGGATGCAGAACTGGACGCTAAGTAATTGATAATTCTTGCTTTAGCAAGTGTACTAAAGAAAACGATTAGACTATTGATAATTAAGAAGTGAGAGGCAATATACTCCTCCTTCTACTCATGATAACACCGTGCCTGATGGCTCAGAAGAAAGAGCTTAGTCAGGCACGGTCTTATATCAAGAGCGGCAAGGACTTCGATAAGGCAGAACGGTTGATGACCGACCTGTTGAAGAATGACGCGGCAAACCGGACCAATGAGAAAATCTATCTGACATGGTTTCAGGCAGTCACTAAGCAATACGAGGCAGCCAATGAGAAACTGTATCTCAGGCAGAAGTATGATACGGCGGCTTTCTTCAACCTGACACGACGACTCTACAGTATTGCAGAGTCCCTTGACTCGTTGGATGCCAAACCAGATGAGAAAGGGAAGGTGAAACTACATTACCGCAAAGACCATGCTGAGTTGCTCAACCAGTTGCGCCCTAACCTGTACTTTGGTGGTACATATTATATAAGGAAGGATAACTTCCCGATGGCATATGACTTCTTTGAGACCTACCTAAACGCAGACAGCAAGCCGCTCTTCACAGGATACGACTACCATAAGACGGACCAACGGATGAAAGAGGCTGCCTACTGGGCAGAGTATGCCGGGTATAAGATGCAGGATGCCACACGTACCCTGCGCTATTTCGACGAGGCGGTAACCGATACGGCAAAGGCTCGCTTCGCCATGCAGTATGCCTGTGAGGCGTATAGATGGCAACAGGATGATGGGGCTTATCTCATGATGCTCAAACGGGGCTTTGAGGCATATCCCGCCTTTACCTATTTCTTCCCTCGTCTGATAGACTATTACCAAGCGAAGGAACAGCCGGATTCTGCCTTGTATTATGCGGATATCGCCTTGAAGAGCAATCCGAAGAGTGAACTCTTCCTGCTGGCAAAGTCGATGGCACTCCTGAATCTGGAACGCTATGACGAGTGTATCAAAGTCAGCGAACAACTGATAGCCAGTAATGACACACTCGCTGAGCCATACTTTAATATCGCGACGGCAAAACTGAATCAGGTCCTGGCAATTGATCGACTCAACCAACCACGTGTTCATAGACAAAAGATGCAGAAACTATATATGGAGGCACGACCCTATATGGAGACCTACCGGAAACTGGCTCCTGACGAAAAACGCAAATGGGCACCGGCGCTCTATCGCATCTATCTCAACCTGAATATGGGAAAGCAATTTGAGGAGATAGACAAGGTAATGCGGAAACTATAATGCTAAAAAATCGAAAATTAATACATAGTACGTATTGGTTTTCGATTTTTTTCTTAACTTTGTAAGTCAATACGTAATAGAATCTAAAACAAACTATATTTTGAAGTATTATGGAAAATAACGAACTCATTGCTCAGTGTGAGGCACGGGCAAAAGAATGGCTCTCTCCAGCCTTTGATGAGGAGACACGTAAGGAAGTACAGGCAATGTTGGATAACCCCGACAAGACGGCTCTGGTAGACGCATTCTATCAGAACTTGGAATTTGGTACGGGTGGACTGCGTGGTATCATGGGTGCTGGTACTAACCGTATGAATAAGTATATCGTAGGTATGGCTACACAGGGCTTTGCCAACTATATCCTGAAGGCATTTCCAGGCAAGCAGTGCTCCGTAGTTGTCGGTCATGACTGCCGTAACAATGGACGTATGTTCGCAGAGACCGTTGCTGACATCTTCTCGGCTAACGGTATCAAGGTTTATCTTTTCGAGAGTCTCCGTCCTACACCTGAGATATCTTTCGCTATCCGTGAGTTGGGAGCACAGGCGGGTGTCAATGTGACAGCATCTCACAATCCTCGTGAGTACAATGGTTACAAGGCATACTGGGATGACGGCGCACAGGTGCTGTCTCCACATGACACAGGTATCATTGACGAGGTGAACAAGGTGACCATCAACGATGTGAAGTTTGAGGGTAACAAGGAACTCATCGAGATTATCGGTGGTGAGATGGACTGGGACTATATCCAGGCTGTTCATGAGGCATTGATCGACCAGGAGGTCATCAACCGTCAGAAAGACCTGAACATCGTTTACTCCGCTATGCACGGAACAGGTCGTCATATCGTTCCTATGGCACTCCGCTCTTGGGGTTTCCAGAATATCCACGTCGTTCCCGAGCAGATGGTTGTTGACGGTAACTTCCCAACCGTAGTTTCTCCGAACCCGGAGAATGCGGAGGCTATGACACTGGGAATGAAACTCGGTACTCGTCTGAATGCCGACCTCGTGATTGCTTCTGACCCTGATGCCGACCGTCTCGCTATTGTGGTACGCAACCCGAAGGGCGAGTGGGAGATTATCAATGGTAACCAGACCGCTATGATGTTCTGCTGGTATATCATCACCAACCGTAAGAAACTGGGGCTGATGAAGGGTAACGAGTTCCTCGTAAAGACCATTGTGACCTCTGAGGTTATCGCCCAGATCGCTAAGAAGAACAATGTGGAGTTGTTTGACGAGTTCACAGGTTTCAAGTGGATTGCTTATCGTATCCGTGTGAACGAGGGTAAGAAAAAGTACATCGGTGGCGGTGAGGAGAGTTTCGGTTTCCTCCCATTCGACAAGGTACGTGATAAGGATGCTCCTGCCTCTATCTGTCTCATTTGTGAGATTGCCGCATGGGCTAAGGATCAGGGCAAGACCCTCTACGACCTGCTGATGGATATCTATGCTGAGTATGGCTTCTCGAAGGAGACAACCATCAACGTCGTTAAACCGGGTAAGAGTGGTGCTGACGAGATCAAGCAGATGATGGAAGACTTCCGTAAGAATCCTCCCACGGAACTGGGTGGCTCTAAGGTTTGTGTATGGAAGGACTTCCGTTCCCTGGAGCAGAAGAATGCCGACGGCACGACCTCTAAGATTGAAATGCCCGCTACCTCTAATGTACTGCAGTGGTTCTGCGAGGATGGCACGAAGATCAGTGTCCGTCCTTCTGGTACCGAGCCGAAGATCAAGTTCTATTGCGAGATCAAGGATCCTTCCTTCAAGTGCGCTGGTTGCTATGAGCGTTGCACCAATGCCGCTATGGAGAAGGTTGCCGCTATCAAGAAGAGTCTGAACCTCGACTAATCACAACAGAAATATCAAAGGAAAGAAGGATTGCTCCAGCAATCCTTCTTTTCTAAAATTTAATAGCCATCAATCATGAAAGAGTGGATTTTCTTATTTATTGCTATCGTCAGTGAGACCTTTGGTACTGTGATGCTCAAGTATGCTGAGCAGTTTACCCGTCTTTGGCCAAGTCTTGCCACCTTAATTGGCTATCTTTTGTCTTTCTATTTTCTGGCATTAGCCCTGCGTACCATACCAGTGGGTCTTGCCTATGCTATCTGGGGAGCCATTGGTATCGTCCTTGTGTTGATTATCAGTGCCGTTCTATTCAAACAGACCCCTGACTTGCCTGCGATTATTGGTATCATATTAATCATTGCAGGTATCGTAATCATTAATTTTTTCTCAAAGATGCAGGTGGATTAATCTTTTTTCTGAAAGGGATGCCTTGAATAACTGAAAGGGAAGCCTTCCCTCACAGATAACAGAGTCTCCTATCAGTGATGGGAGACTTTACTATCCTTCATCGGAGACATTACTCTCTGTGATCGGTGGCTTCGGAATAAATGATAGAAGCCTTTCTTATGCAGAAGAAGACTTAAACGCTTCTTTCTTTTGTGATTCCGTAGGGATTCGAACCCTAGACCCACGCCTTAGAAGGGCGTTGCTCTAATCCAACTGAGCTACGGAACCTACCATGTTTTTTGATACTGGCTGCAAAATTAAGCATTTTTTTGGAGATAGCCAAATTTCAGACCTTAAATCTTATGTAAGTCCTGTCATCAAAAGAGTCTTGTCCCGTCATAAACGCTTTGCTGGCAATGAAGGTGTTGATGTTCAGCGGGTCGTTCTCCTTTTGTTCTGCTAAGAGTTGCTCACTCTCTGCAAGGGTAGGGCGCAGGAAAGGATAACCGTCCGTGGCGAACACTATCTCATGGGGCTGGAAGTCGAGGGTGATGACGGGAACATGTTGTTCGGGAATCGGAAAACCGTCTATCACGGAGAAGGTGACGTTCTGTCGTTTGGTGCTGTCGACGATATCAGGGAGGATATAGTCACGTGCCGTATCGTGGGTTCGCAACTCGTCAACCGTTGTTCCATTGGCAAGCAGTTGTTTCGCATACGCCGCACGCTTAGCGGCATAGACAGCCTCCTCGGGTTTAGGATTCTCCAGCAGTTGTCCGTCCAACAGACATAGGCAGTCACCAATCATCCATATCTGTCGCTGAAGACGACTGTAGATAATAGCGGAGCAAGTCAACCGCTCTTCAGGATGCTCCACCAGTCGTTCCATGCGTGACTTCTTATAATGTTTGCGGATATAAGCGGTGACTCCACGCAGGAACTCATGACAGGTCATCTGCTTGGGCGCATGGCGCAGATAGCGACATACCAGCCACATCGCATGTCTGCCATTGCTGCGGAAGATACTGTGGCGATAGGCTGTCTTCGAGGTAGAGCCGTCGATAACGGCGATGAAGTCAGGGGTGATGAGGATGCCGTCCTCGCTTTTTCTTTGGGGATTCTTCGCGATGAGGCTTTGTTCGATAATCTGCATGATGTCTGTTGTCTGAGGTCTGAGGTTCCTTGTACCAGAAGAAATACTGTCGCTGGGCGAGTTTCTCTTGGGGACTATGCGCACTGTATACCTTCTCCATGGTATAGGGGTCGTAGCCAGTATACCACGTCTCGGTGGAAACGGTCATGGGAGTCGGTGTGAAGTCCTGTACCTGTTCCAAGTGGAAGTTCAGTTTCTTGGTGATCTCTGCCAGTTGTGCCATGTCCTGCTCGGTACACCCCGGATGACTGGAGATGAAGTAGGGGATAATCTGTTGGTTGAGATGCTCCTCCTTATTGATGCGGTCAAAGATACGCTTGAAGTCGTAGAACTGTTGGAATGACGGCTTGCGCATCAGATACAACACCTTGTCGCTGGTATGCTCCGGTGCCACCTTCAGGCGACCACTCACATGACGGGTAATCAACTCATGGGCATACTCCTTAGCGGCTTGGTTGCTCGCCTCGTCCTTGCTATGATGCAGGATCAGGTCGTAGCGCACACCACTGCCGATAAAACTCTTCTTCACACCAGGTATCGCATCGACGGCACGATAGACCTCCAGCAATGCGGAGTGGTTGGTGTCGAGGTTCGGACATATCTGCGGATGAATACAACTGGGACGCTTGCATTTCTCACACGCCTTATGGTTACGCCCTTTCATCCCATACATATTGGCAGAGGGACCGCCGAGGTCAGAGAGGTAACCCTTGAAGTCGGGCATCTCAACCACCTGTCGTACCTCTTTCAAGATACTCTCTTTCGAGCGGCAGGCGATGAACTTACCCTGATGGGCGGAGATGGTACAGAACGCACAACCGCCAAAGCATCCGCGATGGATATTGACACTATGCTTGATCATCTCGTAGGCAGGGATACGCTTGCCCTTGTATTTAGGATGCGGCTGACGGGTATAAGGTAAGTCGAAAGAGGCATCCAGTTCCTCTGTCGTCATCGGAGGGTAGGGTGGGTTGACGACCGCATAACGTCCGTCTACTCCCTGTATCAACCGTTGGGCATGGATCATATTCGACTGCTCCTCGATATGTCGGAAATTCTCCGCCTGCTTACGTTTGTCACGCAGACACTCCTCATGACTATGCAGCACGATATCGTGCTCGTTGATGCCATCGGGAATCTCCGTTTTGTCGGCAAGATAGACTACCTGGGGGAGGTCATGGAGAGAACTGATGGGTTGTCCCTCATCCAGTCGGTGGGCAATCTCCACAATCGCCTTCTCCCCCATACCATAAGAGATAAGGTCTGCTGGAGCATCACACAAGATACAACGACGCAGCGTGTCCTGCCAGTAGTCGTAATGCGACAGTCGGCGCAGGGAAGCCTCGATGCCCCCTAATACAATGGGTACGTCAGGGAACAACTCACGCAGGATACGACTATAGACAATCGTCGGATATTCCGGTCTCATGTCATGTCGCCCGTCAGGACTATAGGCATCCTCCGAGCGCAGACGACGGTTAGCCGTGTATTTGTTGACCATCGAGTCCATGCACCCCGGTGAGATACCGAAGAACAGACGAGGGCGCCCTAACTTCTTGAAGTCACGATAGTCACCATGCCAGTCAGGTTGGGGGACAATAGCCACCTTATAGCCTGCCGCCTCCAGCACACGTCCGATGACAGCGGCACCAAAGGAGGGATGGTCGACGTAAGCGTCGCCACTAAACAAGATGACATCCACCTCCGTCCATCCACGTAGGTCCAGTTCCTTCTTTGTCGTCGGCAGAAAATCCGTCAGTCTATACTCCAACACTCTAAACTATGAACTATGAACTCTCAACTATGAACTCTCAACTATGAACTCTCAACTATGAACTCTCAACTATGAACTATGAACTAATTAAACGGTGTCCCTTGGAAGGCACGTCTCGTCATACCGAGGTTGTCGTTACCACGGTTCTTCCAGTTGATGAACAGCAGGACGAGTTGCTGCAGACCAAATGCTTTCATGTTCTGGTGATAAATGACATCCAGGCAGAGGTCCAGCAGGTTCTTGTCCTTCCCTGCGTCAGACTCCAGCATGGAGCGGATGTTCAGTTTCAGTTTGTCGAGTACCTGCTCATCCACATAGCCGTTGGAGTCAATCAAGTCACGGAAGAGTTGATACTTCTCGATAGTCTCCAGATGTTGTTCGCTGATCTCGATACTTCTTGTACCGCTTGAGTTTGTTTGAATCTTGTACATAATCAATAGGCTTTTAGTTATTATTTTAATAGGAAGTTTAATATTCCACGCATGATAGAACATTGTTTCTGCTCCTCCTTGATACACTCGAAGGGGAATCCCATGGTGAACGAGCGGTAGTCGTTGCCCTTATAGGCGACAGCGGCATCCTGTCCGTCAGCATAGCGCATCACGGGGAAGGCTGACGGCATGGCATTGAGGACATCGGCAGAGGTAGCGGCATAGTGCTCCTCGTTGAGTCTATTATAATAAGGTATCTGGGTACCCATGCCCTCCACCACGTCACTCTGTGCTCTGTACTGTCCGCCATACGCACATTTCAGGGTCTGTTGCACAAACTGCTCCTCTTCCTCTCCGGCGATATCCGTACCGATATAAGCACCGCTCACCAGCAGGGCACCACCACGACGGGTGTAGTCTGTGAGTGTCTTTCGCATGCTCTTTGTAAATGTCTTATAGTACACCAGACTATGTCCGTCGTTGCGTTCCAGTCCTAACACAAGGTCAACCAGCGCATAGTTCTTCAGTTTCACATCGCCACCCTCTATCACCTTGTCGGACGCACTGACAATATTATATTCCTGTGTGGAGGCAATCGCCTTGGCATGGGTGGCGACATAGTTGAACTCATTGCCGGCGACAAACATTTGTCCAGCCCATCCAGCCGTCGTACCATAAGTGACACCCGGGTCGTCATTCATGTCAAATGTCCGTTCACCATAGTTGTCACGGATGGCAGGAGACGACAAGCGGTGGAAGTTATTGACGATCATCACCGTCTTCTTCGCTCCAGGATGATAATAGGCAGAGAGCGTCTCAGAGGGGAAACTACGTCCGCCCTTGTTGACGGCAACCACTTTGAAATGGTAGAGCATGTCAGGTTCCAGTTCCAGTTCATGACTCTTGCCCTTGACATAAGTGCCGTTGTCGAAATCAGCACCTCCCTGTGACGTATAGACGATATAACCAGTAGCCTCGGCAGACGGCTCTTGCAGGTCTGTCACCTCCTCCCAATGCAGTCGTGCCTTGTTCTTGGAAAGGTCGATATAGAAATTCTTAGGTGCC
>Ga0247611_10005265_pt1 | contig 17243 bp, 25 predicted proteins | sample 177DNAGHGhighgp2_FD_192422 | JGI IMG/M metagenome (GOLD analysis project Ga0247611, IMG submission 192422) | Sheep rumen microbial communities from Palmerston North, Manawatu-Wanganui, New Zealand - 1770 DNA GHGhigh gp2 | ecosystem: Host-associated > Mammals > Digestive system > Stomach > Rumen... | reverse complement strand
TCCGGGCCTGCGCGTGTATGCCCGCAAGGATGAGATCCCGAAGGTCCTCGGCGGCCTCGGCATCGCGATTCTGTCCACTTCTCGCGGCGTGATGACCGACCGTGAGGCAAGAAAACTCGGCGTCGGCGGCGAAGTGCTCGCGTACGTCTGGTAATAACACAGGAGGAAAAACAATGTCTCGAATCGGAAAACTTCCGGTACACATCGTGTCCGGAGTGACAATCACGGTTGACGAACACAATGTCGTGACCGTGAAGGGCCCCAAGGGCGAGCTCACGCAGCGTGTTTCGCCCGAGATGATCCTGGAGCAGGACAACGGTGTTCTCACCGTAAAGCGTCCCAGCGACGACAAGCAGCACCGCGCACTGCACGGACTGACCCGCTCGCTCATCAACAACATGGTCGTCGGCGTTTCGACCGGCTTTGAAAAGAAGCTCGAGATCGTCGGTACCGGTTACAGAGCGCAGATGGACGGCAAGGACCTCGTTCTGAACGTCGGTTACAGCCATCCGGTCAGATTCCCGAAGATGGACGGTATCGAATTTGAAACGCCCGCACCCACCAAGATCACGGTGAAGGGCATCGACAAGCAGAAGGTCGGCCAGATTGCAGCAGACATTCGCAAGACGCGTGAGCCGGAACCCTACAAGGGCAAGGGCATCCGTTACGAAGGCGAATTCGTACGCCGCAAGGAAGGCAAGACCGGCAAGTAAGGTAGAAAGGAGTAACGTAGAATGTTTTCTAAGATCGATAAGAATTCTGTTCGTAAGGCGCGTCACCATCGTCAGCGCAGAAATCTGAACGGTACGTGCGAGCGTCCGAGACTGAACGTCTACCGCAGCACCAATCACATCTATGCGCAGATCATCAACGACGTCGACGGTAACACTCTGGTTGCTGCTTCTACTCTGGATGCAGAGATCAAAGGACAGCTCGAAGGCAAGGACAAGAAGGAAGCTGCGAAGCTCGTCGGAAAACTCGTCGGAGAGCGCGCGCTCGAAAAGGGCGTGAAGAAGGTCGTTTTCGACCGCGGCGGTTATCTGTACACCGGTCGCGTTGCGGCTCTGGCCGAAGGCGCGAGAGAAGCCGGACTGGACTTCTGAGGGAGGAAACGAAATGAGAAACGACAGAGAAAGAAAGTTCGAGAAGGAAGTTCCCGAATTCAAAGAAAGACTCGTAGCGATCAACCGCGTTGCGAAGGTCGTTAAGGGCGGTAAGAATTTCCGCTTCACCGCGCTCATGGTCGTCGGTAACGAAAACGGCAAAGTCGGCGTGGGCTTAGGCAAGGCAGTCGAAATCCCCGAAGCGGTCCGCAAGGGCATCGAGGATGCGAAGCGCCACATGATCGAGGTTCCGGTCGTCGGCACGACGATTCCGCATCAGGTCGAAGGCAAGTACGGCAAGGGTCATGTTCGTCTGCTCCCCGCAGAAGAAGGTACCGGCGTTATCGCGGGCGGTCCCGCGCGTGCAGTCCTCGAGGCTGCAGGCATCCGTGACATCCGCACGAAGTCTTACGGCTCCAACAATCCGTCGAACTGCGTCAAGGCGACGCTCAACGGACTTGCTCAGCTCCGTACCGCAGAACAGATCGCGGCGCTCCGCGGCAAGACCGTGGACGAGATCCTGAACTGAGGAGGACAAAGCAATGTTGAAAGTTACTTTGGTCAAGAGCCCGATTTCCAGCCTGCGCGATCAGCAGGACACGGTTAAGGCGCTCGGCCTTCGCAAGGTCAACCAGACCGTCGTGAAGCCGGACAACGCCTGCATCCGCGGACAGATCTTCAAGGTCAAGCACCTTGTCAAGGTCGAAGAAGTCGAAGAAGCATAAGAGGAGGGTCAACGTATGAAGATCCATGAATTGAGACCGGCGGAAGGTGCAAAGCACTACTCCAAGCGTGTAGGCCGCGGCACCGGTTCCGGCATCGGCAAGACCTCTGCAAAGGGTCACAAGGGCCAGAAAGCCCGCAGCGGCGCAAAGAAGAACGGATTTGAAGGCGGCCAGATGCCTCTGGCGCGTCGTCTCCCGAAGCGCGGCTTCTACAATCACTTTGCGAAGGAATACACGATCATCAACATTTCCGACCTGAATGGGTTGGAGAACGGCACCGAGGTTACCGGCGAGCTCCTGAAGGAACTCGGCATCATCGGCAAGCTCGAAAAGGACGGCCTGAAGGTTCTGGGAAACGGCGAGCTCACCAAACAGCTTACCGTCAAGGCTGCGAAGTTCTCGAAATCCGCGGAAGAAGCCATTCGGAACGCAGGCGGAAACGTTGAGGTGATCTGATGTTCAGCACATTCATCAATGCGTTCAAGATTAAGGACCTCAGAAAGAAGATTCTGTATACGCTTCTTCTGATCGTGGTCTATCGTCTTGGCAGCGCGATCCCGATTCCGGGCGTCAACCTGACCGCCTGGAGAGAGGCGACGAGTCAGCTCTCTGCGATGTCCGACTTCATGAGCCTCATGTCGGGTTCTGCGTTCTCGCAGTTCACGATCTTTGCAATGGGTATCTCGCCGTACATCACGGCGTCCATTATCCTGCAGCTTCTCACGATCGCCATTCCCGCTCTCGAACGGATGAGCAAGGAAGAGGACGGCCGTCAGAAGATCGAGCGCATCACCCGCTATGCGGGCGTCGGCCTTGCGGTCGTTCAGGCGATCGGCATTGTGATGTCGTATAACGGCGTTCTGACCAGCGGTCAGCGCATCGTTTCCGGCACGGGCGGCGCACTCGTTCTGCGCATGGCGATCATCGCGATCTGCGCAGCGGCAGGTACCGCGTTCCTGATGTGGCTCGGCGAGCGCATCACCGAAAAGGGAATCGGCAACGGCATTTCCATGCTGATCTTTGCTTCGATCGTGTCCCGCGTGCCCGATTTCATCGGTCAGCGCATCGATGCGATCAAGGCGGCACCCGGCTCCGTAATGACCTGGGTCACCCTGATTCTGACGATCGCCGTGATCCTCGCACTGATCACCTTCGTCGTTTACATCGACAAGGCCGTGCGTAAGATCCCGGTACAGTATGCGAAGCGCGTCGTCGGCCGCAAAATGTACGGCGGTCAGAACACGCATCTGCCTCTGAAGGCGAACGCAAACGGCGTTCTGCCCCTGATCTTCGCTATGACGATCATGCAGTTCCCCGAAATGATCATGCAGTTCTTCAAGCAGGGCAGCGGGTTTATGAACTTCTGGTATCGCTGGATGGTTTCCGCGCCCCGCGTATGGGTCGACGGCGTCGGCTATATGAAGACGAGCGTGATCCCGCTGGCTGACGTTTCCCCGATGCTGACGAACATCAAGTTCGCACCGTTCGTGTACTACGTCATTTACTTCCTGCTGATCATCGCATTCGGTTACTTCTACACCTCGATCACGTTCAACCCGGCCGAGATGTCGAAGAACCTGCAGAGTAACGGCGGCTTCATTCCGGGCATCCGTCCGGGCAAGCCGACGGGCGAGTACCTCGGTAAGATCTCGAACCGCCTCACGCTGTTCGGATCCCTGTTCCTCGCAGTCATCGCCATCGTGCCGACGATCATTCTGAACATGCTGGGCGTCACCAATATGTTTGGTGCGACCTCCGTTCTGATCATGGTCAGCGTCGCGCTGGAAACGACGGAACAACTCGAATCCCAGATGCTCATGCGTCACTACAAGGGATTCCTGAACTAACCGATATGAAACTGATCTTCTTAGGCCCGCCGGGTGCGGGTAAAGGCACACAGGCAGAGCGCATTGCGGAGCGATTCAACATCGCACACCTTTCGACCGGCGATATGCTCCGGGCGGAGATCCGCAATGCCACTCCGCTGGGTGCGGCGGCAAAGGCGTACATCGACCGCGGCGAACTGGTTCCGGACAGTGTCATCATCGACATGGTCAAGGAGCGCATCACCCGGGAGGACTGCAAAAACGGTTTCCTTCTGGACGGGTTCCCGAGGACGGTCGTACAGGCGGAGGCGCTTGCCGAAGCGACCGACGTTGACTTCGCGGTCAACATCGACGTTCCGAGCGAGCGGCTGATCGCAAGGATTTCCGGGCGCAGAATGTGCCCCGACTGCGGCGCCGCGTACCACGTCACGATGTATTCGGAACCGACCTGCAAAAAATGCGGCGGCGTTCTGTATCAGCGTGACGACGACCGGGAAGAAACGGTCGCAAACCGCCTGAAGGTCTATACGGAAAAAACGGCGCCCCTGATCGCCTTCTATGAGGCGGCGGGCAAACTGTTCACCGTAAACGGCGACGCTGCCGTCGATACGGTAACGGATAGCATTTTGAAAGGGCTCGGCGCATGATTACGATCAAATCTGCGCAGGACATCGAACGGATGAAGGCGGCCGGCAAGGTCGTGGAGGATACCCTGAAGCTCCTGGAAGAGAGCGTGCGGGTCGGCATCACGACAGGCGAGCTCAACCGCATCGCGGAGGAGTACATCCGGAGCCAGGACGCCTATCCGACCTGTCTCAACTACAACGGGTATCCGAAGGCGATCTGCATCTCGGTCAACGAGGTGGTCGTGCACGGAATCCCCGGACCGCGCAAGATCAAGGACGGAGACATCGTCTCCTGTGACGTGTGCGCAACGCTGAACGGCTTCGTCGGCGATGCAACGAGAACGTTTCTCGTCGGCAACGTCGCGGAGGAAACGCGAAAGCTCGTCGAGGTCACGCGAGAATGCTTCTTCAAGGGCATCGAATTCGCGAGGCCGGGCTATCGGGTTTCGGACATCAGCAAGGCGATCCAGCACCATGCGGAATCGCACGGCTACGGCGTCGTGCGTGAGCTGACCGGCCACGGGGTCGGGCGGAACCTGCACGAGGATCCGGAGGTGCCGAACTTCTACTCGCCGCGTGCACGGCAGCGCCTCGAAGCGGGCATGACGATCGCGGTGGAGCCGATGATTACGCTCGGCTCGCGGGAAGTCTGGCAGCTCGAAGACGGATGGACCGTTGCCACGCGCGACGGGAAGCCGGCGGCGCACTACGAGAACACGATCGCGATCACCGACGGCGAACCGATCCTTCTGACCTGTTCGGAGGCGATCCTATGAAGCGCGAACCGATCCGGGAGGGCGATATCGTCCTGTCCCGTGCAGGACGCGACAGCGGACGCGCGTTTGTTGTGACAAGCTTAATCGACGACAACTACGTGCTGCTCGTCGACGGGCAGCTTCGAACGATCGACCGGCCCAAGAAAAAGAAACGCATGCACCTTTTGAAGGCTTCCGAAGCGCGAATGGAACTTTCCGGGCATCTGCTGGATGCCGATTTCCGAAAGTTTTTGACCGCGCAGGGGTATCCGAACAACCGTAAAAACCAGTAAGGAGGGATTTCATTGTCCAAACAGGATGTCATTGAAGTTGAGGGCGTCGTGACGGAAGCGTATCCGAACGCCATGTTCGAAGTCAAACTTCCGAACGACCATAAGATCCTCGCGACCATTTCGGGCAAGCTGCGTATGAATTACATCCGCATCCTTCCCGGAGACAAGGTCACCGTTGAACTTTCGATGTATGATTTGACCCGCGGCCGCATCACGTGGCGCGCAAAGAACTGAGAAGACAGGAAAAGATTTAAAGGAGAATAGCTATGAAAGTCAGACCGTCTGTGAAACCCATTTGCGAAAAGTGCAAGATCATCAAGCGCAAGGGCCGCGTCATGATCATTTGCGAGAATCCGAAGCACAAGCAGAAGCAGGGCTAATCCCGGAAGGAATAAACTTGCGGGGCGGCTGGCACGAAGGTGCAACCCGCAAGCAGATATAGATCCAATTTTTCAAATTTATTACGGAGGTAGAGAAACGATATGGCACGTATTGCTGGCGTAGACCTTCCGAGAGATAAGCGAGTCGAGATCGGCTTGACCTATATCTACGGGATCGGTCAAACTACCGCTTCCAAGATCCTCGCGGAGACCGGCATCAATCCCGACACCCGCGTTCGTGATCTCGAAGAAAGCGATGTCAACAAGATCAGAGATTATATCGACCACAATCTGAAGGTTGAGGGCGATTTGAGACGTGAAACCTCGATGAACATCAAGCGGCTGGTTGAAATCGGCTGCTATCGCGGGGTTCGTCACCGCAAGGGCCTGCCCGTTCGCGGACAGTCCACGAAGCAGAACGCTCGTACCCGCAAGGGTCCGAAACGTACGCAGGGCGGCAAGAAGAAGTAAGGAGGAGCTGAAAAATGGCAGGAAAAGCGAAGATCAAAAAAGCCACAACGCGCAAGCGTCGTGAAAAGAAGAACATCGAGCGCGGTGCCGCGCACATTCGCTCCTCTTTCAACAACACGCTGGTGACCATCACCGACACGCAGGGCAACGCGATTTCGTGGTCCAGCGCAGGTTCCCACGGCTTCCGCGGGTCCCGCAAATCCACGCCGTTTGCTGCGCAGGTCGCATCCGAAGCGGCGGCAGTTGCTGCGATGGAGCATGGTCTCAAGACGGTTGAAGTTTACGTAAAGGGCCCCGGTTCCGGCCGTGAGTCCGCGATTCGCGCGCTCCAGTCCGCAGGTCTGCAGATCGTCTCCATCAAAGACGTGACGCCGATCCCGCACAACGGCTGCCGTCCGCCGAAACGCAGAAGAGTGTAAGGAGGATTCCAAAATGGCAAGATATACAGGTTCTGTTTGCAGACAGTGCCGCAGAGAAGGCACCAAGCTGTTTTTGAAGGGCGACAAGTGCTACACGGAAAAGTGCCCGATTACCCTTCGCCATACCCCTCCGGGAATGCACGGACAGGGCAGAAAGAAGCAGTCCGAGTACGGTCTGCAGCTTCGTGAGAAGCAGAAGGTCCGCCGCGCATACGGCATCCTCGAATCCCAGTTCCGCAAGTACTACGACATGGCGACCAACATGAAGGGCGTTACCGGCGAGAACATGCTTTCTCTCATCGAGCGCCGTCTCGACAACGTCGCGTACCGGCTGAACTTCGGCGAATCCCGTCCGATGGCGCGCCAGATGGTCACCCACGGTCACGTTTTCGTGAACGGCAAGAAGGTCGACATCGCGTCCTATCAGGTCAAGGTCGGCGACGAAATCACGATTCGTGAAAAGAGCCGTGACATTCCGTTCTTCAAGACGCTCCGCGAGGAAGGCGCAAAGCGCACGATCCCGCAGTGGCTGGAACTGGATGCGGAAAACCTCAAGGGCCGCGTCGTTGCGCTTCCGAAGCGTGAGGACATCGACCTGTCGATCGAAGAACACAACATCGTTGAGTTCTACTCGAGATAAGCCGAATAGGCGAACCGAAACGACATCACCGAAGGAGGGTAACATACATGATAGAAATGGAAAAGCCCAGACTCGAGTGCGTGGAAAGCACGCCGAACTACGGCAAGTTTGTGGTAGAGCCGCTTGAGCGCGGATTCGGTACCACCCTGGGCAACTCGATGCGTCGAGTTTTGTTAAGCAGTCTTCCCGGTGTTGCTGCAACGTCCATTCGTATTGACGGAGTTCTGCATGAGTTCTCTACGATCGAAGGCGTCAAGGAAGACGTAACCGAGATCATCCTGAACCTCAAGCAGCTCATCTGCAAGCTGCATTCCGAGGAACCGAAAAAGGTCGTCATCGACGCGATCGGTCCCTGCGAAGTCAAGGCCGGCGATATCCTTCCCGATGCGGAAGTCGAGATCGTCAATCCGGACCTGCACTTTGCAACGCTTGACGCGAACGGCCGTCTCCATATGGAGATCGTTCTGGATCACGGCAGAGGGTACGTCGTGTCCGACCGCAACAAGCGGCCCGACATGCCCATCGGCGAGATCGCGGTCGACTCCATCTTCACCCCGATCACCAAGGTCAACTTCACGGTCGAAAATACGCGCGTCGGTCAGATCACGGACTTCGACAAGCTCACCCTTGAGCTTTGGACGGACGGCAGCATCGAACCGGAAGAAGCGGCGTCGCTCGCGGCGAAGATCCTGACCGAGCACCTGCTCCTGTTCATCAATCTGACGGATCACGTGCAGGACGTCGAGATCCTGAAGGAGAAGGACGATAAGAAGAAGGAAAAGATCCTCGAGATGAACATCGAAGATCTCGACCTTTCGGTCCGCTCCTACAACTGCCTCAAGCGCGCGGGCATCAACACCGTCGAAGAACTGGTGCAGCGTGACGAGGACGAGATGATGAAGGTTCGCAATCTGGGACGCAAATCTCTCGAAGAAGTACAGCAGAAATTGGCGCAGTTGGGACTGTCCCTGCGCACGAACGAAGATTAAGGAGGAAGCACAATGGCAAACCGTAAATTGGGGAAACCCTCTGACCAGCGTGTTGCATTGCTCAGAAATCAGACCACGGCGCTTCTCTGGAACGGCAAGATCATCACGACCGAAACGCGCGCGAAGGAAATTCGCAGCATTGCCGAAAAACTCATCACGCTTGCCGTGAACGAGTACGAGAACAGCGAGACCGTCGAGAAGGAAACGTACAACGAAAAGGGCCAGATCGTGAAGGTCGAAAAGCAGCAGGATAAACCCTCCAAGCTGCATGCGCGCCGTCAGATCATGTCCTATCTGTACGACATTCCGGAGCCCAAGAAAGAGGGCGAGAGCAAGGGCGAGTACAAAGAGCGCACCAAGGATAACCGTCATCCCGTTGTGGAGAAGCTGTTCCGTGAGATCGCGCCGAAGTACGACGCACGCGTCAAGGAAGGCAAGAAGGGCGGCTACACCCGCATCACCAAGCTCGGACCGCGCCGCGGCGACGCAGCCGAAATGGTCGTTCTGGAGCTTGTCTAAGCCCGAAAGCATCACAAAAGTCCGTCGAGCAATCGACGGACTTTTTCGCTATTTTCGGATCTCCCTCTCGATTTGTTCGACAAGCTGGGACGGGAGAATCCCGCATGCGTTTGTGATCTTCCACAGCGTCTCAAAATTTGCCTGCTTCGTACCGCGTTCGATCATTGCAACGTGACTGCGCGCAAGACCGCAAAGCCCGCTGAACACTTTCTGTGAAAGCCCGCGTTCTTTTCTCAGTTGCCGGATGACGCGCCCGACGGCATAACGATCGTACTCTATCACGGTTACACTCCTTATTACAGAGTGTAACCGTAATCGCGTCGGAACATGTCTGCGAAGGTTGACAAAACCGGAAAAACGTGTTACCGTAAAGACAGACGATTTCGAACCGATTTACGATCACTATGGTCTCGACTTCGCAGACTGACCGCGCACTTCGGGGGACATAGCGAATGATTACACACACCGTCATTCGTCTCCCGTATGCAAAAAAGGAACTGCCGTTCGGCAGTTCCTTTGGTTTTCATCTTACACCATCTTCGGGACGATCATCAGCGCGAGACCGAACAGAAGCAACAGCGAGGTCACGTCGACGATCGTGGTGATGAACGGACCTGCCATGACCGCCGGATCGAAGCCGATCTTCTTCGCCAGGATCGGCAGCGAGCAGCCGATGAACTTCGCAAGGAACACGGTGCACATCAGCGCGATCGATACGGTGATCGCGATCAGCAGATACGGCGTAAACTGGTTTTCAAAGTTGTTGTGGTACGTGATCGCGTACATCAGCATCATCTTGCCGAAATTGACGACCGCGAGTGTTGCGCCCGCAAGCAGCGAGATGCGGCATTCCTTGAAGATCACGCGAGGGAGATCCTTAAACTCGATCTCGCCGAGGGACAGTCCGCGGATGATCGTGACGGACGCCTGATTGCCCGCGTTGCCGCCGGTATCCATCAGCATCGGGATGCACGCAAGGAGCATCGCACTGATGAAGGACTGAAACTGTACGCTCATCAGATTGCTGAAATGGTTGATGACGAGCTCCGTAAAGATCGCGGCAATCATCAAAATGCAAAGCCACGGAATACGGTGCAGATACAGTGCGAGCACGCCGGTCTTCAGATACGGCTTGTCGCTCGGCGTGATAGCCGCCATCTTTTCGATGTCCTCGGTGGCCTCTTCCTGCAGGACGTCGATCGCGTCGTCAACCGTGACGATGCCAACGAGACGGTTCTCGCCGTCCACGACGGGGATCGCGATCAGGTCATATTTGCTGAGCATCTGCGCCACGGTTTCCTGGTCGTCCAAGGTCTTACAGGAGATCACGTTCTGGTCGGCAAGATCGCCGATCAGAACGTCCGGCTGCGAAAGGATCAGTCTGCGGATCGTGACGTAGCCGTACAGCGTGCGGTCCGCGCGCGTGACGTAGCAGATGTTGATCGTTTCTTTGTCGATGCCGGTGCGGCGGATCGTTTTGATCGCGTCTTCGACGGTCAGATTCGGACGCAGTTCGACGTATTCCGTCGTCATGATGCTGCCGGCGGAGTCGTCCGGATACTTCAAAAGTTCGTTAATGAGCTTGCGCGTGTCGGGATCCGCCTGGGCGAGGATGCGTTTGACCACGTTCGCCGGCATCTCCTCGACGATGTCGACGGCGTCGTCGATGTACAATTCGTCGATGACTTCCTTGAGCTCACTGTCGGAAAAACCCTTGATCAGCGTTTCCTGCGAGTCGCTTTCCATTTCGACGAAGGTGTCCGCCGCAAGCTCCTTCGGCAGCAGGCGGAACAGCCGCGGCAGGATCTCGGGCTCGAGATCGTCGAACAGCGCGGCAATATCCGCTGCGTTCATCGTGACGAGGACGTCGCGCAGCGTTCCGTATTTTTTGGATTCGATCAGTGATGTGATCGCGGTCGCTAAATTTGCCATTTCTGTCTTCCTCCTTATCTCTTTGAATTCGGAGCAAGACCCGCGTTTACGGGATCAGCGGCGGCTGCCGTAAGGGCACGTCCGAAGCGTTTCCGCACGATTGCGGGCCTGCAGAACTGCTGCTACTGCCTGCATCCATGACAGCCACCTCCTTTTGAACGGAATGAGCGGGGAATTCCCCACACAACGATATTGTATTCTGTTCGCCGTGGCTTGTCAACGAAAAATCCGTCGTACGGAGACGGATTTTTTCGTCGCTTGCAATTTTTGCGGCGGTGTGGTATCATGTGCCGATCCGAAGGAGGGACCGGAATGGAAGCGATCGCAAGGCTTTGGCCGCTTTGGGCGGTACTCGGGCTGATGAACCTCATCACGTTTTTCACATACGCGTACGACAAGCATATCGCGCGGCAGAATAAGGGCAGGCGCCGCGTGCCGGAGCGGACGCTGCTGCTTCTCGCGTTTTGCGGCGGATGCATCGGCGCGGCGTTCGGCATGTTTCTGTGCCGGCATAAAACGAAGCATACGCGGTTTCTGATCCTCGTGCCGCTGTCCGTTCTGCTGTGGGTCGCCGCGATCGGCGCGCTGCTGCTTCACCTGCTCGGCGTGTACTGAGATTTTCGGATCGTTTTGGAAGATGTTACATTTCGGACGCATTTCCGTCGTATAATGAAGATGCTTCGAAAATGGAGCAATTTGGTTTCAACCGTTAAAAAGGAGGAAAAACCATGAAAAAAATCATCGGTCTGCTGTTGACCGTGCTGTTATGCATGACGTTCCCGCTTGCTGCGCTTGCGGAGGGAGAGGGAGAAACGCCGCCGCCCGACGCGGTGGAGATCTCGCCCGCAGGCGACAGCGACACCTATAAAGCGATGCTCATGGATTCGTTCGATCAGACGCTGCTCGGCAAAAACGCAAGCCTCAGAAATCAGCTCTGGAACGTGCTGCGCAACGATGCGATCATCGTTACGGCGGAAAACTACAACAACATCGTTTCGTACGTCAAGGATACGATCGACCGGCAGACGCTTTCCGAAGGCGCTGCGATCGATCACTATACCGACGCCGATTTCGAGATCGCGGCGGACCTGATCCGAAAGATCTGCGGCGAACTCGGACTGGAGTATTCGATCGATCCGAGCAACGATTCGCAGAACGAATATGCGCGCGTCATTACGATCAAAAAGAACGGAAAACTTTTGGGCCGCATCAACAGCGATGCGAAGACCGACGTGGGCGACCGTCCCTCGACGGGATGGCTGATCGGCGGCGGCGTGCTGATCGGCTTGGCGGCGATCTTTGCCGTGGTACTCGTGGTCGCAGTCGAACGGAAAAGAAAGAGAGCGGAGTAAGTGGCAAAGGCAAAGCATTCCGCAGGGAAGGGATTCGCGCTCGCGGTCCCGTTTCTGCTGTTTTTTGCAGGCGTTTTCTGCCTGAGCATGTATCTGTTTCAATCGGTGATCGAGGAGACCGCCTATTTCGGCCTGCTCGTCGGCGACAGCGCGCCGCGTGAAATCACGGACGAGGATACCGGTTTTACGCCCGGCGAGCGTCCGAGTCAGCTTTCCAGGATCCCGTCGATCGGCTACGGCAGACAGTTCGCGCGATTGAACGTGACGTGGGAGAACGGCAGCTGGGATATCAAAAACGTCCCGGTCTTTCTCGGCGCGGACAAGAAACTGCTGAAGAAAGGCGCGGGCATGTCGTTCGGCTCGTATTTCCCGGGAGAGGGCGGCTGCACGATTATTTCGGCGCACGTAACGCGCGATTTTGCGTCGCTTGAGGACACGCCGATCGGCGCGACGGTGCTGCTCGAAACGAGTTACGGTCCGTATACGTACCGCGTGGAAGAAAAGCGCGTTGCCGACGGCACCGACCGCTGGTACATGGACGCGGGGCAGGCGTGCGATCTCGTGCTGTATTCCTGCTATCCGCGCGACAACAACGGCGAGCGGCGCACGGATCGCTGCATACTGATCTGCAAGCTCGCGCACAGCACGGTCAGTATGATCGGTACGGCGATCGTACTGACCGTGCTGTGCGCGGCGATCGCGCTGACGCTCGTTGCGGGCGCGGTCCGCTTCATGGCGCTGAATCCGTCGTATTTGAAGACGTTCATGCCGACGAAAAGCTATTGCGCCGAGATGCGCGAACGCATCTCGGAAAACCTCGATCACGTTGCGCTCCTGTACGGATTCGACGAGGGCGCTCTCGACGAGGTCGTGACGGACGATTCGATCCGCTCCTATACGAAGGCGATGATCGACGCGCTGTATGAACAGGCGGACCTTACGAACCTGCAGCTTCCCGCGTATCCCTCAGACGGATTCAAACGATATGTGCTCGAACATACCGGATACAGCGAAAAGGCGGCGGACGACTTCGCTGCAGACTGTGCGACGTCGGTGACGGAGGACCTCACGGCGATCAACGTGGATCTGATCCTCTCGAGGTTTCAGCAGTTTCGCGACGGAACGCTTGCAAATACGTCGCTTTTGCTGTTCTGTGCGGGACTGGCGCTGACGGTGCTGATGCTCGTGTTCGTCAAGCTGATCTACGCGGGCGGAAGATCACGCGCGGGCGCAGTCGTGCTGTGGGGCGGGTGCTTCATGGGCGTCACGCTTGTGTTCGTTCCGGTCATGCAGTTTCTGTTCTTCGATTACATCGGCAGGCTGAACGTGTCCGTTTCGGCGTTCCGTACGATCCTGACGGGTCTGTTGAACACGGTTCTGTACGGTTGGTTTTTCGTGCTGCTCGTTCTGATGGCGCTCACGATCCTGATGCTTTCGATCGCGATCGTTCGCGCGAGCCGCAAAAAAAGATCCGGAAAATCCGAAAAAATCGCTTGACAAGCGTGGAAACGGTCTTTATAATATTCATGTTTGAAGCAGAGCACCCGCTCTCACCTGCCGGCAATTGTGCCGCGTCACGGTAAATGAATCGATTTTGATTGGATCAGTGGGTGCATTCTGCGCCCACTATTCTTTTTTCAGGAGGTGTTTTTTCATCGCTACGCAGGACATGCAGATCAACGAAGAGATCCGCGACCCCGAAGTGCGGCTGATCGACGAAAACGGACAGCAGCTCGGCATCATGGACGTGCGCGACGCGCAGCGTCTGGCGGATGAGAGGCAACTGGACCTTGTGAAGGTCTCGACGAACGTACCCCCGACTTGCAAACTCATGGACTACAGCAAATATCGCTACGACATGATCAAGCGGGAAAAGGAACAAAAGCGCAACCAGAAAATCATCGAGATCAAAGAGATTCGCCTTTCCGCCACCATTGACGTGCACGATATGGAGGTCAAGGCAAAACAATGCGATAAGTTTCTGCGTAACGGCGACAAGGTGAAGGTGTCCATCCGCTTCCGCGGCAGACAGATCACCAAGGGCGAAATGGGCGAGGACGTCATGGAGAGCTTTTTCGACATGGTATCCGACGTCGCGGCGAAAGAACGTCCCCCGAAGCAAGAGGGCAGAAACATGTTTATGGTGCTTGCACCGAAAAAATGATTGGAAGGAAATACTGTAGGAGGAACAACCATGCCGAAGATCAAAACCCATCGCGGCGCAGCAAAGCGTTTTTCCGTGACCAAGTCCGGCAAGATCAAGCGCGCCAAGGCTTATAAGAGCCACATTCTCACCAAGAAGAGCACCAAGAGACTTCGCGGTCTGCGTCAGACCGGCTACATCGCCGAGGAAGAACAGAAGAAAGTCCGCGAGCTGATCCCGTATAAGTAAGGAGGAAACAAACCATGGCAAGAATTAAGAGAGCAGTCAACGCCGTTAAGAAACGCCGTAAGGTCCTCCGCCTTGCAAAGGGCTACTACGGAGCAAAGAGCAAGCAGTATCGCGCGGCAAGCCAGCAGGTCATGAAGTCCATGGCATATGCGTACGTCGGCAGAAAGCTCAAGAAGCGTGAGTACCGCAAACTGTGGATCGCCCGTATCAACGCAGGCGCCCGCATGAACGGCACCACCTACAGCCGTCTCATCAACGGTCTGAAGCTCGCCAACGTCGACATCAACCGCAAGGTCCTTGCAGATCTCGCGATCACCGATATGAACGCGTTCGCAAACCTTTGCGAGGTCGCAAAGGCAGCGCGCAACGACTGAGTTCGCGTAAGCCTCCGCAAAAGCGGAGGCTTTTTTTCATAAATTATTTTTCGATTTTCTGAAAAATTGTGTTGACAAACGCGGGGGAAGCCGCTATAATATCATCTGTTCGCGGGAATAGCTCATTTGGTAGAGCGCAGCCTTGCCAAGGCTGAGGTGGCGGGTTCGAGCCCCGTTTCCCGCTCCAGAATATGCCTCCTTAGCTCAGCTGGCTAGAGCACCTGACTCTTAATCAGGGTGTCCAGGGTTCGAATCCCTGAGGGGGTACCAGAAAAAAGCACTTGCAAATGCAAGTGCTTTTTTGTTATTTGTCTTTTTTCGGCGGCTCGCCTTCGTCGAACACGATCGGCTCCTTCACGGATTTCGGCTTGCCGAGGCGGTAAAGGTCCACGCCGGGATCGTACGGATCGACCGGCAGCGGCTTGATGACGCCGGTCTTCCGGAGAATCAGGAAGACCGCGACGCCCAGAAGGGTCAGAAGGCTGATCACCTGCGAGAACGAGAACGGTCCGATGCCGCCGCGCACCGCATCGTCGCGGAAGAACTCGATGACGAAGCGGAAGATCGCGTACGCGATCAGATACGGATAGATCATACGCCCCCGTCGTTCGTCCTTCGTTTCACGCAGGAACAGCACGAGCAGCACGGCAAACAGAATGAAGTTAAACGCCGATTCAAAGAGCTGCACGGGCAGGCGATTGTCCCAGAAATGCGAGCAGAACGCGCTGTTTTCCAGCTTGACGCCGTAGCAGCACGGATGCCAGATCAGATCGCCCGAGCGGCCGGAAAGCTGCATGCCGAAGCAGGAGGGGCTGTAGAGCGGCGCGCCTTCCGTGTAGTAATCGCGGCCGAGATAGCAGCCGATGCGCGCAAACCCGTGAAACAGCGGGATCGTAACGGCGACGATGTCGCGCCCGAGACGGCGGCGGGGCAGGAAAAATCTGGAAAGGATCCAGAACGTCAGAAGATACCCGAACAGACCGCCGTAAAACACGATGCCGGACTCTTTGAAAATGCGAACGATCGTGACCGGCTCGCCGAGCTGGATCAGACGCGTCGCGTACGAGATCGCGCCGAACAGCTTCGCACCGCCGAGAAGGCCCAGAAGCGAGGCGATCATGATAAAGAGCTGACGCACCCAGTTCTGGTCGCGGCGCATACAAAGCAGCAGCGCAACGAAGAACACGGCGAGAATGCCGACCGCGGCAAGCACCGAATACAGAAGGACGTGGTCCCATAAGAATTGCAAGATGGTATTCATATCGGTATTATAACGAGTTTGCCCGCGGATGGCAATAAAAAACTTTCAGCCGTGCTGATTGGAATTTCGGCCGGTTTGCCGTTGACAGCCCGCGCGATCCTTTGGTATAATGCACTTTGGTAGAAAAGGGGAAACCCCCAAAATAATAGGAGGAAATAGAATGGCAAAGACCATGACGATCGACGGCAATACCGCTGCTGCGCACGTAGCGTACGCATTTTCCGACGTTGCCGCAATTTATCCGATCACGCCGTCCTCTCCGATGGCGGAAGTCGCAGACGAGTGGGCAGCCAACGGCCGGCTGAACCTGTTCGGACAAAAGGTCCGCATCGCGGAGATGCAGTCCGAAGCGGGCGCGGCGGGCGCCGTGCACGGCTCCCTGAAAGCCGGCGCACTGACGACGACCTTTACGGCGTCGCAGGGCCTGCTGCTGATGATCCCCAATATGTACAAGATCAGCGGCGAGCTGCTTCCCGGCGTGTTCCACGTTTCCGCCCGTGCGCTTGCGGCGCATGCGCTTTCCATCTTCGGCGATCACAGCGACGTGATGGCTTGCCGTCAGACCGGTTTTGCGTTCCTCGCGTCCGCTTCCGTGCAGGAAGTCATGGACCTCGCGCTCGTTACGCACCTGTCCGCGATCAAGGCGTCCGTTCCGTTCTGCCACTTCTTCGACGGCTTCCGTACGTCCCACGAAATCCAGAAGATCGAACTGATCGACTATGCCGACATGGATAAGCTGCTCGACCGTGACGCGGTCGCGGCGTTCCGCGCGCGCGCGATGAACCCGGATCACCCGCACCTCGGCGGTACGGCGCAGAACCCGGACATCTATTTCCAGAATCGTGAAGCGGCGAACAACTATTACACCAAGATCCCCGAGATCGTCCAGCATTATATGGACGAAGTCGGCAAGATCACCGGCCGTCACTATCATCTGTTCGACTACGTCGGCGCGCCCGATGCGGAGAAAGTCCTCATCGTCATGGGCAGCGGCGCGGACGTTGCGGAAGAGACGATCAACTACCTGAACGGCAAGGGCGAGAAGCTCGGTCTCATCAAGGTCCGTCTGTACCGTCCGTTCGCGGCGGACAAACTCCTTGCGGCGATCCCCGAAACCTGCAAGAAGATCGCGGTGCTCGACCGCACGAAGGAGCCCGGGTCGCTTGGCGAACCGCTGTATGAGGAC
>Ga0247611_10005264_pt1 | contig 17246 bp, 28 predicted proteins | sample 177DNAGHGhighgp2_FD_192422 | JGI IMG/M metagenome (GOLD analysis project Ga0247611, IMG submission 192422) | Sheep rumen microbial communities from Palmerston North, Manawatu-Wanganui, New Zealand - 1770 DNA GHGhigh gp2 | ecosystem: Host-associated > Mammals > Digestive system > Stomach > Rumen... | reverse complement strand
TACACTACCAATTATACACAAACTATACATACCAATTTATTATATCACTATATACAAAAGTTATAACATTATTACACATTTTTATTATATTTCTATTGCTATTATTAAAATGTTGTAGTAATATATTTATAGAAAGAAGAGGTACGATAATAAATAATGAGTAATGAGAGAAAGTATAATAAATATGTTAAAGTATCTAATAAGTTATATTTAGATCTATTGTTAAGAAAAAATGATGTATTTTTTCAGTTAGTAAATGGTATATATTACATATCAGATAAACATATAGTTACTGTGTTACAATATAAAGATTTATATATTAATAATGAAAGATGTAAATCAGCTCGAGTTAAAGATATATTAGATTCATATAGGAATAAAGAATATAATGTAGCTTATGTTGGTGGAACTGATGATAAAAAATATATTAAATTAACAGATAATATTAAGAATGTATTAATAGATATAAAATATTATAAAATATTTGAGAATTTTAATTTTTATATAAGTAATATACATTCAGCTGTATTAGTATATGATAATACACAATTAATTGGTTTAATAATGCCAATAAAGGAGTATTAATTATGATAGATAGACATGCAATAATTGATAAAAAAATAGAACATCAGGGAATAGGTGGAAAAGAAATTAGAATTGAAAAAGAGATGACTATTGGAGATATATTAGATACTAATTTTAATGATATGCCAATAGCTATGAGCAATTTTATAATGAGAAGAAAAGATATTATGGAATTAGATGAAGATATGAAAGTGTATTATGGACATGTTGTATATTTAGGCTATTTTGTAGCTGATGATGAAATTGTAGAATGGTTAGATTAGGGTGATTGATATGATGATGAATAGACAAGAAATAAATAATAAATTTGCTGATATATTAGATAGAAAAGAAAATAAAAATAAAACTTGTGTTGAAATTGTAGTAGATCAAGATTTAGAAATAGAAAGATTAAACAATATCATAAATGAATTTGATAAGTGGCTTAATAATATTCCTAATTATTTTATGGATAAAAGAAGTAATAATACAGGTGTATATATTCAAAAAGGTATGCAGCAAATGATTGAAGATTGTAAATCAGTAATTGAACAATTAAAGAAAGATGATACAAAATGAAAATATATATTGAAGATTTTGTATATGATTTAAATTATAAAAATATTGTTCTGTTTATAGGTCTGTTAAATGATAATGAAAAAGAGTTATTAAAGAAACAATGTGAAGAAAATTATTTAAATCACCTATGTAGATGGAAATATATTGAAAATGGTAGTAAATTCTTTTATGTTGAAAATTGCGATTTACAAGACTGTAACGGTATTGAATTATTAAATTGTATACAAGATGAGTATGATTTTTATTTATTAGAACATGATGAAAATGGTTTTTATTATAAGGTAATTGACCAAGATGAAACTGATTGATTTATTATATAAAATATCAAAAGATGAAGTTGAACCACCACTTTATTTTAGAATAAATACATTTGGATATAATTTTGTTATAAAATATTTATATTTTGAATTTATAATTATTGAGGTTAAATCTTCATTTACTAATTGTATGTTTTAAAAAAGGAGATTATTTTCATAGTATTTTATCATCATTAGATAAAACAATAGAAATATATGATAATTATAAGGAGTGATAAAGATGTATTTAAAAGTAGCTGATAAATATAGAATTAATTTAAAGGAAACACTTAAAAATTATGGATGGAAGTTAGAGCCAGAGCATCAATATTTATATAAAGTAATAGATGATGGATTATATAAAGTTGAGTTATTTATATACATAACTAATAGGAGTGATTTTATTCCTTATAGATTATATTTAGAAACATATACAGCATTAGTTACAGATCAATTAGGAGAAATATTATCATTATATAATATAGGAATATTAGAAGATTGTTTTAAATAAATACTACTATTATTAGTAGTTAGAGGATAATAAGAAAAATTCTAAGTGTTGTTTATTACTCCTTTCTTATTATTCTCTAAGTGCTAATAATGGCACTTAGAAATAGGAGGATTCTATAATGAATCAAGAAGAAAAAACTGTATCTACTCCAGAAGAAGTAGAAAATACTAGAGAGGAGAAAATGGGATTAATTGTATCTAATAAAATTGATACATCACTTTTAACTAATGGAGATTCTAAATTAGTTAGATATACAACTTTAGATCCAGAAGATGAAGATGATGCTGATATTTTATTAAGTTTACAAGATGTTAAAAAAGCTCTTAACGATATAGTAGGAGAAAGAATTAAAGTTATAGGTCATGTAATATCTGAATATCCAAAAACTATTGAAGACGAAGAAACAGGAGAAGTTAGAGAAGTAAAAGGACACTCATTTGTTTTAATTGCTGAAGATGGAACTCCTTATAAATGTGGATCAGCTTATGCTTATAGATGTTATTCTGAAATAGTTGCTATGAAAAGAAGAACTCCATCTAAAGAAGAGCCAATGACTATTGAAGTATTTAATGTACCTGTAAAAGATAAAGAGGGAAAAGTAGATCCTAATAGATCATATTTAGGATTAAAATATGTTAAGGAGGATAAATAATTATGCAAAAAGAAGATTTTGAACTTATGTTACAAGTATTAGTTGATTCAGGTAAAAATGATGATAAGACTAATACATTAAAAGAAAAATTACAAATAATAATTGAAAGAAATAATCTTGATGAAAATTATAATAAATCTATGCAAGATCTAAATGATAGATTTACAAAATTAATTCAACCAGAAGAAAATAAATAATATATGTTATAATAAAGCTATAAAGGAGGAATTAAAAGGATGGAACAATTAGCAACTGTAATAGTTGAAAATGGTATATCTTTAGGATCTTTTATAGCTTTAATTTGGTTTATTTTTAATGATAAAAAAGAAACAAATAATATTATAAAAGATATATCATTCAACTTAGGAGAAATACAAAAATCATTAGTACTTTTAAATGAAAGAGTAAACGATTTAGAAAAGAGGAGTAAATAATGAGATACCCTGTAAATGAAATTTATATAGCTAATAAATTTAGTAGTACTCATAGAGGAATTGATTTAGGTTATTTTGATGATTATAATCAGCCTGTATATAGTGCTAATTCTGGAAAAGTTATATCTATACAGAAACAAGCTACAGGAGGTAATGTTATACATATAAGACATACAAAACAAGGTATGCAATTATTACCATTTGTATCCGAGTACGCACATTTAAAAACAGGATCAATATGTGTTAAAGTAGGAGATTATATTAAAAAAGGGCAAAAAATTGCTTTAATGGGAAATACAGGACAAGCTAGAGGTTATCACTTACATTATGGTTTATATGCTGGTACTTATATTGATTATAAAGTGGATAGATGGTTAGATCCTGTTAAATATTTATGTGTATATAAAAATCAATCTGTTTATGAGGGAACTAAAAAATTATATTATTTAAATTATACTAAAATAGCCAGAGGGATTCCAAAAACTGAAATTGGAGAGGCTATGTATGTAAGACATAAAAATAAAGAAATTGTAGGAAGAATATATAATGGAGAAGAAGTAGAGTATTTTGGAACTAAAAGATATTTTCCTAAACTAACTAAGTTAGCTGTAGTAGATGCTTTACTTGAATATACTTCAGTAGATAAATATTTATATGATAGCTAATCAACATGGTTACGGATTAAACGGTTTACAAAATGCTTTATTTCCTTTTGATGAAATATATATTACTCAGGGAGAAAATACAGGATCTTCTCATGTAGGGATGGATGCTATAGATTTTGTAGGATGGAGTAACCAAACAGGACAGATTTATAGATATCCTTATTATGCTCCTTTTGATTGTGTGTTAGTAGCTAAAGCCTATGGTACTATGTTATGTTGGCAATCTTTAACCAATGTTAATAGAATAGATGGAACATCTGGAATTACTACTATTGGTTTTGGTCATGATAATAATTATTCTATGTTTGCTATTGGAGAAATTAGGAGGCAAGGAGATATTATAGGTCATACTGGTACTAATGGAGCTTCTGGAGATCATTGTCACATGGAAGTAGTATCAGGAGTATATGCTGGATTTGAAGTAGTACCAGCTACAGGTTATTACAAAATGAAAAATTCAGTACATATATATAATTATTTAGGAGTTAATGATACTATTATATATAGAGGATTAGGATATAATTGGAGAAGTTTTGATTATAATTATCCTACACCTCCAACACCCCCTACACCTGTAGGATTTAAAAGAGGTAAATTTCCATGGGTATTATATGCTAAAAAACTAAGGTCTAGACAATAGACCTTTTTTATGTGTATAATGTATGTAAAAGGAGGTATAACTTATGGAAGAAACTAATGTAGATTCAAATATTGCTTTAATGAATGATATTTTAGATGGATTAGATAATACTTCAAAACCGAGTTTTACAGAGGAAGATTATAATAATTTGAATCAAAAATATCAGGATTTAGAAAATAAATATAATTCTAAGGTAGCTGAATATGATTCTTTATATAATAAATATGTAGAGAGATTTACAGATACAGTTAGAAATAGTACACCAACCCCAATAAATAATAAGCAAGTAGAAGAACCTAAAGAAGTGGAATACATAGATATACATTCTTTATTTTAAGAAAAGGAGGAAATTAAAATGGCAAAAAATAAACTAGGAATAACAAAAAGTGCTGTAGAAGTATTATCATATATTATTAATGAGAATCCTATACTTAAAGCTGAAATTGATTTACCTGTACAAGGTGATCCTAATGCTTTAGGTAAAATTGGAGAATTAATTGTTAATAATGACAGATTTAAAAATGCTTTTTTAAATACTGTAAATGTTATAGCTTTAACAGTTATAAGAGATAATACATGGAGAAATCCATGGGATGAATTTACAGAAAAAGGAGTATTCAGATTTGGAGAATCAGTAAGAGAATTATTTGTAGATATGGCTAATGTTTATGATTATCATACATACGAAAATAATACTACACATTTTTTAGAAAATGTTGTACCTAATGTATATAATTATATTCATTTATTAAACTATGAAAAATTCTATAAAACTACTACTAGTGATGAGCAAGTATCAATGGCTTTTACAGGGGAAACTGAATTCTTTAATTTAATTGAAAAAATTGTTGGATCTCTATATAATGGTTATCATTATGATAAATATATTACTGAAAAATATATGTTATGTAGAAGAGCTTTAGATGGTACAATGGCTACAGCTTATAAATCTGATTGGTCTAATTTATCAGCTAGAGAAAGAGTAGCATTTATGAAAGATTACTCAAATAAATTATTATTCCCAAACCCAGCATTTAATCCAGCTGGAGTAAGATCTTTTGCAAAATTTGAAGATCAATATCTAATTTTAGATACAGGGGGAGAAGCAAGTTATACTACAGAAACTTTAAGTACTTCTTTCTTTAGAAATGATGCCGAATTTAAAACTAATGAGGCTTTAATTGATTCTTTCTCAGAACATGATAGTGTTAGATTAGCTGAATTATTAGGAAATGCTTATACACCATTTACTGATGATGAAATTACTTTACTTGGAGCTATTAAAGGAGTATTAATTGGTAGAAACTTCTTCCAAGTATATAATAAAGCATTTGATACAAGAGCTGAAGTAAAAAATACTTTATTTGAAAATCCTGAAACATTAAAAACTAATCATTGGTTACATACTAAGAAAGTTATGTCAACTTCTCCATTTGAACCAGGAATTGTATTTACAAGTACAGCTCCTAATGTTACAGGTATAAGTATTTCTCCATCACAAGCTACTGTTTATGCTGGTATGGATTTACAACTTAGTGCAAATGTAACAGCTACAGGATTTGCTAATAAAGCTGTAGCATGGAGTGTTGATGATACTTCTAAGGCAGCTGGAGTTACAATTGATGTTAATGGTAAATTACATTTACCAGCTGATTTAACAAGTATTGAAACTATTACAGTTACAGCAACTTCAATTTATAAATCAACTGTTACAGATACAGCTACTATTACTAATGGAAGTTATGTAGAACCTACACCAACTCCAACAGTAACAGCTCCTAATGAATAATTGATTAAAATATAACTAATTAAAATTATAAAATAACCTAATAAAGGGATGGGGAGTAATCCCTATTCCTTTATTTTTATTTTATAGAAAGGAGAAATCTATGAAAAGAAATACTATAAATGCACAATTATACAATTATAGAACTTATTTAACATATAGAGATAGGATGCGTTCTTTAGCTCAGAATGTATTTAATTTTAAAAATATTCCTTTTAATATTGATATGAGTTTAGTTAATGATTCTTTATTAAAAACTGGATCTATAGCTTGGTTTAAAGATGATGTTACTAATGAATTAATGGCTCTTCCTTATACTAATGTAGGAGCTTTAGATTTTTATGGTAGACCTAGAGCTATTATAGTACAGCCTTATTATGGATCATATAGAAGAACCTTATATAAAGCTAAGGGAGAATTTGTTATTATGTATGATAATGAATCAAGAATTTCTATATATGAGGAAATAGTAGAAAGTGCTATGAGATTAGCATGTATTAAAAGAGCTATAGATATTAATATTTCTCAACAAAATACTAATAGAATTTGGAAAGTACCTGAAGATCAAGTTTTATCATTTAAAAAATTATTAGAACAAGTTGATGCTAATGTAGAAAATATTGCTACATTTGATGGATTAGATCTTAATTCAGTATCAGGATTCTTAAATACAGCTCCATTTGTTGCTGATAAATTAAATGCTTGTAAACATGAAGAATGGGCTGAATTTTTAGAAGTTATAGGTATATCTAATATTAAATATGAGAAAAAAGAAAGATTAGTATCTGATGAAGTATCTGTTAATATGGGTGGTACTATAGCTGGTAGATATAATAGATTTGAATCAAGAAGAAAAGCTGTAGAAGAAATTAATAAATTATTTGATACTAATTTAGAGGTAGAGTTTTATGATGGTTTACCAACAACTTTAAGAAATACTGAAGATAGTATATTAAATGATAATATAGGAGGTAATAGTGATGAATCCAATTTACAATAATTGTATATTTTATGGTAATCCTTATGTTTTAGGTAATAGAGATGAACCTCCTACTTTATACTCTTTAATGAATAGTATGGTTAATTTTGATAAAGAAGAAACAGAAAAAGTTAAAATTGAAGATTTATCAACTTATGCTAGAACTCAAATATTTAATTTTGATTATCCTCTAGATTCAGCATTAAAAGAAAATTTTGAAAAAATGTTTTTAGATTATTATTTATTTAGAAGAATAGGATTCGAAACATATACAGCATGGCATTTACATCTAAAAGTTAAATTAAATGATATTATGAGTAAATATAATATTATATTAAAAGATATAAATAATTTAACTGTAGATGGTAGAATTGTTACAGAAACTAAATCAATTACTGAGAATAATTCTTCTACTAGTAATATATCTAATACAGGAACTACTGATAATAGATATAGTGATACTCCTGAAAATAGTATATCTGATGTACAATCAGGAGAATATACAACAGATTATACATATAATCAAACAACAGGATCATCAACAGGAAATGCTACAGGTAATACAGCTAGAGAAGAATCAAGAACTTTAATTGATGGAGATAAACTTGATGAGTATTTAAAAATTCAAGATAAATTGAAAAATATATATAGTAGAATATTTAAAGAATGTGATTCTTTATTTTACGCTATAATTTAGATAAGGAGATGATTTTATGAATGAAAATATTACTAATCCAGATTATAAAGAAATTAAACCTTTTAAAGGCTGGGTATTAGAAAATTTCCCATTTATAGAGGCTGATTTTGATGCTATAACTAATTATGAATTAATTAGTAAAGTAGTAGAATATTTAAATCAAGTTATTAGTAATGAAAATTTAACAGAAGAAAAAATGTTAGAATTAATTACAGCTTATAATAATTTAAAAAATTATGTTGATGAGTATTTTACTAATTTAGATGTACAAGAAGAAATTAATACTAAATTAGATCAAATGGCACAAGATGGTAGTTTAACTAATTTAATTAAAGAATATGTAGATCCATTAATTAATGCTCAAAATGTGGAAATTGCTGATATTAGAGCTGAAGTTGAAAGTGCTACTTCAGGATCTCCACTTGTTGCATCATCAACTTCTGAAATGACTGATACATCAAGAGTATATGTTAATACTACTAATGGAAATTGGTATTATCATGATGGTGATTCTTGGGAAGTAGGAGGAGTATATCAAGCTAGTGTTGATAGTACAACTTCTTCTAATAATGAACAAAAAATAAATAATAGTATTAAAGATATATTTTTACCATATACTGAAAAAAAGCCAACATATTATAATCAATATTCTCCTAATGAATTAACATTATATCATGATGGTGGTTATATTAATGCAGATGGTACTATAACATCAGGAAGTAGATATCAAGTTAGAAAAATAGATTTAGATGATGCTGATATAGGATATACATTTGCATCTAATATAGCTAAAATAGGAGCTATTCAATTTGCTGATAATTCTTTTGAAGGTTTTTCTGGAAGTTATAATAATCAAGTATTAAATTATAGATGGCAAATAAATGGAGATAAAAAAATAAAAACATTATATTTTAACTTTGATACAACAGGAGAACAAGGTTTAACTGATTTAAAAATATATAGATGTAGAGGAAATAATGATGATAAAATATTAATTAATCAATATGATAATGTAGTTATATATAGAGAAATTATAAATAATAATATAATTTCAAGTGATAGTTATCATTATAAAGATTATGTTGTTTCTAGAATTAATGTATATCCTAATTATGATTATTATTATGTTAATAATTCAGTTACTTCTGTTTATGGTTGTAAATATGGAGCTGATGATTCTTATTTAGGTAATTTAACAGTTACTAATTTAGGAAATGGCTTATATAAATATAATCTTTCTGATGATGTAAGTTATATTAAAGTAAATGCAAGTTATAAAGACTTCTTATATAGAGTACCTAAAACTAAAAAGCAAGAATTTAGTTTTCATACTAATGTTAAAAAACCATATTTATTTAATGGAAAAACAGCTACATTCTTTGGTGATAGTATAACTTATGGAAGTGGAGCAACTGATAATGATCATAAATGGGTAACAAAATTTGCTAATAAAGTAGGATTAATAGCAACTAATTATGGTATATCTGGATCTACATTAACTGTTGGTACTTCAGAGTACGCTTCAATAAATACAACTATTAAAAATACTCCATCAGCTAATATAGGAGATTACATATTTATAGCTGGTGGTATAAATGATTATGATATAGGAGCTTCAATAGGAGCATTTGATTCATCTGATACAGAAACATTAAATGGTACTTTAAATGATTTATTTACATATATTGATACTTATTATAGTGATAAAGAAGTTATATTTATATTACCTATAAATAGTACTAGAAATTTCAATAATACTTTACCATTAGATTTATATAGAGAAACTATATATAATAAATGTATTCAACATGGTTATTCAGTTATTGATTCTACTGATTTTGGATTCCCTAATGATTCATCAAGTAACTTAAATACTATATTATTTAACAATAATGATGGTTTACACCCTAATAATTTAGGTCATCAATTATATGCTGATAATGTAGCATCTAAACTTTTATAAAATAAAAAAGACTAGATTATTCTAGTCTTTTTATTATGGTCTTTTCTTACCTCTACCTTTACAACCCATAACTACACCTCCTTTATTTAATTAAGGATTTACAATTGGATTAGTTATTGAGTAGTTAGCAAAATTATTATCATATCTTTTCCATATTGTAACACCAGCTCTAAATATATTATTTATTAAATCTAAATCTTCAGCATTTATATTTATATTATTTACTATTTTAGGTACAGCTGTTACTTGATCTTTAGCTATTTGTATAAAATTATAATTTTGTCTATAAGAATTATTATCAAATAAAGGTAATTGTATTTCATTTTGAGCATAACCAAAACGAGTAAAGAATTTATCTAGTTTTTGAGCATACTCTGTTTTTATTGTCATGTAATCAAAATAATATGTTAAATTACCTAAAGCTGTTAATACATCCCCAGCTGATATTAATCCTTTAACAGCATCTGGTTCTATTGAGTGTTGATAATATTCAGCTCCTGATTCTAATGCTCCTGATACACCTGATGCTATCATACTAACTCCAGCTGTAGCTACTAATGGATTACCTGTAAGTATTCCAGCTCCTACTCCTATTGTACCTAATACAATTGATCCTCCAGATGTAGCCGCTTTTACTTGATTATTGACAGCATTTTGAGTTAACCAATTTGTATATGAATCTTCTCTCCATCCTAAAGTAGGATATTTAGCTCCTATTAAACCAATAGACAAACCACCTTTTTTATAATTTTTAGGATAACATAAGATAGATGTACCTATAGATGGAACTCCCATATAACCAACTATAATACTATCAGATGTAAAATCTTCTAATCTCCATACATCACTATTTCCAACTGAATTACCAGCTAATATATAACAATATGGATAAGTTAATAATTTTTTATTTGTTGGAGTATATCCCTCTAATGTAGTAGGTTTTGATGCATATATTACCTCATCATTAAGAGCTGATGCTGAATTGTTACCTGTTATTTCAAAAGGATCATTAGTTACAGGAAAAGGAATTAGATCTGATGGTACTATATAAACTTCTAATATTTCTCCTTGTTGTGGAGTTGTTACAGCTAAAATTGACTGTATTAATGAAGATAATGTTGATAATGTTTTACATACATAACAAGCTCCATTTAGTACCATTTTTCCAAAACTAGTAATTGGATCATGATTATTTAAACTTATTGATGCCAAAACTATATAATAATAAGTCTGAAAATATGCTGATGCTTTACCAATTGTTTTAATATATTCTCCATGTTCTAAATTTTCTGGTACTGTATTTCTTCCAGGATAATCAATATTATCATGTTGTCTTAGTACATAACAAGCTCTAGTACTCCAATAATCATACCAAGTACTCCATACATCAACAGTAAATAAAATTCTAGATGCTCCATTTGATATATATTCTACTTTATCTATAAATGCAAAAAACCACTTATTAGAATAATCTGGATTTTGAAAAGCTAAATAATTAGCTTTTAAACAATCTGAATAAGATAATCCTAATTCTATAGAGTTATTATCTCTAATATAACTACAGTTTAAAAAAGTAGATATAGCATTATTTTGTACTAAATTTAACATTTGTGATTCATTGTAACACAACACATTTTTATAAGTTTTATCTAACTTAATTCCTTGAGCTAATATAACTTTACTATTTCTTGCCATAATTTTATTCCTCCTTTATTTAATTATACTAAAATCAATAGCTTGTTTAAAGTCTGTACCAACTTCATCAGATGCATAAAATATATTACTTTCTCTAAAAGTAGAAAATACACTCTTTAAAGCTGGATTATCAATTGTTAAATTATAAATATTTCTTTGATACCTAATATCATTTTTTACTTGATCTGAAAAAATTAATTTTATTTTTTTATTAAATTCTTTTTCATAAGGATATATAAACCATATAAAATTATTATTTGAATTATCTTTTAAATATTCTCCTATAAATCTAAAATTAGAATATTCAAAACCTACTCTAAATAAGAATTTAAAATCTTTATAATTTTTAGTTAGTTTAGGCTGTGGATCTGTTTGCCAATCTCCTCTATTTAACATAGCAGCATGATCTCCTATAACAAATGAAGATTTACCTGTTGTATAACAATATTCTATAGCTAATTTAACTAAAATAGGATTACCATCATCATCTTTATCTCCTGTTGGTAAATTAATAGTTACTAAATCTCCTTGTTTCATTTTTCTTAATATAGCTAATAAGCCCCAATCATTATAATAAGGACATACTTTAGTAATAGTATTACCTAATAACCATAATTTAGTAGTACCTCTTTTACGATCTATAGTTGAATATAAATTCATGAGTTTTGTTGGCTCCTGAGGTAAATAAGCATTATTTTTACTTTTTCTAGACATAAACTCTTCAAATATTATATCTGTTACATCTAGATAAGATCCTCCAGCATAATTTTGTTCTACAGATAATGCTCCAGCATAACCAATTTTTAATAATCTTTTTTTTCTTCCTGTTTCAAAATTAAATTTAGCAAAATAAATTTCTTTTCTATATATATCAACACAATCAAATTCACCATCAGTTATTTTATATATATCTACATCTTTAAAATACGATTCTATCCATACAGGAGTTATTTCCGTTTCCCATCTTTTAACTAAAAAGAATCTATTTAAATTGTTATATGCTTTATATAACAATTCCTCTTTATTTTCTTTAGATAAAGTAGATTCTTTAACTTGATTATAAGAATCTACAAAAGGATAAATGGCTCTCCTATGTTTAACTTGGTATGATTTACCATTAGATCTTTCTCCTATGATTAAATTTATCTGAGCATTTTCTTTTTCAATTCTATCTAAATTATAATAAGGAATTTTACTCATTATTTAACTTCCTCATAGCTGAATAAAGATTAAAGAAAAATACTCTTTTTTTAGCTAAATTTTTATGTTTCCTAAATTCTATATCTCTACATATAGAATTCATTTTACTTTTATTAGTATTTAATTTTGCTCCATGTTCTTCAAATGTTCTATTTAGTTTATATAAATAACTACCTACTATTTTAATATTATTCTTCATAATTACCTCCAGTTAACAATAATTTAGTTAACTTTTTTTCTAGCATATTTTTTACTTCTTTTATTTTTTCTTTAGATGCTGTTCCTTTTGATACATTTTGAATATTTACATTTAATTCATTACATATACTAGATAAAGTTATATCAGTGTAGGCTTTAATAAATATAAAATCTGTATTTATTTCTTTTTTCTTCATCTCCATATATTAATCCTCCTTATAAATTGCTCTAGCACTTGATAGATCTGATAATAATTCAACATAATCAAGAGCTTTACCTAAAGTATAATTATTAGGCATTAAAGCACATCCTGATTTATCTTTAATTATTACTGTATTACCTTGATAATCTGTCATTAAATGATTCTCTTGATTATCTACATAAAATAACAATAATTTATTTGTATCTTGAAATTTAAATATTAATCCATCTTTAAATTCTGATAAATCTTTAAGTCTTGTACTTCCTTTTTTAGGAACTCCTGATACTGTAATATGAATTTTATTATTTTTCTCATAAGCATATTTTTTAGCTCCCTGAGTAATAAATCTATCATAAGTATATTTACTTTCTGGATCATCATTTTCAAACTCAAATAATCCTATTAAATGCTCCTTACCTTTTTTATCTTTAGGTTTATATTTATTAATATCTATTTTTAATAACTTTGATACATTTTCAATTTTTTTAATTACAGTTTTATTATAATCCTCAATTACTTTTTTATCATAACCTTGAATTAATTTAATAGAATCTGTATCCATATATACAACATAAGGATCTAAATCAATAGCTCTTTCTATTAGATTCTTCCTTGCGTAAGCTGTTACCCAGCAACCATAACTAAATGATAAAAATGCATCCTTTTCTTCTTTTTTTAATTTTTCTTCTATTTCTTCATTAGTTAATGGTACTTCTTCCCATGTATCACTAACAAAAACTATATCAGATTTAATATTATTGGTTACTGACATACCATATAAAGAATTAAACATACCTTTTTCCAATTGATATTCTAATTCTTTTCCCTCTACCCCTTTAAATTCTGTTTTTTTAACATACTTATTTAAAATAAAATGTATAAATTTTATAGGTAAATATTGATATAAAGAATAATATGATTCCAATATTTCATAATTACATTTATAACATTTTAAATAAAGTTTAAAATCAACATCAGTTAAAACCATTGTAAACTCTTTAGCTTTAATAATTCTACCATTATCATAAACTCCACCCAAAATATTAGCACATTTACTTTTACTTATAATATGATTAAAATATTTACTTTCTACATTAGTAAATTTAACAACTAAAAGATAGGCAAATTTTGGTATTAAATCATCAACTGATTTAACTTTACACTCACTAAATTTAGTAGCTGGAAATTTATATGTTGTCATAACATAAGGATAAGCTGATGTTTCATCATAACTATCTACATTATCTAATATATAACCTGTATTAATAAAATTAGAGTGCGTATATCCACCTTGAAAAGCCATAACTAATAAATTATAAATATGAGGATCTGTATTAATACTTCTCCTAACTTTATTTTTATATTGATAATCATACCTAGTTAAAGTTTTTAACTCTTTTCTAACATGACCTGTACTAGTTAATGGAATATCACATGTTCTTTTATATTTAGGTAATTCTATCATACTAATATAATAATAGATTACTAAACAGTCATTTTTACAATATAATAATTCTTCTTCTGTTAAAGTTGTTTTATAATTTCTTAAAATAGAATATTCTAATTTTCCTACTTGTTTTTCTACAGGTAAATTATATGTTGTTGATAATTTCTCTAAAGCTACATTAGTTAAATATAAACTACATCTAAACTCTATGTTATATTCTAGAGCTGTAGCTTTAATAACTTTATGTGATGCTCTAGCAAAAACATCTCTAAACTCTATAACAGTATATAAATACTGAAATTCAAAAGCAAAATTATGTATATATACTATTTTTTTATTAGGAGCATACTCATTTAACATAGTTAAAAACTCTTTAAATTCTTCCCATGTTCTACCATAATACACTCTATCATTAATACTAAACATCCATATATACATTGTACTATGCATTATAGCTCTCTGTTTTTCTTTTTCTGTTAGATCCTCATATTTTAAATTATTATATATAACTCCATCTAATTCAAAATATGAAGTTGTTTCTATATCAAAACTATATATATTATTATCATAACCAACTTTTTTATGTTTATAAGGTTTTAACTCAAATGGAGTAAACTCTTTATAATGATGCACTTAAATATTTATCATATAATCTAGTCAATTTATTTACCATGTCTAAATCTTTATCTAACATATTAGCTTTATCTTCTGATATATAATCTTTAATTAAATTAATATATTGTTCTGTACTATAATTATGTTCTTTAGCATAATTAGTTAAATAAACATAATCAGAACCCTTTATATATTGTTGTACTCCTCTAAAATCTGGATCAATAAAGAAATTATATAATGTTTCAGCCTCTTCAGGTTCTATATCTAAATTTGTACTAAGAGTAGTTTTTGCTGATTCCATTACTTCTTTTATTCCTCTTTTAGTTGAAGTTTTATTTTTTAAAAAACTACTTAAATTAGTATGAAGATTTATTAATTCTGTTCTTGTTTCATTACCTCTTAATTTAACTCTACCTTTAGAAGTAATACCTAAATCTTCTAATTTTTTTGATGCATATAATCCTTTAACATTTACTTTTTTAGAAACTTTAATTTTTTTCTTACCTCCATAAAAAGTTATTTGATTAGGTCTTTCATACCTTTTAGTTTTTGGATTATATACAGCTTTATTTAAATCAATTGGTCTTTCAAGTTGTTTTAATCTTCTGTTAACTTCTTTTATTTCTCTTTTAACTAAAGATTCTAATTCAGCTGTAGATTTGTTAAATGATTTACTCTTTTTTACTTTATACATTCCATTTACTAATTTAGCTTGATAAGGTATTTTATTTCTTGACATTTTTAATCTCCTTTCAAACTTATTATACTATATTTAATTCTTTAATAAACTTTTTACAATCCCTTTTTAATTCAGATCTATATCTATCAATTTTATAATTTGAGTGTACCTCCCATACAATATAACAGTTAAGAATCTTGTCTTTTTCTATCTCCATCTTCATAAAGTGCAACTCCTTTTAACAACTCTCTTTTTAAATCACTTGATTTATAATTCTCTAAATCAGGATCATCTTTAATTATTTTTAAACAATTTTCAAATATTTTTTGGCTCTCTCTAGCCTGATCTATTAGTACTCTTACTTTTTCTGATATAGTATTTATACTATTACAAATTTTAATCATCTCGTTAAAAATATCCATTATATATCTTCTCCTTTATCTAAAATAACTAATTATAATTAATAATAAAAATGAAATTAATAATAATACTAATAAAGCTTGTAAATCTAAACTATCTATTGGATATACTATCATTTTAATATACCTCCTAATATTAATCCTATAAAAAATCCTATCTCTAACATTATTATATACAGTAAATAATCACATATTTTATCAATTATTTTTAATCTTTTAGTAACTCTTTTACCATAAATACTATTTAATGTACATCTATCTAATGTTTCCAATTTTTCTTTATTATATTTTCTCATACCTAAATAATACCACCTTACTAATCTTCTTTTCTCTATTGTATGTTAATTTTAAATTATTATAAAATACAATTATATTATCATATTTATAAAACTTACTTAACCATGTACCAAACCTATCTATTGGATCATCTTCCTCTCTAACTGTTAATTCTAAAGCTACATAATTATTCTGTAACTCTTTCATAGAATATATATAGTTTACTCTTGTAACATGATCTACTTCATCATAATCAATAGGCTCTAATCTCTTTAACCAGAACTTCATATACTTACCTCCTAATCTTTTATTAAATAACATTTATTAGCACTAATAAGATAAGTTTTACCATTACTAATAACTTGAAGTTGTTCTCCATCATAATCAGTCCACTTATCTATCTTTAAAGTAAATTTATCCCCATCATAATTACATACAGCTTTATCATAACTATACTCAAAATCAAGTAGTTGCTTATTGCACCCTGTTAAACATAATAAAATAACAAAACTTCCTAAATAAATTAACTTCTTCATATCTTTTCCTCCTTTCTATAATTATATTACTACAACATTTTAATAATAGCAATAGAAATATAATAAAAATGTGTAATAATGTTATAACTTTTGTATATAGTGATATAATAAATTGGTATGTATAGTTTGTGTATAATTGGTAGTGTATAATTTGTGTATAAATTGTGTAAAGGGAACATTAGTTCGTTTACTGCACTGTGTCTGAACATATGT
>Ga0247611_10005263_pt1 | contig 17248 bp, 15 predicted proteins | sample 177DNAGHGhighgp2_FD_192422 | JGI IMG/M metagenome (GOLD analysis project Ga0247611, IMG submission 192422) | Sheep rumen microbial communities from Palmerston North, Manawatu-Wanganui, New Zealand - 1770 DNA GHGhigh gp2 | ecosystem: Host-associated > Mammals > Digestive system > Stomach > Rumen... | reverse complement strand
GAGGTCGGCGGCCTGATGCTCGTCGAGCGGGAGCGGCGGCTTGTGGCGCAGCTGGTTCTGGGTCAGGTGGCGGGCAATCACCGTGGCATAGCCCTGGGGATTGTGCAGCCGTGGATCGTCACGCATCTGCCACAAGCGCAGGAGGGTCTCCTGGGCAACGTCCTCGGCAGTGTCGGCATTGGCCCCCGCTGCCGTCGATGCCTGCAATGCCAGCCGTCGGAACTGTGTCGCTTGTCGGTTAAATGCGTCTGTCGTCATTAATGTGTCAAATTGTTGTTTACATCAGTATAACACATGACCTATCATGTTTTAAACAAGAAATCGAAAAAAAAATTACCTCATCTTCAAAAAAACGACTTGTCGTTGCATGATAAAAACTAACCTTGTACCTTTGCACCTCAAAAAAAACAAAACAACTATTGACTGCTGGTGATAGCCATATCAGGACGCTGTATGTGAGCGACATGGACGGGACGTTGCTGGGCGACGACTCGCAGTTGTCACGCAACACCATCGACACGCTCAACCGCGTGATTGGACCGTTGGGCGGCCTGTTCACTGTTGCCACGGCGCGCACGCCTGCCACCGTCGTGCCGCTCATGCAGCAGGTGCGTGCCACGCTGCCGTTTGTCGTGATTGGCGGCTCGGCGATGTGGAACCCCGTCACCAGGGCCTATGAGCACACTCGCTGGATTGACGTTGACACCGTCAATGCAGTGGCCAGGGTGTTTGCCGCCCATCACATCAACCCATTCATCTACCGTCGCCATGGCCCCAAGATGTTAATTGCCCACCATTACGGTGCCATGTCTCGGCAGGAAGAGGACTTTGTGGCTGCACGCCGGCACTTGCCCTTGAAGCGATTCATTCTGGACGATCCGGGCTACCTCCATGCCCAGGGCGAGGCCTTGCTCATCTTCTCGATGAACAAGTATGCCGTGCTCCAGGCCATTGCCGCCGACCTCCAGGCGCAAGTGCCATCGTGCTCGGTGATGGTCTATCACGACATCTTTGACGAGAGCGAGGGGTATCTGGAGATCTTCACCGCCGGCACGAGCAAGGCAGCGGCCATCCGTGAGCTGGCACGAGAGGTGGGTGCCACGCGGGTGGTGGTCTTTGGTGACAACCGCAACGACATCACGATGATGCAGGCAGCCGACTACAGTGTGGCGGTGGGCAACGCCTTTGACGAGGTCAAGGCTGTGGCCAGCGAGGTCATCGGCCCCAACACTGCCGACAGCGTAGCCCGCTGGATCGAGCAGGATATAAAAACACGGTATTATTGAATCACTGTTAAGTAAAAAAATACTATCTTTGCGCCGCATGGCCAACTTGCGCAACATATATGACTCCCGACGCATCTGGAAGGTGGTTTTCCTGGCCATCTCACTGGTGCTGGTGGCTCTGTTCCTGTACATCTCCAACAACCTGGTCAAGGACCTGGCCCAGCAGGAGCGCGAGCGCATGGAGATCTGGGCCGATGCGACCAAGGAGTTGGCCACCATGGGCAGCGGAGGCGAGGAGGATGCCAACGGCAACCCCATCGGCTCCAGCGCCACCGACGTGGACTTCCTGCTGAGTATCATTGAGGCCAACCACAACATTCCCGTACTGCTCGTCGATGACCATGACAACATCCTGCTGCACCGCAACTTTCGCTTGCCCGAGCCAGAGGACAGCCTGGCCTTTGAAATCTCGACGACCAATCTGGAATACCTCAACAAGAAGCTGCGTCACCTCAAGGGCACCGAGAACAAGATAGACATCATTATCGATGATGCAACGACCCAGTATCTCTACTACGAGGACTCGACACTGCTGCGCCGCCTCGCCTATTTCCCCTACATCCAGCTGGCTGTGCTCATCCTGTTCTTTGCCATCGCCTACTTTGCACTGATGAGCATCAAGCGCGCCGAGCAGAACAAGGTGTGGGTGGGCTTGTCGAAGGAAACGGCTCACCAGCTGGGCACCCCCATCTCATCGCTCATGGCATGGACGCAGCTGCTCGACTCGATGGGTGTGGACAAGAGCATCGTCACCGACATGGACAAGGATGTGAAACGCCTCTCGACCATTGCCGACCGCTTCTCCAAGATCGGTTCCATGCCCGACAAGGAACTCCTTTCCATCAACGAGGCCGTCACCAGCAGTCTGGAATACATGCGTGCCCGCATCCCCAAGCGGGTGAACCTCTATATACACACCAACGACCAGACCAACAACGGCGTGATGCTGAGCCAGACGCTGTTTGCCTGGGTGATGGAAAACCTCACCAAGAATGCTGTCGATGCCATGGACGGTGAGGGACGCCTGGACATCACCGTCGAGGATAGTCCCAACAACGTCGTGATCCTGGTCAAGGATACCGGCAAGGGCATCGCCCGCAAGAACTTCAAGAACGTCTTCACCCCCGGCTTCACCACCAAGAAGCGCGGCTGGGGCTTGGGACTGACGCTGGTGAAACGCATCATCGAGGAGTACCACAACGGACAAATCTATATCAAGGAATCAGAGCTCGGCAAGGGCACCACCTTTGGCATCGAGCTCCCCAAAGTGAAATCATAAAAGTCATGAGCGCCAACACATCGCACCCCTCACGCGTCACCATGCTGGGCACAGGCAATGCCATGTGCGTCAACTGCTACAACACCTGTTTCTACCTGCAGTCGCCCCGTGGGGGTCTCCTGGTGGACGGTGGCGGTGGCAACGGCATCCTGAGCCAACTCATTGCAGCGAGGATCCCCTTTGAGGGCATCCGCCACATGTTTGTGACACACAGCCACACCGACCATATCCTGGGAGCCATCTGGCTGATGCGCAAAATCTCGCCCATGATTTTCAAGGGCAAGCACAAGGGTCCGTTCACCATCTACTGCAACGACGTGGTGCGCCATGCGCTCTACACAATGGGTGAACTGATGATTCCGCGCAAGATATTCGACTCCATCGGCCAAACCATCATCCTGCGCGAGGTGCATGACGGCGAGCAGGTGGAAATCGATGACATGAAGGTCACCTTCTTTGACATCGAGTCCACCAAGATGAAGCAATACGGATTTGAGGCCCAATTACCTGATGGGCAACGTCTCGTGTGCCTGGGAGACGAGCCCTACACCGCTCATAGTGAGCCCTATGCCCGCAACTGTGATTGGCTGATGTGTGAGGCCTTCTGCCTATACAAGGACCGCTTTGTGTTCAACCCCTATGAGAAAAGTCACAGCACCGCCCTGGATGCCGGCATGCTGGCTCAGGAACTGGGAGTGAAGCACCTGGTCTTGTATCACACCGAGGACACCCACCTCGACACCCGTGCTGCCACCTATGCCGCCGAGGCCTCACAATACTTCAAGGGCCATATCCTGGTTCCTGATGACCTCCAGTCCTTTGAATTGGAATAAACCCTACTGAAAACCGTTAAAATTGGCTTTAAAGCTGCTAAACTGGCATTTTTTTGATGACTTTAGCAGCTTTAAAGCCAATTACTTGTTCATTTGGAGTGATTACATCCCAAGCGAGGGCCTTGGCAGCTACTTCTTTCTTGACGTGCTGGTGGTTGCCGGCTTGCGCTTGGGAGCCTTGAGACGCAGAACCTGGGCGCTGCGGGCAGGGAGGTAGAGTTTGAGCCAGCCCAGGTGTGCATCGGCATACAGGTTGTCATGCTCGGTCAAGTGCTTCACGCCGCTGTCGATATTGCCATAACCACCATAGCGCGGATTGTCGCTGTCAAACACACCGTCATACTCACCTTCAGGAGCCAGAATCGGATAATCCACATGGGACTGCGTGGGGCTGAAGTTGAAGACAAACACGAGATTGCCGCGCATGAAGGCCAGTACCTGGTCGTCATCCTTGTCCCACAGCTTGCGCACGGGCAAGCGCTGGAAGTTCTTCACGCTGCCAATGAGATGAACCATGTCGTTATCCCAGTTGTTCAAGTACTGGTACTTGAGGTCCTCGCGATCCACAAGGTCCCACTGGCGACGGGCATACTTGTAGCTCCAGCCATTGCCCTCGCGTGGGAAGTCGATCCACTCGGGATGCCCCCACTCGTTGCCCATGAAGTTGAGGTAGGCGCCATTGATGAGCGAGGCGGTTACAAGCCTGATCATCTTGTGCAGTGCCATGCCACGATCGACGGTGCCGTCATGGTCGCCCACCATCATGTGCCAGTACATCTCCTTGTCGATGAGGCGGAAGATGATGGTCTTGTCGCCCACCAGTGCCTGGTCGTGGCTCTCGACATAGGAGACCGTCTTCTCATCGGCACGACGGTTGGTGAGTTCCCAGAAGATGGAAGTGGGTTTCCAGTCCTCGTCCTTGCGCTCCTTGATGGTCTTGATCCAGTAGTCGGGGATGCCCATCGCCATGCGGTAATCAAAGCCGATGCCGCCATCCTTGAACTTGCGTGCCAGTCCCGGCATTCCGCTCATCTCCTCGGCGATGGTGATGGCATGCGGATTGATGTCATGGATGAGAACGTTGGCCAGCGTCAGATAGGTGATGGCATTGATATCCTCACCGCCGTTGTAATAGTCGTCATAGCTGCCAAAGGCCTGTCCCAGGCCATGGCTATAGTAGAGCATCGAGGTCACACCATCGAAGCGAAATCCATCGAAGTGGTATTCCTCCAGCCAGTACTTGCAGTTGGACAGCAGGAAGTTGATCACAGCGTTCTTGCCATAGTCAAAGCACAACGAGTCCCATGCCGGATGCTCGCGCTTGTCATCGCCATAGAAGTACAAGTCGCCCGTGCCGTCAAAACGGCCCAGGCCCTCGACCTCATTCTTCACCGCATGGCTGTGAACGATGTCCATGATCACAGCAATGCCCTGGGCGTGAGCATCATCGATGAGGTGCTTGAGCTCATCGGGGGTGCCAAATCGCGACGAGGCTGCATAGAAGCTCGACACATGGTAGCCAAATGAGCCATAATAGGGATGCTCCTGGATGGCCATGATCTGGATAGCATTGTAGCCGTCCCTGACGATGCGGGGCAGCACATTGACACGGAATTCCTCATAGGTGCCCACCCCCTCACGATTCTGAGCCATGCCGATGTGGCACTCATAGATGAGCAGCGGAGCAGTATTGGGCTTGAAATCCTTGACCTGGAATTGATAGGGGCACTCCGGATCCCACACCTGGGCCGAGAAGATGTAGGTCTTCTCGTCCTGCACCACACGGGTAGCGTAGGCAGGGATGCGCTCCCCTTCCCCACCCTGCCAGTGAATGCGCAGCTTGTAGAGGTCGCCGTGATGCATGGCCCGATCGGGCAGGACGATTTCCCAATTGCCGTCTCCCGTGCTGTGCAACCTGTAGGGGGCACACTCGCGCCACTGGTTGAACTGGCCGACGAGATAAACCTCGGTAGCATTGGGAGCCCACTCGCGGAACACCCATCCGCCATGGGCAGTGCGGTGCAGGCCATAGTAATTGTAAGCATTGGCAAACTCCACCAGGTTTCCTGTTCCCCCCGTCAACTCGGCAATCTTGTTCAGTGCATCCTGATGTCGCCCGTTGATGGCATCACTGTAAGGTTCCAGCCATGGGTCATCGTTGATGATAGCAAGATTCTTTTTCTTTCTCATAATCGGTCAATTCTATTATTGGTGATGAGCACAAAGGTACAATTTTAACGACAATCGAGGCCATAGTTTGACGCAGTTTTTGTGATTAACGCTTGAAAACGATTGCAATTAGTTGTCAAAAAGGAAGAAAAAAGAGCAGAATTTGATTGGATAATAAAAAAATTCTTAAATTTGCACTCTTTAGAGGAAAAACATTAACAACAAATAAATTATCTATTGCACTATGAGACTTGACGGAAGACGCGAGAGCGAGAATGTTGAAGATCGCCGCGGCATGGGCACCGGGACCAAGGTGGGCCTGGGCGGCATCGGCGGACTGATTATCGCCGGACTGATCACCCTGCTCATGGGTGGCAACATCGGCGACGTGTTGCAGAATGCTGGTGGCATGGCCATGCAGCAAGGCCAAACCGAATTCACTCAGGAAGAGGAGGAGCTCGCCACCTTTGCCAAACAGGTGGTAGCCAGTACCGAGGACGTGTGGTCACAGATTTTCAAGGAATATGGCATCGGCCAGTATCCTGCACCCACGCTCGTGCTGTACACCGGCAGCACCAGCACCGCCTGCGGCCAGGGCAATGCCGCGGTGGGTCCCTTCTACTGCTCGGGTGACCAGAATGTTTACCTTGACCTGTCATTCTTCCAGACCATGGACCAGCAGCTCGGTGTGAAGGGTGACAACTCCAGCCTGGCCAAGGCCTATGTCATCGCCCACGAGGTGGGTCACCACATCGAGTACCTGATGGGTACACTGGACAAAGCGCACCGCAAGATGCAGGCCACCAACCAGACCAACGCCAACAAGTACAGCGTGCGCCTGGAGCTCATGGCCGACTTCTATGCCGGCGTGTGGGCACACTATGAGAGCAAATTCTTCAACTCCATCAGCGATCAAGACCTGATGGAAGCCATCGACTGCGCCCAAAAGATCGGCGATGACTACTTGCAGAAACGCTCACAGGGCTATGCCCAGCCCGAGAGTTTCACCCATGGCACCAGTGCCCAGCGCATGAAGTGGTTCAAGCTGGGTTATCAGACGGGTGATGTGCGCCGCGCTACCACTTTCCAGGAAAGCGATGCTACACTGTAACACACTGTTATTAAACAGATTAATGGTACACCTAACGGATGTGCGCTCCGCTTTTACCAGCAGGAGCGCACAATATCTTTATTAATGCCCAACTCATTGCATCCCATTCATCGCAATCATTCATGTCCAAGAAATTTTTCAACAAGATTGAAGATATACTGATGATGCCGTTCAGGAAGCATTTCCTGTTCTTGATATCATTTTTTTTCCTTGCTACAGGTCCCTTCTTCTTGTGGCAGTTTTTCTACCAGCATCTTCCCATTAACGGATTCTTCCTGACGGTTCACTGCTTCATCATCTCCTATGTAGTGACCCTGCTGGTGGGCCTGATCAAGCCCGATGTTGTCCGCAAGGTGGTTCAATACATCCTGATGGCGATTTCGGCCATCAGCTTTGCCATCAACTTCTATTGCATCTTTGAGCTCGGTTACCTCCTGGATGCCGACCTGGCGATGCTGATGCTGGGAACCGACCTGAACGAGACCCGGGAATTTGCCTCGGTGATGTTGCCCAAGTGGATGATACCCACCGTGCTGGGCATCTTTCTCGTCTTTATCGCGCTGTGGAGGCTGTCACAACGTCACAACATGAATCTTGGGAAAAAGGCATCGTGGGTGGCCATGGCAGGATTGTGCCTGTGCATCGCTATCAATGTGCGCGCATGGCCAGTGTGGGAGGAAGGCCCCATACACCGGATCTATGAGATGACCCAATATGAGGTGACCGAAGACTTGACGCCCTACTACACTCATCCCCGCATCACTTTCATTGACGACGCCCAGTTGCCGAGCGACGTCGTGCTCATCATCGGCGAATCCTTTGCCCGCTGCCACAGTTCGCTTTACGGCTACGACAAGGAGACCAACCCAGAGCTGAAAGCCCTCAGGGACAGCGCGATGCTGTTCACATTTGACAGCATCGACTCTCCTGCCCCCACCACCGCCGAGTCCATCAGACTGATGCTCAGCACCTACAGTCAGGCCGATGATGAGTCGCCCAGTGGTGACAAGAAATGGTTTGAATACACCACCATCATCGAGTTGATGCAGGATTGCGGATATGACAGCTACTGGTTTGGCAACCAGGCACGAGGTTCCAAGAAGAATGGCGCGACGCGCGTGTTTGCCGAGGCCTGCCGACAGCAAAAATTCCTGCAACACGAGGGTGCCGACCGCTATAACGTGACCACCGACATGGTGCTGGTGGACTCATCCTTGCAGTACATCCGTCAGGCCAAGCCAGGTGAGCGTCACTTCATCATCTACCACATGATGGGCTCACACTTTGACTACGCCATGCGTTATCCCCAGGAGTTTGCCCACTTTAGTGAGAAGGATTATGCCTCGCAGCCTCAGGGTCACCGCGCCACACTGGCTAGCTATGACAATTCCATCCTCTACAACGATCATGTGGTGAGCCAAATCATGAACTTGTATCGGGACAAGGACGCGGTTGTCATCTATGTTCCCGATCACGGGCAGGTGATGTACCGCAACCCCCAAAGGCCCGATTATTTCTCACACGGCAACAAGAAGAGTGCCCTGAGCTATGCCCTGGGAGTGGAAATCCCTCTCTTCATCTATGCCTCGCCGATGTATCAGGAGCGGCATCCCGCCATCATGGAGCGCATCCGTTCACATGCCAGCACACCCACGACCTGGAACAGCGATGACCTGCCTTACCTGATCATGGACCTGATTGGCGCACGACAGGTGGGCCAGGAAGACATCCAATCCCAATCCCTGCTGAAGTAGAGCTGTGTGCAGGAGCCGGGGCTATCGCTGAATGATTCCGGTGAAGGTGCGGCCGCTGGCCGTGCCCAGGCGGCGTGCCGAGAAGAAACGGTCGGGCTCGCAGCGAGAACAGTGCTGTGATGGAACGATCAGACCGGCTGGAATGCCTGATGCGATGAGCACGGCACGGTTAGCCGCCCTGAGGTCGATGTGAGCCTTGCCGGTGGATGCGTTGCGAACAACGATTTCATCGAGTAAAAAGGCTGCTTTCCTGAATTCTTCCACGACCTCGTCGCCCACCTCAAAGCAGTCCTGGCAGATGCTGGGACCCATCGTTGCCTGAATGTGGCCGGGAGTGGCACCCAGGCGGCACATTTGCTCGACCACCGCTGCCGCGATGCGACCTGCTGTGCCTCGCCACCCGGCATGTGCCACGGCGATGATGCCCGCCTGGTCATCAGCCAGGACGATGGGCACACAGTCGGCCGTGTTCACGCCGATCACCACACCATGCAGTGCCGTCACCAGCGCATCCGCGCCCTCGAGCATCGCCTCCTGCTTGTCGATGTCCATTGAGCGGAAATCATCGTCGATGACTGCCACGCGGCAGGAATGCGTCTGGCGCGGCATCACCACGTCATCAAGATCCACACCCAGCTGCATGGCCAGCGATAGCCGAGCATCGAGGACACGCAGGGCATCGTCGCCCACATAGTCACACAGGTTCACTCCCGAATAGGCATTGCGCCTATCCACCTCACCACGCGTCGTCGAGAAGGCCGTCACACCCTCAACCGGCTTCACAAATTCCAATTTTTCCAGTTCCATCATAATGACAAAGGTAATATTTAATTCCCATTCCATCACCAAAAATTGGAGAAAACAAAGTATCTTTGCAGCATGACACTTAACACGGCTACCATAGTCAATTACAAGAACATCGCCGAGGCGCGCCTGGAATTCTCGCCCAAGCTGAATTGCCTCATCGGCAACAACGGGCAGGGCAAGACCAACGTGCTTGACGCCATCTACTACCTGAGCGTGTGCCGCTCGTTTGCCTCGATGGCCGACAACAGTGCCGTCATCCGTCACGGCGAGCCGTTCATGATGCTCCAGGGAAGCTACACCCGCCAGGAATCGCCGCTGGACATCAGCATCGCCCTGCAACGCGGCAAGCGCAAGGTGGTGCGCCGCAACGGCAAGGAATACCAGCGGCTGAGCCAGCACATCGGGTTGCTGCCCGTGGTCATGGTATCACCCATGGACTGGGACCTGGTGCGCGGCAGCGGCGAGCAGCGGCGGCACTTCATGGACTTGATCATCTCACAGAACGACAGTGAGTATCTTGACGCCCTGATCCGTTACAACAAGGCTGTAGAGCAGCGCAATGCCATGATCAAGAAGGAGATGCGCGACCCGCTGCTGTATGAGACCGTGGAAATGGAGATGGCACGGCACGCCGCATTCATCCACCAGCGCCGCAGCCAGTGGGCCGAGCAGTTCCTGCCCATCTTCATGCACTATTATAGCGCTGTGGCGGGTCCAGGCGAGGCGGTGAGCCTCAACTACAAGAGCCACCTCAACGACGGGACCATGCCCGAGCATCTGGCTGCCACACGCGAGCGAGACCTGATCCTGGGCTACACCACGCGCGGCATCCACCGCGATGACATCGAGCTCATGCTGGGCGGCTATCCCATGCGCAGCACGGGCAGCCAGGGCCAGTGCAAGACCTACACCATCGCCCTGCGGCTGGCCCAGTTTGACTTCCTCAAGGCCAACAATCCCACCGTGCCCATCCTGCTGCTGGATGACATCTTTGACCGATTGGACGCCAGCCGCGTGGAGCGCATCGTCGATGTCGTGTCCAGTGACCGCTTTGGCCAGATTTTTATCACCGATACCAACCGCACCCACCTCGATGAAATCGTTGCCCGCCATGGTGGCGGCCACTGCCTGATGCACGTCGAGGGCGGCAATGTGACCGTGATGAAAGGAGGTGATACCGCATGAAACGCACCGAGGCTCGCAACGTGGGACAAATCATCACCGATGTGCTCAAGCGGGAGAACCTGGATGTGGCCCTCGACGAGCACCGTGCCAGTGCCTTGTGGCCACACATCGTGGGCGACGGCATCAACCGCTACACCATTCGCCGCTATGTCAAGGACGGCGTGATGACTGTGTACCTGTCATCGGCATCGCTGGCCAACGAGCTGATGCTGAACCGCGCCGCCATCATCCAGCGCATCAACGAGGCCCTGGGCCGCGACATCATCCGCGACATCATCTTTAAATAGTTAGGAGTTAGGAGTTTAACCGTATATTATACCATTCTACAATATGAATCACGCTATAGAATCACAGTACCCCTTTAAATGCACAACGCCCATCCAGTTGCGCTTCAACGACGTGGATTCGCTGGGACACATCAACAACTCGGTCTATTTCCAGTTCTTTGACTTGGGCAAGACTCAATATTTCAAGGGTTTAAATGTCCAGGCCGACATCGACTGGCGACGTCCCACTGTCATTATTGCCAATGTGAACTGCAGTTTCTTGAAGCCTACACTGTTCAACGAGCCCGTTGAGGTGCTCACCCAGTGCTCCCACTTGGGCAACAAGAGCCTCACGCTGCTGCAGCACCTGGTCAACAGCGATACCCGCGAGGTGAAATGCACCTGTGCCACCGTCATGGTGAATCTGGATCCCGCTACCAACCAGCCCAGTCCGCTGCCAGCAGTGTGGCGTGACGCCATCGTCGCCCACGAGGGCCACGAGTGAGAAGGGTAACTTCAATCATTCGGCATGAGATAGAGAATCAGGCGGCCCAAACAGGTCGCCCGATTCTTTATCGTCCATCTTATCGATGAAAAACGGGGATTACTTGATCACCTAGGCGGTACTGGTGGTGCCGTCGCTGTAGGTTTCCTCGACCCATGTACCATAGGCCATAGCATACAGGGGGTCCTTCATGTAAACGGTCTTGCCGTCCTCGGCATACACGATGCTCACCTTGCCCTCCTGATAGGCCACATACATGCCATTCTCATAATCATAAACCACACTGTTGCCCACGCGAGAGTAGTTCTTGAGCGTGCCCGCGGGCTGCTCGGTAATCGGCTCGCTGGCTAATGCGCTCATGCTCATTGCCAAAGCAGCCAGGATCAATGTAATTTTTTTCATTTTTTTTGTACTGAATTGTTTTGGTTAATAAAAAAAGAAGATAAAACAATTTTCTCTACAGGTGAGCCTGCCCGTGATGATCATCCCTGGTCCACCTCGTTGCAATACTGTTCACCAGCCACCCGGTGGCCATGATGGAAATGGCAAGTGCCAGAGGTACACCAATGAAAATCAACCTGATCTGTACAATGGTCAGACGAGTCTTCTCTAATAATAATGAAGCCAAATCAGGTGATGATACTAACATGCTCATGGAAGCAAAGACAAGAACGGCCAGGTAAACAAATGCTTGACGCCACACAGTGCCCCACAGGCTGTAGCCAAACAACTCCTTATAGGCGATAATGTAATAGATCATCTCTATCAACAACAGCGGCAAGCTCAATGCAATGGGGTTGATCAACGCCAGGGGCAAGAATATCAAGCCCAATGCTATAGCCAAAACCGAAAGAAAAACCTGGATAAAGAACCCCTCGGGCAACGTGTGGCGAGTGTTGCGCGGGGCATTGCGGAACATGATCCATGTGGGCAAGATGGCTGCAACCGACATCAACAGCGAATACCAACTGTAGTGCCGCTCCATCCAGTCCTCTAACTGACTGTATTCAACTTCCATCAGCTGAATGCCCAGCACATCGGGTAAAAACCAATAGGCAATACCTGAGTAAATCACCGCCATGATAAACAGCATCTTCACCGGCGGGAAACTCACCTGTCGCTTGCCGCTGATGTAATCGTTGATGAGTTGCCCCGGCCGCAGCAACAACTGCAGCAAGGTGTACAGCAGCGACCGCGTGCCCAGCCCCCAGATGTCCATGATGCTCTGATGAACGCTTTTCCAGCCAATGCGTCCCACTCCTGCACGTTGCGAGCAATGAGGACAATAGTTGCCCTTGAACTCATTGCCGCAGTTGCTGCAATGCTGGCACTCGCTGCTCTTGAACCTGTAGTCAAACGGTTCTTCCTGCCATTGCTTGAAGTGCTGGCGATTGAGATGTTGACGGTCTATTCTCATTGGGATGCATTGTAACTTTTACAAAAGTAGTGTTTTTTTTCCTATCAGACACTATCAGTCCACAAAAAACTACAACATTCACACGATAAAAACCGAAAACTGAAAACTATTTCGTACCTTTGCACGTTCAAAAAAAACATCTCACATCAAGTACTGAAATATCATGGACGTTAAACAGTCAATGCAAGAAATACTGGAGGCCGAGAGCAAGGCCGTCCTCAACATACCTGTCACCGATGCCTATGAGCAGGCCGTCAATCTCATCGTCGAGCAAGTCAAGCACGAGGGTGGCAAGCTGGTCACCTCGGGCATGGGCAAGTGCGGCCAGATTGCCGACAACATCGCCACCACCTTCTCCTCGACGGGCATTCCTGCCATCTTCCTGCATCCCAGCGAGGCACAGCATGGCGACCTGGGCGTTGTGCAACCCCACGACGTGCTCCTGCTGCTGTCCAACTCGGGCCGCACCAACGAGATATGCTCCCTCGTCGATCTGGCACACAACCTGTATCCACAGCTCAAGATTATCGTCATCACGGGCAACAAGGACAGCCAGCTGGCTCATCTGGCCGACATCTGCCTGTGGACCGGCAACACCCGTGAGGTGTGCCCCCTGGGGCTCACCCCCACGACGTCCACCACAGTGATGACCGTCATCGGCGACGTGCTGGTGGTCAACACCATGCGTGCCACAGGATTCACCCGCGAGGACTATGCCCTGCGCCACCATGGCGGCTATCTGGGCAGCGTGGCCAAGGGCACCCAGTACTGAGAGCCCCTTTCTCTCACAGATCAATCATCAAAATTCAAAAACTGAGGACTAAGGACTACAACAATGAACTCCCTGCCGATCACCGTGGCGCTGCCGCGATTCAAGAACGACATGACCATTGCACGGGCCCAGATGGCCACAGCAGGCACCATGCCCTCGACCAAGGGGCTGGAGCTTGACATCGTCACCGAGATGCAGATGTGCTATGCCGAGTACCTGATTGCCAACAAGCGCGATCTGGAGGCTGAGCAGGTCATCGAGGAGTTCATCTATGACGACGAGCGCATGCAGCAGTTGCCAGCACTGTATGCCGCCTGGCTGTGGCTGGCACGCATGGCACTGCTCATCGACAGCGGCAACCCGTCACTGTCGCTGGGAGCGGCCGAGAATGCCCTGCTCGTCCTCTCCAGCCACCAGGGCAAGAAGACCGAGGACTTCAACGCCATCGTCGCCGCACTGCTCTATCACCTGGCCCTCGCCCACCACGACATGGGCGACAACAGCCGTGCCGCCAAGGAACTGACCAAGACCCACCAGCTGCTCGAGCGCCTGGCCAAGCGCAACGAGGCCCGCTTCTCGGCCATGCTGCTCATGGCGGTCGAAGCATCGACCGAGGTCATCAAGTCCAAGACCAAGCAGATGAATGTGCTGGCCCACTACCAGAGTGCCAGCGAGCTGTACATGAGCGAGTTGAAGAGCGGCGATGCCAATGCCACCCGCACCGCCATGTCCAACCTGGTGGACACCCTGGGCAAGGAGGGGGACATCATGCTCGAGATGGGCAACGGCCGCAATGCCGTCAAGTATTACACCAAGGCCCTGCGCTACCAGAAGAAGCTGGGCGAGAAGATGGGGCACCGTGACCTGCAGCTGTCCATCGGCCTGGCCAAGGCCCTGATGCGCCTCATCAACCGCCGTGCCGCAGCCGAGCAGCTCTTGCGCTCGCTGCTGCCGCTGGCTCAGCGCCTTGAGGCGACGGCCCAGGTTAATGAGATCCAAGACCTACTCAACAACAAGAACAAGAACATGAATATCATGACACTGCTCAAGAGCATCTTCACCGCGGCCATCATCATCATGTGTACCCTGCCCCTGCAAGCCCAGCTCATCGTGGGACACCGTGGCTCGCAATGGGGCGTGGAGAACACCCGCGCCGCATTCATCAATGGGGCCCAAGCCGGCGCATGGGGGCTGGAATGTGACATCCGCATCACCGATGACGGCACCATTGTCATCAGCCACGATGACAGCTACAAGCGACTGGGGGGACCCGAGACCAAGATTGCCAGCATGACCACGCGGGAAGTGCTCGACACTCGCCTCACCAGCAAGCGTCACGGCATCACCTATGCCGGAACGCCATGCACCCTTGCCGAATTCCTGGACCTGTGCAAGAGCCTGAATGTGGCCCCCGTCATCGAAATCAAGATTTGCACCAGCATCCACAGCGACACCGGGGCCGATGACGAGCCGGTATTTGACGGCATCCCGCAGCTCATCAGCCTCATCGACAGGAAAGAACTCACCGACCGCGCTGTTATCATCTCGTTCATGCCTGGTGTGGTGGACTTTATCCATCGCCATTATCCCGACATCAGTGTCCAGGTGCTGGCTGGCGACAGCGACGGCACTATCGACCAGTGGGTGGACTGGTGCATTGAGCGCAAAATCGACCTCGACGTCGTGCATTCCATCATCACTCGCGCAGCCGTGGACCGCATGCATGCAGCAGGCCTCAAGGTCAACGTCTGGACCGTGGATCGCGTCGAGGACTTTGAGCGCGTCAAGGACATGGGAGTTGATTTTATCACCACCAACTCCCGTTTCCCCAAGCAACTTTAATAACCCTCGCCTGAAACTTCAATCGGCCTGACGGCCGAGAAATTAAACAAAATTATTAATAAAATTAAACACGATATTTGTTTTAATTTTGAATTAAATTTTTGCTTAATTTCTCGTGCGATAGCACGATTAGAAAACGCCAAGCGATACTTACTTACTATACTATGTCAACTCAACTGCAACAAAACGATAACCTCCACACGCTGCCGCATGTGGATGGCCTCACCGTGGGCATCGTCTGTGCCGAGTGGAACGACACAATCACTGGGGCACTGCTACAAGGGGCACTGGACCTGTTCAAGCAGGAGGGATATGAGGACATTACGGTGGCACACGTTCCCGGCACTGTCGAGCTTACCTACGGTGCTGCCCAGATGGCCCGCACTGGCCGATTTGACGCGGTGATCATGATTGGCTGCGTCATTCGTGGCGGCACGCCGCACTTCGACTACGTGTGCGACAATGCCACCCAGGGCTGCGCCTACCTCAATGCCACCCAGCAGGTACCAGTCATCTTCTGTGTCCTCACTACCGATGACGAGCAGCAGGCCCTGGACCGTGCCGGCGGCTCCCTGTGCAACAAGGGCACCGAAGCTGCCGAAGCCGCCATCAAGATGGCCCACTTTGCCCGTACCTTGAACCGTTGAGAATACACTTTCAGGACTATTTGCAGGCGTGAAACGGTTTCCGGTGGTCATATTGGCTTTTTGGGTGATGCTCGTGGCAGTGGTCACGGGCTGTGATCGTGCGCCGCGATATGACGGGCGGCTCGTGACGGCCGACAGCCTGATGCGTTCCGACCCCGACAGCGCCCTCACTATCGTCGAGGGCACCTGCCGCGACAGCCTCGCCACCCAGGGCGACCGAGCCTACCGCGACCTGCTGCTCACCCAGGCCCGCTACCGCTGCTACGTCACCGCCACCAGCGACAGCACCATCAACCGAGCCCTGGACTACTACACCGCCCACCCCGACGAGCGCGAGAAGCTCACTCGCGCCCATATCTACAAGGGTGCCGTCATGGAGGAGCTCGGCCACCCCGACAGCGCCATGCTGCACTACAAGCTCGCCGAGGCCGTCGCCGACACCACCGACTACTTCAACCTGGGATACATCAACCTCAGAATTTCCGATCTTCACATGGATGAGGTTTCCAAAGATACCTCAGTATTATCCAGGCTTCATCAGGCTATAAGGTATTTCGAGGTGCTCAACGACACCTCCCTTCTTATCGATGCATTGGGAAAACTCGGCTCAATGACAGGTGACAGTCAACCTGATTCGGCCAAACGGTATTTATGGAGAGCTATTATATTATCACGCCACACCAATCCTACCAAGCAGTACAGCAACCTATCGACGTTGGCAGGCGTCTATTTCTTTCAAGAGGAATATGCACAGGCCAATGCCTTAGCAATGGAAGTTTTGCGCCACGGCAGCAAATACAGCTTTGAAAAACAGTTCTATTATTATGCCGCCATGTCATTCATCAAACTCGGGAAACTGGACTCGGCCAGGTATGTGATGAGCGTCACCCCAGCACCCGAGGATGATGTGGACAGTCTAGCTCTCTTTAACCTCAACGCCGAGATTTCTAATGCCGAGAACAATCCTGACTTATACGGCAACAACCTGTCGCATTCTAAGGAATTGGTGGAGAAGGTATTTTACAATAGCCGTGAGAATGATCTATTGAGGATTGAATCTCAGTCCGATAGCCATCAGGAAAAATTACACCATGAAAGCACCAACCGGCACAATATTACAATCCTATCACTCACGGTGGCATTGTTGATCCTCCTGTCACTATTCTCCTATCGCCAGTTCAAAAAGATAAGGGCTTTCCGCCTGGAGATGGATGAATTGACTGAACGGTTGGAACAGACCATGAAAACGCTCAAGGAACGTCAGCATCAAGCAGCAGACCCTAACATCAACAGCATCATCAGGCACCGACTGGCGGCAATCCAGGAACTTTACCAGGAGATTCGAATCAAGATAGACGATGAGAATCATGTGAGA
>Ga0247611_10005262_pt1 | contig 17250 bp, 10 predicted proteins | sample 177DNAGHGhighgp2_FD_192422 | JGI IMG/M metagenome (GOLD analysis project Ga0247611, IMG submission 192422) | Sheep rumen microbial communities from Palmerston North, Manawatu-Wanganui, New Zealand - 1770 DNA GHGhigh gp2 | ecosystem: Host-associated > Mammals > Digestive system > Stomach > Rumen... | reverse complement strand
TTGAATCAGAACTTCGTTTAACAATTCTTACTCAAAATTATACCTTAGATAATATAGAAGATGAATTTGAAAAAGCTATAGAAGCTATTGAAGATATAGAAGAATTTGGCGATTCAAAAAAAGATTTTCTTAAAGAGATTTGTACACTTACAGTTAATAAAATAAAAAAAATTATTAATGAATCACAAGCTTCAGTTCATATTCCATGTCAGTTAGATGAAGGAGTACAACTACCAATTTATGCACATGAAACTGATGCTGGTTTAGACATATATGCAAGAGAAGAAATAACAATTGCGCCAGGAGAAACTAAAATTATTGGCACAGGAATTAGAACAGCTATTCCAGAAGGTTATGCAATTCTTATTCAACCACGCAGCGGTCAATCAGCAAAAACTAAATTACGTATTGCTAATACTCCTGGACTTATTGATAGCGGCTATCGTGATGAAATTGGAGTTATTATTGAAAATATAGAGCCACCTTTTAAAGATATAGATTATGAATTTGATGATAATGGAGAAATTCATATTAAATCAATTCTTCATGGTCAATCATATACAATTGCAGAAGGACAACGTTTTGCTCAAATGCGATTAGTTCAAGTTCCAAAAGCAGAATTTGTGCAAGTGGAATCTGTAGGAGAAATTGGTGAAGACCGCGGTGGCGGCTTCGGTTCAACTGGAATTGGCTAAAATTAAAATTGATGATATAAGAAAGGCGGCGATAAAACATAATTGGATATTACTTTCAGAAAGTTATAAAAACTTAGATACAGAATTAACTTTTGAGTGTAATGAAGGTCATAAAATTTATCTTCCTTACAAAAAAGTAAGAGATAAATGGGAGTGTCCAATTTGTAAACAAAATCAATATAATAATTTTTCAAATGAAATAATACCAAAAAGTAAATCTATACAACGCTCTATTGGATTAGACCAAGCTACCCATATTACTGGTTATTCTATATTTGACAATGGAGAACTTATTTATGCAGGAACTTTTGAAGCTGGCGCAGACGACGAAATAGAACGTGATATAGAAATCAAAAACTGGTTAATTCAATTAATTCAAAATTGGAAACCAGATATAATCGGAATTGAAGGGATACAACTTCAACAACTTAATAATAAAACAATTGGAGTAACTACATATCAAATATTAGCTCGTTTACAAGGTATATTAATGGCTACCTGTTGTGAACAAAAAATTGAATATGTGATTGTTCCACCTGCCACTTGGCGCTCACACTGTGAAATCAAAGGACGAACCCGTGCGGACAGAAAACGTTCAATGCAAATGAAAGTTAAAGAGTGGTTTGATATAACTGTTTCTGATGATGTAGCAGATGCTATTGGCATAGGTAAATATATAAATGATAAACACAAAAAGAAAGTTGAAATATTTAACTGGGAATAGGAGGAACATAAATGATTAATGTAACAATGGACCAGATTATTGACTTTAGAAATAATGGAGACTTTTTTGATGGGGTAAATCTTCCACTTAAAGCTGCCTATAAACTTAATAAAATTAGAAAAGCAGTGGAAAAAGAAGGAGAATTTTATTCTGAAAAGTTCCAAGATATTCTTAATAATTACGCGAAAAAAGATGAAAATGGTGAATTAGTCTTTAGTGAAGATGGCGACCAAATCATGATTAAAGATGATATGATTGATGAGTGTAATAAAGCTTTAGCCGATCTTCAAAATTTAGAAGTCCAAATTGAAAACTATGGATTATCAATTGATGATTTTGGAGAAGATTTAGAATGTACTCCAGACCAGCTCGCAGCGCTCATGCCATTCATGGAATAAATTAAAATAAAAAGAAGGTCTTTCGACCTTCTTTTTTTATTATCTAAAATTTCTAACTTGTGTTACATTTCTATATCCAGCGTCTTTTACAATAATCTTTCTAACTCTATCAGCAACTTTGTCAACATCATAATCACTATTTAAATGATCTACATTGATATTAACTTCAAAGTTTGTGTCTCCACCATAAGAACTTTGTACTGAATTAGTAGAAGTTATAGCCTTAGATAATACATCTTTTAATGCTAAGAAATTTTTAGTATCGGTTGCATTAAGTACAAGTTCAGGTTTAGCCGGAGTACCATCAAGCCAAGCTGGACCAGTATAATTAGCTAAACCACCAGTTGCAAATTTATTCCATTTACCATATACTTTAACGAAAGCTTTATAAAAGGCACTACTGGAAGAAGCTTTTTTATTCCAATTTTTTACTGTTTTTCCACTACGTCCAGCTTTCTTCGCTGCATTTAAAACATCTTGCCAGGAAAGTGCTGCAGTATTTGCTAAATCAGAAGCAACCTTATATTCAGAGTAACCAAGAGTTTTTCCACGATTAACTTGAGCTGCATAAGCATCTTTACCTATTTTACCCCAATTTTTATCTTTTGTTTTTGTTTTATTACCGCGATTATATAAAAGTTGTTTATATGCTTTTAATGTATCTGCTTTTTTCTTTGCTGCTGCATCTGCTGCAGCCTTTTTCTTCGCAGCCGCATCTGCTTCTGCTTTTTTCTTCGCATCCTCTTCCGCTTGTTTTTGATTTGCTATTTTTGCTTCTACATCATAAGTACTAGTATCAATACCTAACTCTTCGGCCTCTGCCTTTGCTTGATTAAAACTATCAATAGTATCTTGTTTGCTATAATAATAATTTTTCCAAGATGTATCTAACTTTGCCTGTGCCGCATCTGTTAGTTCTTTTGTGGCTTCTTGATTATAAGTATTATTATCTTTTAGTTCTTCTGCCTTAAAAGCTTGTCTAGCATCTGCATAAGAAATATTCGTCGCAGCAAAATCATCAACATTATAGTTTCCTGGATTACGTAATTCTTCATAAGAAACACCTAACAAATCTTTAGCTTCAGTAGCAGATAAACCATTAGCTTTAGCATTAGAAATGTTAGTTGTCATTAGCATAAGACTTTTAGCTATTTGCTCAATAATTGATTGCACACTATCAATTGCATCGACAACTGCCTCTTGTTTATCTTGATTTGTAGTCAAGCCGACCATTAATTCTTCAAATTTTAAATCAATTTGGTCTCTTAATGCATCCGGTTTTTTATCGTAATCATTAGCTGCTTTGTAAGCTTCATAGATTTCATTACGATATGCTGCAGGATCACTCATCCATAAATTAACTAAAGCAGCATTATTAACACCTTCAGAAATAGTTTCTTGAATTTCAATTTGACGTTCTCTTTGTTCTGCAGCAAGATCTGCTTGTTGTTGTAATTTATCTAATAATTGATTTTCTAAATCGCGCTGATAATCTTGTTGAGATTTGGCAATTTCTTGTTCAAGCTTAGCAATTTCTACTTGATTTCCTCCAGAGGTATCTGCTCGTAGTGCAGCAAGGCGTTGTTGCTTTTGTGCAATATCTCTTTCAGTTTGAGCATTATCTTCTTGTTGTCTACGCTCATCAAGCTTACGTTTTACGTCTTCAAGTAATCGTTTTAAAGCATCACTAATAGAACTACTTAATTGTTTGAAGTTTTCTGTTTCCTTTTTAATACCTTCTTCACTAATATCCCAAAGCTCACTAGCATAGCCAGCCCAATCATCTTGTAGTTGTGAAAGCTCATCGTATAATTCATTAATGCTAGAATTAGCATTTTTATAAGCATCGCCTAATTCTGAAGTTGTATCAACAATCTGCTTAACATAATCTTGAATAGCTTTTGCACGACTTTCATTAAGTAACCCCTCAAATCTATCCTTTTCAAAACTAGTAGTATCAAATTCTACTTTAACTGTCCCATCTGCATTTTGAGTAGTAGATAAATATTTTTGAGCTGCAACTTGAGTTTCTATTGTATCTTCTAAAGTTTTTTTATACTCTTCGTAACCTAATTTTTCAGTATCACTAAGATTAGCTACAGCATTGGCAACAGCAGTATTATATGCAGTAGTAGCATTACTAACTTGTTGTTGATATTTAGTAATTTCTTTGTTAGCTTGAACTAGTAACTTTTGTTGAGCGTTTATTTGAGCTTGTATACTATTTTTACCACTTTGTTTCTTTGTCTTTTTCTTTTTTAGTTTTAAGCTATTAATTTTACCTTGTATACTAGCCTTTTTACTTTGTGCCTTAGATAAATTAGAGCGTGCAGTGTTTAAAGTTCCCGCAGCTTGATCGGCTGTCTCATCTAATGCTTCTCTTTGATTTAATTTATTTGTAATAGAAGTTAAAGTTGCTCGTTCATCCTCGATGCTTAAGATTTTTTGTAAAGCCTGTTTTTGTTCATTAACTAAATCAATTTGTGTTCTTATTTTATCGGTAGATTCCGTAAGTCCTAATATGAAAGTATCTATTGTTTGATTAAGATATTTTGTATTATTAGATTTTACAAAACCCGTCGTTAATTGTTTATTTAAAGTGTCTTGATATTCTTTAACACGAGAAATATTATTTTCAGTAGCTGCAATTTTTTTAGTTAAGTTCCAAATTCTAGTTAATTCATTTTCCCAAGCGAAGAAAGTTTTATATAATTCTTCACCCATTTTTTCTAAAGCTTCTTTTGCCTTTTGGATATTATCTTCAGCAGTATATTTTTTAGAAAGTCTATCGTTAATTTCTTTCTCTAACGCATCTTTTAAAGCTTTTCGTCTTTCTACATTTTTAACTTTATTAAGCGCTGCTTGATTTATTACATAAGTGCCATCTTGCTCTACAATATAACCTGAAGTATTAACAATCTCATTTTTTGTTTTGCTTTTCTTTTTCTTTTTACCCGTTTTATAAGAATATGAAATTTGTACTGCACTTGCTGCCCCAGAGCTATACGCTGCTTTATTGGCTTTTACATTATCCTTTGTAGTTTTTGTTTTTAACGCTTTTTGTTGTGCTGCAGTTCCCTTATCAAGCTGTCTTAACTCTGCGGTAGCTTTATTAACTTGAGCTTGATTATATCCAATATATTTAGTTATGCTTTTAATATAATCATCACCACCGCCTCCACCGGACGCCAGTGATTCTCCAGTTTTTTGTAGAGTAGCTCGCATTTCTTTAATATATTTCTCAAATGCTTTGGAATTACTATCCATTATACGTTGAGATTTTTCAGTTTTACGAGCTATATTTTCCCACCAAACAGAAACGTATCCAACAGATTTGGCAGCATCTGTAGCAGCTTTTGCAACTTTATCACTATTCTTCTTTACATGATTTGCAGTTTTAGTTACGGTTTTTGTAACTGAAGAAGACGTATTAGAAGATGAAGATGAACTACCCCAGCTTCCACTACCTCCAACCATAGAACCAGCTGTAATAGTCTGCTTCTTCTTTAAAATGTCTTTAGATTGCTCATGATTCCAAACAACAGCATCATTAGGAAGCTTTAACATTTGTGGCCCTTCTGCTCCAAGAATCATTGAACGATTTTCCGACGGTAACCAAGCTATTTCAAATCCTTTTTCACCAGTTAGAGTTAGTCCTCCTTTATTATTAGGACCTAAACGACCACCGCGACCTTTTGCGGCTGAACCAAAAGATGGTACTATTCGATGAGCTAAATAATTATTTATTCCTGTGGCGCCACTTTTATTAATTGTGACTGTTTTCTGCCATGAGCCAGTAAAATTAGCAGAAATAGGTACTTTAATAGATGAAGGACCACTAGCTTTATATTTAAGGGTATAAGTTTTATTAAATTTATTAGTTAAAGCAGTTATTTTTGCTTGTGCCGCCGACGTATCCGCTGTGACTCGCATTACTTGGGTACCACCAGTTTGTACCTTAGTTTTTACTCCTTTGGAATCTTTATCAGCAGCTTGTTGCAATTGCTTTTGTGTATTTCCAGAACTAACCGTCGAATTCATAGTAATAGAAGTATTTACCGTAGCTTTATAATCTTTTGGTATAACTTCATCCATTTTTTGTTTTGGTTCTTCTGGATTAGTAACTGTAGATTGTGAAGTAATATTATTTTGTACGGTTGTAGTTGAAGGTGTTTGTTGTTTAGCTTGATCAGCGGCTTGCTGAGCAACTTGTTTTACATTTCCAGTTGCTTCTGCAATTACTTGAAGTACTTTTGGTTGTGCGGTTTCAGCTTCTACATTTTCTACTGCAGCATCTGCCTCACTTGTGTCTGCAGTTGAGGTAACTTGTATATTTGGGTTAAGAGTATTTAAAGTTTGTAATTGTGTTTCAGTTAAATTTAATTGACTTAATAACCCTCCTAATTGAACATTATTTAAATTTTGTAATTCACCAGGAGTTAAAGTTTGTAAGGCATTACCTAAAGCAGTTACTTGTTCTTGACTTAAACTTAAATTGCTAATTAAACTACTAAACTGTAAAGCAGAATCATTTAGACCATTTTGCCCATCAAGTCCAAATAAAGTATTTAAGTTTATAGGCTCTTGTGACCGTAATTCATTTAGATCAGCTTGTAACTGCTTATATTGTTGCTCTGAATCTATTTCTTTTTTATCATTATTAGTTTTATTATTAGCTTTTTGATTATCTGATTGTTCTTCTTCTTGATTTTCTTTCAAATATTGCTGATGAGCTTCCTCACCTTTTTTCATATAATTGTCTAAACCATCTGCTGCAGTTCTTAAATATTCAGCTTGGCGGGTAAAGCGTTGTGCCGTTGCATTATCTGAAGCATTTTGGGCTGCAATCTCAAGTTGTGCGGCTTGATTATCATAGTTTTTCTGCATTTGAAGCAATTTATTATAATGTGTTTGATATGCTTCTTCAGAAGTAAAAGCCTTACCAGTTTTATCATCTATACCTGCAGCAAACTTTTGAGCCATGGTGTCTCTACCTTTATCACCATAGACTTCTTTAAGTGCATCGAAACCTGTCCCTTTATAATATTTTTGCCCATCTGCTCCTAAAGTACCTTGTTTATTCTTATCATATTCATTAACATTAAGGCCACCAACTGCAGCTAAAATTGCACTAGTATTTGATGCAATTTGTGATGTATTATCAGCAGTCGCATCTTCAGCGGATTTATCTTCTAAATCTCTTTCGTTGATCATATCATTATATGCTTCACCAAAAGTTTCATCACCTAAGCTCAGCTTATCTTTTAAGGCTTGACTTACGTTATCGCTAGCTAAGAGATTATCATATAATGATTGTATTTCACCTTTATCATAACCTAGTTCACTAAAATTTTTAATAAATTCTTGACCAGATTTAATCCCCATATCTCCTACAGCAGTTGTTAATTCACTCATTCCTTTTTGAGTAACTAACTCTGTAGCATCTGATAAGAGTTTAACGCCTTTATCCTTTAATTGTCCTTCTAATTTTTCAAGTTCAGGAGGAGAATATCCTTCTGCTTCAGCTTCTGCTTCAAAAGCAGATCTTTTAGTATATAAAACATTGTTTCCACTAGTTTTGTCAACAACGTCAGTACCAATACTACCCTCACCAACAGCCAAATTTTTTCTTAATACGTCTGCATTACTAAAATCAATATTATAAAATTGTGCTGCTTTATTTAACATTGAAGCTAATAGTTGATCTGACATGCCTAAGCTATTAGCTAAATCAGTAAATTGTTCCGCTGATAACCCTCTAGCTTTTTCAAAATCAAAAGAGCCATCAGTAACATTTAAAACTTCACCTACTTCTTTAAAACGGCTACTTAAATCTCCTAAAATCTTATCCCCTTGATGACTTTGAAGATAAGACATAAATTTATCAGCGCTATCTTGCGCTTTTAAAGCTTCACCTCCAGCATCATAAAACATGCCTTTGATTGTTTCTAATCTATCATTAACCGCTTTAAAATTGTTATTTTTAACAAAATTATCTCCTAATAACTCTTCAGCACCAGCCCAAAAAGTTCTACTTCCTTTACCGACATCATCTACGCCATCTTTAATATCATCTACAATAGCTTTCATATTGTCAGCGCCAGTGTAATAATCATTTATTCCTTCTGTTTTTTTCTGAAAGCTATCCGCAGCACCTGCGGCCTTTTCTAATACTGCGGCTTGTTCATTAAAACCTTCTGCTAATGATGCTGTACTACCTCTAGTAAAACTGTCATAGGCTTCAATTTGATTTTGTAACGATTCTGCAATAATACGCTGAGATTCATCACCAGTATTTTCATAAATATTTAAAGCTTCATCACGCCAACGCATTAATTGTCCAATATTAGTAGTAATTGCTTGACCGTATGCTTCTTCGTTTAAATCACTTGCAAATTTATCTTGAGCCGCATCCATTGTTTTTAAAGCAGCCTCATATTCTTTACTATGACCATTTAAATTTTCAACCGACTGAGCAACCTCTTGTACACGTTGCTTCATTTCCGCACCAGTAATGGTCTTACCATCTTGTCCAGTGCCAAGCTTTGCTACTTCTTTTACACCTTTTTCTGCAGCAGCTTTAAATTCTTCAGGTATATTATCAAAAAGTCCTTGTTGACTAGCATAAGTAGATAAAGCTTTATAAATTGGCTCAGTTACTTCTTCAATACCTTGAGTATCTTTACCAACTTGAGCAATGCTATTCTTTAAAGTAGATAAAGCTTCTTTTGTTACTTTATCATCAGCATCTTTAAACTCTTCTTGTGTTTGACTAAGCATATTCGCGCCATGTTCTTGAATAGCTTGAACACCTTTATCAGTTAAATTAGTAAAGTCATCAATAGACACCCCAAATTGATTAGCAAAATTAGATAATAATTGGTCTCCACCTTCTAATTTTTTGATTGTATCTACAACAGCTTGAGCGTCTTCTTTTAACTTAGAGGTAGCTCCTAAATGAGATTTATGACGGCCAACTCTATGAGATTCTGTTGCTGTTGCTTGACTAACTTGCCAACGTTTAGTTTGTTCTCGACCGGCTATTAATTTATCTAAAGAATCATTCGAAATAAAATCTGAAGTAATTTGATCTTTTCTTCTCTTTTCTGCATCAATTGCTTCTTCTACAGCATTATTAGTATTTAAAATAGCTTGACCCTGTGCATTATATCCTTTAACCATTTCAGGGTGCATTTTAGCTATTTCATTAATAATTTGCAAGTAATCTTCATATTCAGCTGTACCTAAACTTACATTATTATTATTTGCATCCACACCAAAACGTAATTGAGCATAGGTGTCTTTTGAATCCATTAATTTATTAATATTTTGAGTTGTTTCTGTAATTCCTTCTTCATAATCTTTTTCAACTTTTTTCGCATCTTTTTTAATTTGTTTAATATTATCTTGATGTTTTTTATAAAGAATACCAGCTGTTGCAACTGCTGCGCTTAAGCCTGCAATAGCTAAAAGTATTGGATTAGTAAAAGCAGAAGCAATACTAGTAACCCCAATCGTTTTAAAAGCATTACCAAGAGCACCGACTGCTACAGAAGCACCTTCTGCGGCCATACCTATACCCATTATTCCACTACCAACCGTGCTTAAAGCTCCACCCAAAGCAGGAAAACCAGCCATACTTATCGCCATACCTAAACCCATGACGGCTTGACCAGCAGAGCCAGTAGCAACAGAGAATTTTTGAACAGCCAATTCTGCTTTAGAAACTTGCATAGGTATATTTTGCCATTCTTTACCTATATTTTTACCTTCGCTTATACGTCTTTGTTGTTGAATCCATTGTTTTTCTTGGCCAGACTCTATATTACCTTTTTGTACTTGTTTTTCAGCTAACTTTTCCCATCTTTCTTGCAGAGCAGGGCTTAATGGTTTTGTTCGAATTCTATCATCAATTTGCTTAATAATTTCATCACCCGTTGGACCGCCAATTTGTTCTGCAAGTTTTGCTGGATTATAAACCTCATCTAAAGATAAATTTTTACCATTTGTTTTTAAAAAGGACTGTACTGCTGCATTAGCATCTTTAGATAAATCTAATCTTTTATATGCTTCAGAATAATTTTTTTGTAAAGCTTTTTGTAATGAAGGAGTAGTTTTTAGAAGTGCTTTTTGTTCTTCTTTAGTTAAATCAGCAATATTTTTTTGAACTTCACGTGCAGTAAAAGGTAAAATTTCTCTTTTACTTTTTCCTGGCCTACCAGTTAATTGATTTTGAGCATTTACTTCACCAGTACCTACTGGTTTAGTACGTCCCATTAAACCATATAATTCATTACGTTTTGTATTTAATAAATCACTACGTAATCTAGCGTTTTGATAATCTTGATTTTTTAATGGTTGTTTTTGAATTGCTGCGGTTACTCTATCTACTGCACTAACAATAGGATTAGTAATACTAGAAGCAATCATTCCAGAATTTCTATCTCTACCAAAACCACCCGCAAACATTTTATCTGCATTAGAAGTTTTGGTCATTCTTGCTAACATACCTAATCCAGTATTTGCTCCAAATTTTAATCCTTTAAAACCTATTGCACCTAAACCAAAAGCTGAAATCATTTCGGCTATACCTTTACCAAAATCTCCACCTATAGCCTTACCAGCCTTACCAAAAGTTTCAATAATTTTATTACCAAAAGTAATAATTTTTTGCAATAAATCGACCCCGCCTTTGACAGCTTTATTATTTGCAAGACTCATCGTAAAAGCTTGCCAAGCGTTACCAAGTTTATTTACCTTAGCCTCATAAGATTCTAAAGTTTTATTAAACTGAACAGTTGCAGCCCCTTCACTGTTAGCTGCGGCAGTAGTTAATTCTTTTAATCTATCATAATTTTGTACCATAGCAAGAAAACGAGATTGTTGTCTTGCACCAGCTGCAATAGTAGCTATATATCTTTGTTGAGTTTGAGACAAGCCATCCCATTTAGATGAAATATCCATAAATACATCATCTAAATCTCTAAACTTATCTCTATTATCCATAAGATCAACGCCAATAGATTTTAAAGCTTTGTCAACTCTATTAAAATCAACCTCTTCTCCTTCAACCTCTGAAATTTCATAAGGATTTTGCTTTAATTCTTGGAATCTTGCAATAATTGTCTTCATCGCGGTACCTAAATTTTCAGGTGCCTCACGAGTGGTTTCAATCATTTGCGCCAAGAAAGCCGTAGTATTACCAAAATCCATATTCGCAGAGTGAGCAATAGAAGCAGTACGTTCCATCGCAAGACCTAACTCACGTGTATCAGATGCGGTAATAGCAGCTAATTCTGAATAAACGTCATTAACTCTTTTAGCTGAAGTCTGATTTAACTCCATATTAAAACCACGAAGAGCTGCAGTCATCATATTGGTAGTTTGCGCATAATCCAAACCAGCAATACGTGCCATCTTCATAGTTTCTTCGCCAATTTCAAAAGTAGCTTGTTTATCTAAACCCTGTTGGAAATATAGAGTCATTGTCTCATATGCGCCCTGAGTAGTTGCACCAAGCTTATTAGCAAGTTTAGTATACTCAGGTAACATATTCCACATATCACTAACAGAAAAATCAGTTACAACTGCAGTCTCTGTCATTGCTTTATCTAAGTCTCTAACAGATTCCGCGGCCTCTCTAATTCCACGAGCTATTAAACGTCCCATGTTTTGTAAACCAAAGAAATAATTAGCTTGTGTTCTTAAATGCCCAACTTGCTCATTTATTTGATTAGTTCGATTAGCCATTTCAGTAGTCGCATTAATAGCTTGCTTCGCACTACTTGCAACATTTGTAAAGCCATTAGCAATTCCGTCAACAGAACTTTTCATTTGACTAAATTTATTGGTTTGCATTTGATCAAATGCATTTTTTGCTTGATTGGCTTTATTTACTAATCCATCTATCTGAGATTGTGCATCATGTGCCCAAGCAATAGTACTGTCCCACTTCGCGGTACTTTTATTATTATTTTGCGCAATGGCTTGATATTTTTCTGCATGAGCGATTAAGCGTTCAATAGCTGTGCTAGCCTGATCAATATTACCTGTTTTAATTGCATCAGTAACATCTTTAAATCTCTTTCGTAACCCCTCAGAAGTATTAGCAAGTTTTTGCATATTAGCAACTTCTTTTTCACCAAAAGACCCTGTTCCTTTTGATGTACCAAAAGAAGAAAGCTGTTTTTCCATATTAAGCACTTTTTTAAGTGCTTCTTCAGCTTTCTGTACATCTGCACTATTTGCAACAGCAATTTGTATGTCTTTATCTCCAATAGATTTAATATCATTTTTTAATCCATCTATTGCTGTTTCAGCACTTCGTGCACTAGATATAAGTTTAGAAAAATCACCCTTTGTAGTAATACCTTTATTTAATAAAGATTGAAAATGAGTGACTTTAGATTCTACATTATCAAATCCTTTTTCTAATTTTGCGGTTAATTTATCTGGTAATTTTAAAGATTGAAGTTGACTTCTAAATTTACCAACTTCACCAATAAGATTACTAAAATTACCTATAGCATCTACTTGAACCGTAACTCTTTCTGCCATTTTATCCTCCAAAACATAAATAAAAAATGACGTTAATTAAAAATTAACGCCATTCGGAATCTTTATCTATATCTTCTTCCAAAAAATATATCTCTAAGGCTCTTAATTGTTTTTCTTTCTCAACCGATAAAGCTGTTCCACTAAATTTACCAACCATCGGTTGAGCATTTTGTCCTAAAGTGAGATTAAAATCTGACGTAATTTTTAATTTTGGAATATAGATAATAGCCGTATGAGTTTCACCAGTTATATCATCTTTAATTCGTGTACGTCCTTCTAATGTCACATACCCTTCAAATATATCTTCACCTATAAAACTAGCACTCGCGCCATTATCATATCCATATTCATAATCAACAATAACATCTTTATAGACCAAAGAAGTTTGAAGTGTCTTTTCATTAATTAACGAAAGACCCGTCAGTTTCTCACCAGTTTCTTTATTATAAACAAAAATCCACGAATCTATAGGTACGTGGGTTAATGTAATTTTCCCCTCGCTATCGGTCTCTAATTCATCACGCTGCGCAATGCGCACCATTTGATTATTTCCAACCTCAATTAATCGAGAATTATTCATAAGCGCAAATTGTGTTTTTGAAAAAATTCCCTTTGTGAAAATTAAATTTACTCCCTCAGTCCTATTCCAAATTACTAACTTTCTATTTTGATAACCGCCTTGCGCAGCAACCTCTTTATGTATCTCTTGGAAGTTAGAAATTTGAATACTATCAAAAACCGCAATCACTTCTCCTGCGGCTATTTCTTTTCCTTTTATCTCTATAGGATAAGTGGATTTTAACTGCACAAAGTACAGCTCTTGTAAGCCAAATTCATTATCCATTTAATTGTCCTCTAATATAAATAAGCGGAGAGGCATCGCCGCCTCCCCGCCATTAAATTGTTTTATTAAATTACTCACCTGGTACGTAATCCGGGTCATTCTGGGAAGTAACTCCCTGAATAGCAGCACTAGGATTTGTATAAGCATCGTGATTATTTTCAAAATCATCAAGAACTGAAGCAACACCCTTATTACCAATAGCATCTGTACCACCAGCACCAATATTGTACTTAACCAGCTTAACCATTGAACCACTCTCAGACTTCAGACATTGTACTGTCATGGAGAATGTAGCAGGATCACCATCAGCTTCCATTGTCAGGCTAACATCTTCTGCAGAAACTTTTCCTTTTGGAATAATAAATTGAAGGAATTCATCTTTACCAGAAGCAACGTTTCTAGCATATGTATCACCAGTAATATAATAAGTGTTGGAATTAAATTCAGCACCGATATCGATTGTAACACCACCATTAATAACGCCATTATTACCACTTCTATCTGCCGCAATTGAAGTGCAATCTAACAGGTCAAAAGTAATAAACTCAACAGATTGATTACCCTGTGAATCCTTACCAGTTGTCCAATCTACAGCAGAAGGAGCCATAGGAACTGGATTAGCTACTTCTGTACCATCAGTTTTTTGGTAACTAAAAGCAGTAACTAAACTCTTCTTAATATAAAGCTTATTACCAGCAATGTCAAAAGTAAGATAATCACCAGATGGTTTAATGTCTTCAAGGCTGTAACGAAGAGTCTTAAGAACTTCTTGCTTATCTCCATAAACCTTCATGTCTCCACCGAACATGATTCCGAGAGACTTCGCACTGTATACAGCGTCTTCCATCTCAATGGTAAGCTCTTTATTAGTATCCCATGAAAGAATCTTAACGTTACCTTTACCACCTCTAGCATCAACTACTTCTGAACTCTGACTTAAAGTTGAAGTCTTAAGAGTATCAAGATAAAGTACTGGAGCAGAAGGTGCGCCCTTTGAGTCTAACTCATAGAACATAACATCAGCGACTTCTTTGATAGCATATTTATCAAGAATAATTGCCATATTATATAGCCTCCTATAATTCTTTTTCGTCTATATTTTTTATCCAATATTTTGGTTTAACCTTTTTACTATCCGCGCCAGCAAGTAAAGCTCGAATATCTATATCATATTCTTCTTTTTGCTGTTCCATAGCTACTAGCCATTGAACGCACGCATAGCTCATCTCTCCAATATTAAGTGGATTTAAACCAATTCCCATACAACAAATTGCAGCAAGTAAAGTTCCTAAAGTTGGAGCATTTTTTGCTTTTTTCTTACTCACAATTTTCTCATGTTCTTTGACTTTCATTTTATAACGCTTTATTCGAGGGTCTAAATTAACCTCTTCTGGGTCAGGCGGCTTAATCATTTCTACACCTATAACCATACGTATGTGATTCTGAAAGTCAAAAAAATTTTCTTCAGTCAATAATCGCGGGTTATCTAAATCCATATTCGGGTCCAACTCATCTTCACTTTTTCCAATCAATAACATTTCAATTTCTGGAACTATAGTTACTGGTTCATGCACAAAATGTAAAAAAGCTTCCTCTATTTTTTCCTGCATTTCTTCATCTTGATAATAATTCATCAATAAATATTGAAAAGGTGTAGGAACTTGCATTACATCTTCTTCTTTTAAATAAACATCATCTAATTCTTCCTGTGTTATAGTAAATAAAGCTTGATAGACACTAAAATCTTTATTACTAACCACATCATTTACTGTAGGGGGATATATCTTACAAACATCTTCAAATTCAATTGGAAAACCAAGAAATATTTTATCATCAATCATAAGATGTCAATGAAAAAGTCTGTTCATAAGCAGAAATTTCTTCAGTTAAAAAATTCAAGTCAAAATCTCCACCTGTCAACTTTCCCAATCCCTCAATCTTCTTATTATTTAAAGACTTTTGAATTTCCCCCATAATAGCAAAAGGTCTTAAATTTGTATCCTTAATAACCCATTGTGTCATTGGCACAAAAGTTTCTAAACTAATAGCTACATTTTTAAACTCACTATTTGTTGCCAAACCACGGCCGCGCGCAATTCTAAGCGCAATAATTGAATGAGCTGTTTCTTTTGGGCCAACCCTAGGAACTATTTTAATTAGTTTGCCATATATTTCATTCTTAATCTGTTCCTGAGTTAAATCCTCATGGCTCAATGGGTCTTTATCAGTATAATATAAAAGTTTTAACAAGTTTTGATTCGCCAAAAGCCTTTTTATAATATACTGTGCATTTATACCTATATCTGCACAATTTCTAACTTCCATCAGTTACACCTCCATTAATCCAAAAGAATTCATCCTCATCATCTTCTTCAGTTTTCTCTGGCGGCGGTGTTAAATCACGAATATATTGTGGATCTACTGATACAAATTCTACACCAGGAGTTGATTGAGTATCATAACCAGTAACTACATAAGCTTCTTTTATTGATTCTAATTCTCCGCCCGCATTAACTTCTAAATAATCATCTTTTCTTAAATGCTCATTAAGCGGTATAATAAAGAAGCTTAATTTTAAATTTTCTGTATATAAAACTCTACTTCTGCTACGGGATTTTAATTCATCTTTTAACATATTATCTTCTTGACCATAAAAATAAGCCCAAGAAGTTTGTTCATCGCCATTTCTATCTATCCATGAAAGTAAATGTGTCATTTTCAACATAATATATCTATTATATCCACTTGCTTTCATATCCTCTAAATAATAGATAAGCCATGGCCGCAGTTCATTATCTTTATCTGGAATAAAAAGAATCGTTCCATTAGGCATATCTAAACGTACATCAGTAAGTAAATACTGCATAGTCTTCGTTTCATTCTGCCGCATAGGTGTCAATTCACCCTCTCTCATAATTCCTTCATATTCAAACTCTACGTAATAAACTGATTTCATAAGCTGTCGCTTAAAATTTTCTTCTCTTTGCCCTTGTATACGAGATTGAAAGTCTACTCCGTATCTATTTAATCTTTTTAAATAAACATCCTCATAATATCCCATCTTCTACCTCCGATTGCTTTGAAAGTAAAGACATACAATCAAAAATTGTACTTCTAAAATATTCATATCTTAAATATCTTAAAGAAGAGATTTTATGAAATAGAGTATAATAATTTATGGTTCTTTCTTCTGGTTCAAAACCATATAATTCAATAAGAATTGAATCCAAAAACTTTTCCCATTCTCTTCCTTTCTCATATTCGCAAAGTAAACCAAACAGCTTATTTTTTAAGCTGTTTGCGTATCCTTCGTCCATACCAGGAATATATTTCATTTTAATTACCCGCCAATTTACTATATTCAAACGGCTTCTTTTTGCGAGAACGATAATAAATCCGTTCCAGCTTCAATGCTTTATATTCCTCTCTTTCAAGTAATTGCTTTAATTTATCTATTAAATTAGCTTGAGAAAAATCTCTTTCTACATATAATGGCTTAACATTCTCCCAAGTGAGAATTGTTCTATTTAACCACTCAACTTTCATATAGGTTGCAAGAATTTGAATTTCTTCATTAGAAACATTTTCATCAACGAACATATCATCTTCTATGTCCAAACTAACTCTAGGAAATTTGAAATAAGGAATAGCAGCATCTAAAAGAGCACGCCAATCTTCTTCTCTTTCATCGTCAGTCCAGTTTAACCATTCGTCTTCTAACATTTTAGGTAAGAAGGCATCATATACATCATAAACTGAAGCCATTTTTTAACCTCTCTAGTTTTCTTTCTTTTTCTCTTGATCTGCTTTATTCATCTGAATACTACCAATAATATCAGTGCCAGTCATTTTCTTAATAATTTCTGCCTTATCAAAATCTACAATTTCATTATCAATTGCAAATCGCGCCAGTTCTCTTACTTGTTCTGCTGGCAGCTCTTGAATTTTTTCTTTAAATTCATGTAACGGCAGTACCTTTAAATAACGCTTCCTCTGCGCGTCATCTAAAATAATAATATTAACTGGAGGTTT
>Ga0247611_10005261_pt1 | contig 17255 bp, 33 predicted proteins | sample 177DNAGHGhighgp2_FD_192422 | JGI IMG/M metagenome (GOLD analysis project Ga0247611, IMG submission 192422) | Sheep rumen microbial communities from Palmerston North, Manawatu-Wanganui, New Zealand - 1770 DNA GHGhigh gp2 | ecosystem: Host-associated > Mammals > Digestive system > Stomach > Rumen... | reverse complement strand
CGCTGTGGATATTCCAGTAGATGAAACAGATGTATTTGATGGTGTACGCTATATGAATTAGGCGGAAATGGAAAGATGCCAGACAGTACCAGAAGGATACACTAAGTGCCTTACTAGGAATTAGGCCGCTGATGTGTTAGGTGATGGATGGACTGTGGATGTAATAGCACATATCTTATCTTTCATACCTGATGGCAAAAATTAAGAAGAATCCCATACTGGATGATGATGGGAATATCATAGGATACGAAGCCCCAGAAAAGGGAATCAGAATAGTAGTGTGTACTAAGAAGGAAGCCGACCCTATAATCATCTAGAATCACTATAGCCATAAGGTAACAAAGAATAGCTTTCTTAGCTTTCTGGTTTACTACTATGGGAAGGTATCTGGGGCTTTGCAGATTGGATATGGTACTAATCCCAGAAAGAAAGGTATCTATAATCCAGATGAAACTAGGGAATTTGATAGGATGTGGCTATCAGATGAAATGCCTAAGTTTAGCGAAACTATAACACTATCACTACTTCACCATTATCTAAGGAAGGTACACCCAGAGATAAAGCACCTTATTAGCTATGCAGATAACAGTAGTGATGTAGGCAATGAAGGCACTATCTACAAAGCTGCAAACTACAAACAGATAGATAAGATTAAATCAGATTTCTATATACTGGAATCTGGGGAAAGGGTACACCCTATAACTATGTGGCATAGGCACGGAACTAGAAAGTGGGCTTTCCTTCAGTAGTAGTACCCTAACATTAGGAAAGCTGACGGATTCCAGATAAAATACGTTTTTGACTTATGAAACCTTACTATAGATATGCAGATGATGTAAGCAATGGGAATATAGTAGTGGGCGAAAACATAAAACTGGCTATCTAGAGATTCCAGAATGACTTAGAAAGGGATGATTTGGAATTTAGGGAAGATGTGGTAGATGGTGCTATAGATTTCATTAGTACCCTTAAACATTTCACTGGTAAATCATCTGGGAAGAACTTTGTACTGGAAGATTGGTAGGCTTTCATAGTGGCTAATATTGTGGGATGGTACTGGAAAGGTACTGATACCAGAAGATTCAGTACTAGCTATATTGAAATCAGTAGAAAGTAGGGAAAGACTGCTTTAGCCGCTGCTTTGTGTTTATACTTTCTGATAGCAGATGGTGAAGATGGTGCTGAAGTAGATTTGGCTGCTAATAGTAAGGATTAGGCTAAGATAGCCTTTTCTTTCTGTAGTGCCTTCACCAAATAGTTAGACCCTAAAGCAAAGTATCTGAAGGCTTATAGGGATTCCATCTTACTAGATATGAATAACAGTAAGTTAAGAGTATTTGCCGCTGATGATAGCAAGTTGGATGGCTTTAATGCTTCCTTTGGACTGATCGACGAATACCACAGTGCAAAGAATAGTAAAGTAAGGGATGTTATCAAATCATCTATGGGTATGAGAACTAACCCCCATCTGTGTACTATCACTACTGCTGGCTTTGATAAAACCTTACCCTGCTACAAACTTAGAAGTACTGCTATAGATATTCTTAATGGACTGAAAGCAGATGATAGTATGTTTATTGCTATCTACTGCTTAGATACGGATGATGATTGGACTAAGGAAGCCAACTGGGTAAAGTGTGCGCCAAATCTGGATATTACTGTTACCCGAAAGTATATTAGGGAATAGGTACAAAGTGCCATTAATAATCCATCTGAAGAAGTTGGTGTGAAAACCAAAACACTTAATCTTTGGTGTGATACTTCTGAAGTATGGCTACCTGAATCCTACATAGTAAAAGCCAGTAAAGATTTAGACTTTGAAAGGTTTAGGGATAAGCCTTGTTATATCGGTGTGGATTTGGCTGCTACTTCAGATTTAACCGCTGTTAGCTATCTTATAGTGGATGATGGTACATATTACTTCAGAACTGATTACTACTTACCAGAATCCGCTTTAAGGGAAAAGCCAGATAGGGAGTTATACAAGTACTGGAAGCAGATGGGGCTTCTGAAGATTACTGAAGGTAATGTTACGAATTATGATTACATTACAAATGATATGATGCACTACAACGAAATAGTAAGCATCCAAAAGGTAGGCTATGACAAATACAATAGTACTTAGTGGGCTATCAGTGCTACAGATTTGGGATTACCATTAGAGGAATACCCCTAGACACTAGGAAACTTCAATAAGCCTACTAGAGAAATGGAAAGGTTACTATTATCTGGTAAAGCAGTAGTGGATAACAACGAAATAACCAGATGGTGCTTTAAGAACGTAACACTGAAATCCGACCATAATGGAAATGTGAAGCCAAACAAATCCATTAAGGCAAAGAAGATAGATGGGGCTATTAGTATGATATAGGCATTAGGGATGTACTTAGATACACCCCACTTCACTAATGAAATAATTACAATTTAATTACTTCTTGTTTAAGAAATAAAGCCCAATAGCACAAAGTATCGCTAGTATGATAGCAATAGGTACTGGAATTGAATCTATTATACTACCACCTTCATCGTCTGAATAATGCCGACCTGAATAATCCTGTGCAATCAAAGATGCAGACTGGAAAAAAGCTATAGTAGCTAATGCTATTTTAAGTAATCTATTCTTCATATTGGGTGTATTTGGTGATGCAAAAGTACAAATATTTTCTCAAATAATAGTAGGAATAAACAAAGATTTTAAAAAAAATGAATTGGTTTAATAGAAAGAAGAAACAAGAAACCGTAGAAGAAAGAAGCAGTACCTTTGATTATTTGATGTATAATAGTGGGGCTTCCTATTCTACCAGTAAGGCAATGTTACTAAGTACTGTGTATAGATGTGTGGAAGTAATATCTGATTCAGTGGCATAGCTACCTTTAGAACCTTATAGATTAGATAGCAATGGGTACAAAGTAAAGTTTACTTCCCATCCTACCTATAGGCTTCTGAATAGCGAACCTAACCAGAGAATGACCAGATTTACCTTTATAAAGACACTGGTAGTAAGTACACTTCTTAAAGGTAACGGATTTGCCTACATAGAAAGAGATAATGAAGGTAATGCTACTGCTTTGCATTACATACCATCCGAACTAGTTACAATCATTACCCCTAAAACACTGGGGGATAATGTGGCTTATAGCGTTACTGGTATAAGTAACGTGATTGAAGCCTGCAATATGATACATATACTTAACTTCAGTTATGATGGTATTACTGGAATCAGTACCTTATCACACGCTAAGAATACTTTAGGGCTATCTGCCGATGCAGAAGCGCACGCTAGCGGATTCTTCAAAGGCGGTGCTAATCTGGCTGGTATCCTGACGGTACAAAGTACCTTAACAAGTAAGCAGAAGCAAGACCTTAAATCCAGTTGGCAAACTGCTTTTAGCCCTTCTACTGGCTAGCCTAATGGTGTAGCAGTATTGGAAGGCAATATGGAATTTAAACCGATTACGGTTAATCCTTCAGATGCACAACTGTTAGAAACCAGATAGTTTAATGTAATAGACATTTGCAGATTCTTTGGGGTATCCCCAGTGAAGGCATTTGATTTATCCAAATCTTCTTATAGTACTGTAGAAGCTACTAACCTTTCTTTCCTCACAGATACCCTTTCACCTTTACTGGAGAAGTTGGAACTGGAGTTTGAAAGGAAGCTATACAAACCATCTGAAAAGGATACTATAGATGTACGCTTTGATACATCCAGACTTCTTAGGGCTGATAAGCAATCCTTAGCCACTTACTACAGTACCCTTTTTAATATCGGTGTGGTAAGCTGCAATGAGATTAGAAAGGAAATAGATCTACCATACATAGAAGGTGGTGATTCCCACTTTGTATAGGTTAATTTGATGGAAGTAAATAAGGCTTCCCAAAATACACCATCTGATAACAGAATCCAGAATGATGATGTTAAACAATAAATTGTAATATTATGAAAGAAAGAAGAATGTTTGAAGAAAACATTTCGGTATAGCCAGATTCCAGACTGGTAGAAGGCTATGCTGTAGTGTTTAATAGTGAATCCAGAGATTTAGGGGGATTCACTGAAGTTATAGAACCTACTGCTTTGGAAGGTGTAGTACCCAAATCCGATGTACTTTGTTTACTGAATCACAATGAAGATAAGGGTGTACTAGCCAGATGTAAGTTTGGTGTAGGTAGTCTTACCTTAGAAGTAGATGATATTGGGCTTAGATATAGCTTTGAAGCCCCTAATACCAATCTGGGTGATGAACTGTTAGAAGGATTAAAAAGAGGTGATATTAATGCTTCCAGTTTTGCCTTCAAAGTAGGTGAAGATAGATGGACTAAAAGAAATGATGGTAGTTATCTAAGAACCATTTGTATCATTAATGAACTGTTTGATGTATCACCAGTATATAGGGCTGCTTATGATGCTACTACTGTTAGTGTAGATACTAGGGGCTTAGATGAAGCAAAAGCCAAAGATAAGAAAGAAATGGAAGATTACTTCAAACAACTTAGAGAGGGATTAGAATAATTATGAATAGCGTGGAACTTTTAGACAAACGTAACCAGTTGAAGATACAAGCTGAGGCCATTATATCTAATGCAGAAAAGGAATGTAGGAAGTTAGATTCTGAAGAAACCGAAAAATATAATGGACTGAAGAAACAGATGGAAGATGTAGATAATGAGATTAGGACATTAAACGAGAAATTAAGTAAACAAACGATTAAAAGAAGTATGGAAAAGTTTTCACTTTTAAAGGCTATCAATGATGTAGCCAACAACAGACAATTAGACGAACGTAGTCAAGAAATGGTAAATGATGGTATTTCTGAAATGCGTAAAGCTGGCTTATCATATAGTGGCCAGATCGTACTTCCAGTAGAAGAAAGAAGTGCAGTACAAGCAACTGTAGCCACTGCTGGCTAGGAGATTGTAGCAGAAGATAAATTAAACATTCTAGAACCACTTAGGGCAAACCTGGTGATGGTTGAAGCCGGAGCAAACTATATGACCGGATTAGTTGGTAATGTATCTATTCCTGCTTACAGTGGAAGTAATGTAGGATGGGCTGGCGAAATCGCTAGTGCTAGTGATGGTGCTGGTACATTCAGTGAAGTAACCTTAGAGCCTAAGCGTATCACTGCCTATCTGGATGTATCTAAGCAATTCCTTTTACAAGATTCTGTTAGTGCAGAAGCACTTTTAAGAAACGATATAGTAAAGGCTATTTCCAATAAGTTAGAAGCTACCATCTTAGGTGATGCTAATGGAAGTACCACACAACCTAAAGGATTCTTCTATAATGCAGAGGAAATAGAAGATACATCTTATGCTACTATGGTAGGACTTATCCAGACTTTAGAGGAAGCCGATGTAAACGGTGATATTAAGTATATTGTATCACCTGCTATTAAGGCTAGTCTTAAAACAACTTCTAAGGATTCTGGTAGTGGTTTATTCGTAATGGAAGGAAATGAAGTAGATGGTATCCCAGTACTTAGTACTTCTGCTTGTAAAGGTATCGTAGTAGGTAACTTTGAAGATTATGTAATCGGCCAATGGGGTGGTATTGATTTAACCATAGACCCATATTCACAAGCTACTAACGGAAAAGTAAGATTAGTGGTTAATGCCTACTTTGATGCAAAGCCTAGACGTGCAGATGCATTTGTGGCAAAAACCCTTGCTACTGATTAATACTGTTATTAATGGATTGAAGCTATGTTTACTACATTAGAGAAAGCGAAGAAACACCTGAATATAGATAATGCCTATACTGGGGATGATACCTATATAACGGATTTGATTACAGTAGCTGAAGATGCCGTTTCAAAGCATCTGGACATAGCTTTGGATGATTTGGTAGTAGATGGTGCTTTACCATCTGCTATCATTCATTCCATCCTTTTAGTGGTAGGTAATCTGTATGCAAACAGAGAACCGACCGCTTATAGTACTGTAATCAAAGTACCGTACACATTAGATTATCTTTTGGGATTATACAAACATTACTACCTACCATAATGAGAGCTGGATTATTAACGGAAAGAATAGAAATACTGTAGCCAGATGTAGCCACTAATGATTTTGGTGAAGAAACTACAAACTGGGTAAGTGTCTATACTACTAAAGCCAGATTGGTACATACTGGGGGTAATAGAACTATTCAGAATGACGAAATATTCTATAGCTATACTAAGACATTCCAGATAAGAAACTATGTGCCAGTATAGGAATATGATAGGATATTATGGAATGGTAAGTAGTATAGAATCCTAGATATAGAACCAGAAAAGCAGTAGCAACAGATAACAATTAAAACAGAATTAGTAAATGATTGATACACTTAACATAGGCAAATACATCTATTCGGTATTAAGTTAGATTGAAGGTGTGAAATCCTATCCACTGGTAGCCGATAATGATGCCAAATTCCCTTTCATTGTTTATAAGCGGAATGATTTGGCTAGTAGTGGGTGTAAGGATGGATATTATGAAGATGATGTATCCTTTGAAGTGAATATCATAACTGATACTTATTTCAAAGGAATTGAGATAGCAAATACTGTAAGGCGGATACTGGAAGTACAGTATGTTACCTTTGAAGATATGGATATAAGAAACACTATTATCACTATGGCTAGTGAAGAATTTAATAATAATGCTTATATCCAGAAGATAATTTTTCAATGTACAATAAATAAGAAATAATATGGCAAATAGAATTATAAAAGGAAAAGACCTGATGCTTTTTGATAGCAATGGTAAAAGTTATGCTTATGCAACAAACCACACCCTTACAATTACTGCCGAAACTTCAGATGTTTCTAGTAAAGATCACGGTATTTGGGGAGGTAGTGAAGTTGCTAAATATAGTTGGGAAATCACTTCAGAGAATCTTTATACATCTGAAGGCTATAGTGATATGTTTGATACTATGATTACTGGCTAGGCTATTACTGTTAGATTTGGTTTGAAAACAGATACTGGCTCACAGACTGTAGCAGATGGTGATTTGGCAAACTGGACTGCTGGCTCACACTATTATACTGGTAAGGTGATTATAACTTCATTGGTAGCTAATGCCAATAACGGAGAAAATGCAACCTATTCAATTACCCTTACTGGAACTGGGGCTTTAAGTAAGGCTGGTAGTGTACCTTCTGGTGGTAATTCTGGCGGTAATTCTGGTAATAATGGTGGTAATAGTGGAAGCAATACAAACAGTGGTAATGCCACATATAATAACAATGTAACTATTAATGGAACATCTTATAATGTATCTGGTGGTTCTGTGTCAATTAATGCACCTTTGACTTCTATTAGTGTAACTGGTGCTAATATGGATTACCTTGCACTTTTGTACGGAAGCAATGAAGAGGACGAATTATCTATTAATTCTGCTGGTACTTCTGCTTCTTGGACTGGTAATATTACAAGTTCAAGTATCTAGGTATATAAAGGAAATGGTAATCTGGAAGATCCTGTACACACAAGATGGTTTACCATCAATTACACACCTTCAAACGGTGGTGGTAATGATGACGATGACGCTTGTGATGAGAACTAATTCTATGGGGGTACTGGAAGTGCCAGTATCCCCTATTATTTTATTAATTGTATATCATTATGGAAATAGTAATAAATGAAAAGACTATTAGCTTAAAGTATTCGCTTAGGGCTATGATGATGTTTGAAAATATCACTGGGGGTACTTTAACCCCATCAAGTTTGACAGATGTAATAACTTTCTTCTACTGTGTAGTACTGGCTTCATCTATGGATTATAGCCTAGAAATGGAATAGTTTATCGACTGGTTAGATGAACACCCTGATACGTTAAATGAGTTTGGGGGATGGTTGCAAACTGTAGTAACTAATCAAAACAAACTAAAAAAAAATTAACCGCAAATAAAGACAATAATGATACACCCCCGAAATGTATCTACCACTATCTGTTTAATCTACTGGTATTCCAGTTTCGGATAATGGATGCACCATACTTTCTTGATAGATGTACTGACTGGGAACTTAATGATATGGTAGATAATATACCATATTTAGATAGGAATTTATGGGAATCTACCAGACTGATAGCTTATGTGATGGCTTAGGTGAATAGTAGGAAGAAATTATCTTTCTAGGATATATGTACCTTTAAGTGGGATGATTCCAGTGAGCCAGAAGAAAAACAAGTGGATATTAGTGATGATGATATAAACAGACTTAAAGAACTTTCTAAGCAATGGGAAATACAAGGTTAATATTTGATTCATACGATATAGAAAAAGCATCTTCAGAAATGCTTAGAAATATTGATAAAGCAGTTGTGGCTTCTGCTTTTAAGATAAGGGATGATGCCAGACAGATATTCATTACCAGTAGAAGTATCTACAAAAAGCATACATCTGGCCATAACTATAAAGATTTAGCAAGTGGTATTATGGTGGGTAAGTTACGCTCATCATAGATAAAGATACATTCATTGGGTAGTAACGGTCATTTGTATAAAACTAGGTTCTTTGTTGGTGGTACTACATACAGAAAACAAACTAAGATAAAAGGAAAATCTTTATCTAAGCCTTATACCAAAGGATTTATTAAAGCCAATGAAACTATAGATAAGGCTATGGGTAATGCAGATACTACACTAAGTAAATATATTAAAAACGCAATAGAAGAATAATGGCTAAATTGATGGCGATAATAGGTGCGGATACATCTGGCTTACAGAAGTCTATTAATGAAGCCAAATCCGTACTGAAAAAGTACACAAAGGAAGCTAAGAATAGTGGTAGCCAGATTAAGACGGTTACGGAATCACAAGTAGCTTCATATCAAAGGGTAGTAAAGGTACTGGATAAAGTATCATCTGGTACGCTATCTACCAAACAATAGGAGAAGGCACTTACAAGCCAAATCAAAGAATTAAAGATATAGTGGGCTAATCTAACAGATGAAGCCAAAAGAAGTGATTTCGGTAAATCACTATCCGCTTCCTGCAAGACTGCTTAGGCATAGCTTAAACAACTATAGGCATAGCTTGGGTAGGTAAAAGGAGAAATGAAACAAGTGGGTAATACTTCTATGGGTGGTTTTAACTTCAAGGGCTTTGCATTATAGGGAGCTGCTATGGCTACTGGTATAGGTAGTGTGATGGCGGGTGCAACTTTGGCAGTAGATGCCCTGAAGAAAGGTGTTACTACCACAATGGAGTTTAACAAAGCCCAATCTACTTTATAGGCTGTTACTGGTAAATCTGCAAGTGAATTAGCCTTATTAACAGACTAGGCTTTAGAATTAGGTTCTAAGACTAGATATAGTGCCAGTGAGATAGCGGGATTATAGATAGAACTGGCTAAACTGGGATTCGACCCCACACAGATAAAGCAAATGACGGAACACATCTAGAACTTTGCTACTGCCGTAGGTACAGATTTAAGTAGTGCTGCTAGTCTGGCGGGTGCTACTTTAAGGATGTTTGGACTGGATGCCAGTGAATCACAAAGGGTAGCGGATGTACTTTCTAAGAGCTGCTCCGCTTCTGCATTATCATTTGAATACCTTAATAGTGGTATGGCAACTATTGGCCCTGTAGCTAATTCATTCGGATTATCACTAGAAGATGTAACTGGCTTACTGGGTGTATTGGCTAATGCGGGATTTGATGCTAGTAGTGCCGCTACTGCTGGTAGAAATATCATTCTTAATCTGGCAGATGCTAACGGTAAACTGGCTTAGGCTTTAGGAAAGCCAGTGAAATCGGGTACAGAATTAATGGATGCCTTAAAGGAATTAAGGGATAGAGGAATAGATCTGGGTGAAGCACTGGAATTAACCGATAAACGTAGTGTGGCTGCTTTCAACACCTTATTAGATGGTTCAGAATCGGGTAAGGAATTAATTGCTACCTTATAGGATTGTAATGGTGCTGCCAAAGAAATGTCCGACACTATGTCTGATAATCTGGAAGGTGATTTGGCGGGCTTAAATTCTGCTTGGGAAGGCTTAATGCTATCACTAGGTGGTGGCTAGTCTGTTTTCAGAAATATTGTATAGTGGCTTACTAGCTTGATTGGTACTATTAATGAAAACTGTAAAGCTATTGCAGAATGGGCTACAGACTTCTACAATAATAGTGCAGTTATACGTGGTGTACTATAGGCCCTGGTACTTAACTTTAAGAACACTTTCAATGCTTTAGTATATATAGTGAAAAACGCTATGAACAGTATAAAAGCCTTCTTTGTAATCCTTAGTAAGGTACTTACTGGTGATTTTGAAGGTGCTGTTAAAGCGTGGAAAGATGCTTTGGAAAAGAACGTGACGAATACAAAGGGATTTGCCAGTTAGTTTAAGAAAAATGTAGAAGGGGCATTTAATGAAACTGTAAATGGTAAGATTACCGTAAACCAGAAGGTAGAAACAAATACTACCACTACAGAATAGAATACTAATAATAAAAAGGAAACTACCAACACATCTACTAATAATAAGGGTGGTAAGACAAGTGGTAAGTCTGGAAAAGGTGGTAAGGGTGGCAAATCTACAACTACATCAAAGCCAGTTTACTAGGAAGGTAGTATAGGTAAAATAGAAAGTGATATATCTAACTTATAGGCAAAGCTGAAGCTAGCTATTTCCGATAAGGACAGATAGGAAATATAGAAGCAGATACTAGAACTTACTAAGCAGAAAGAAGCTATAGAACTATCATTAAAGGCCAAACCAGATGAAGGTAGTATTAAGGCTATAGATGATGCTATCAGTGAAAAGCAAAAGGAACTAAACTTAGCAGTTAGTGATACTAGTAGGGCTAATATCCAGAAAGAAATAAACACCCTTACAGAATAGAAAAGGGTAATGGAATTGAAGATTAAGCCAGTTGTAGATGATGATGCTATAGAAGGACTTAATGAGAAACTAAGCGAACACCAAAAGAAGGTATCTGAAAAGAAAAGTACCATTAAGACTAAGGTAACTGAAGTAGAATAGGCTTCCAGTAATGTAGAATCCATCAAAGAAGAATTATCTTTCTAGGAATCGGTTATTAAGACATACAAAAAGCAGTACTAGGCCATATAGGAAAAGATAAAACTGGGTACTGTATTAACTGGTAATGAATAGAAGTTAGTTTCTGTATATGATTAGGCTAAGGATAAAGTAGATGCTTTATCTGAATCATACAAATAGGCTTCTGCTAATGCCCAGTAGTTATAGGCTAATGCCAACTTCAAGGATAAGATGTATTCTGGCATCAAGGGTACTGTGGATAATCTGGGTAATCTAAATAATTCTATCCAGAATGTAGAAGGCACTTGGAGTAACCTGATGGATAACTGGGATGATATGAGTACTTTCGAGCAAATCACAAAAAGTATCGGTGCAGTAATCAGTACCATCTAGGAAGTGATTGGGGCTTATGAAAGTATTATGTCTATTATAGAACTGTTTGGGGAAATCAGTGAAGCATCTAGTGCTAAGAAGATAGCCGCTGATAGTGCAGAAATGGCTATGGATAGTGCTAAGACTGCTACAGAAACCGCTAATACTGAAGTGAAGATAGCTAATGATACTGCTGAAAACACATCTGAAATAGGTAAGTTAGGAGTTAAAGAAGCGGATGCTATAGCTAGTGCTACTGCTTCTGGTGCTTCTTTACCATTCCCTGCAAATATAGCCGCTATAGCCGCTGGTATAGCCGCAGTAGTAGCGGGATTTGCTATGGTGTTTTCTTGCTTTGCAGATGGAGGTATAGTTGGTGGTAACACAACCATAGGGGATTATAACCTATGCAGACTGAACAAGGGGGAAATGGTGCTCAATGGTACATAGTAGGCTAGGCTATTCAATATGCTTGATTCTGGTAGTGGTGGTAATATGAATGTAGGTGTTATCCCTGGTACTATTAAGATTAAGGGTAGTGATATATATATAGCACTTAGAAACTTAGGTAAGACTAATCCAAATGGTATAAAGCTATGATTTACGGTACTTTTAAATCAATAAACGAAACGGAATACACAGTATAGATAGACTGTGCTTTAGATTACGAAATAGATTCCAGTAAAAGGATACAGTTTGTGTATGACCCAATAGAAATAGAATAGGATGTAGATGATACCTTCCAACACATTATCAAAACATCCGCAAACATTACTTTACTGGTAGAAGATTATATAGGTGATTACATCTTTACTGCTAATGATAGGTAGATAGGTGTAAAGATATTCAAAGGAAACCAGTGTATCTTTGATGGCTATTTGTAGCCCCAATCATATAACTAGGACTTTGCCGAAAAATACACGGAAATTACTTTGAACTGCTAGGATTATCTGTGTACCTTAGAAAATCACAAGTATAGGGAAACAACGGATTATAATATACTAAAGACTGAAGCCACTAACAGATCATTCCGACAAATGCTCTATTATATTTTTGGCACATCCAGAAATATCTATTACGATTGTAGTATTATGAGTATTAACTCTAGCGGAAATGAAATACACTATGTCTTTGATGGTAATGGCAATATCTAGAGAGAAGAAGATGAAGCGTATTTCCAATAGTTATTCCATAACTTAGGTATTTCAGAAATGATACTATTAGGTGATGAAGAAGATGATTTGTGGACTTAGGAAGAAGTATTGGAAGAAATCCTTTAGTACCTTAATCTTCATATAGTACAAATCGGTAGTGATTTCTTTATATTCAACTGGGACAACATTAGAAAGCAACAGAATAGCATTACTTTTAATTGTATTCTGGGAAACGGTACAACCATTACAGTACCATCTAGTACTATTCTGGTTACTGAAGATATGTATAGGGGTAATGATACTTAGATTTCTATGGCTGATGTGTATAACCAGATTATTTTGGACTGTGATTTGAAAATGCAAGATGATGTACTGGAATCACCTTTAGAGGAAGAATCCCTGGTATCACCATATACGAATAAAAACCGCTATCTATAGGAAAGGAAAGCTGATAGTTCAGAAGTACACGACTGGTACTTCCAGTATAAGACAAATCCAAACTGGACTTTAAGATATTTCCATAATGGCTATGTTAGCGAAGTAGATGAAATAATGACTGAAGAACAATTATATGATGCAAGAGGTGCTGCTATAAATCAGTACAAGATTCCATAGACTATCTGCAATTACAAACTAGCCCCTTTATTGTGTGCTATGGGTAAGGTTAATTCTTCTGCAAGTGCTTCAGATAATTCCATTAGAAACAACGTATCACTTAGTAACTACCTCATAATAACCATTAACGGTAGTGAGAATAAAAATATAGGTGATAGTGCCGTACAAGAATGGAATAACATAACTGAAGAATTGGAAGATGAAGGTGGTATGATGGAATACAAATCCAGTACAACGGCTGGCGTATTATCCCCAGTAGATAGTAATACCACAAACTATATCGTATTCAGTGGAAAGATGATGATGCAACCACCTATAAGAATTTAGGATGTGTACAGTACTGAATATGACCAATATGGTGAGGAATACGAAGAATTAGTAGCCAGTAAAGAAGTGGCTTGTAACTGGATTAGTGCTACATATCCAAATTAGGACGGATACACGAATAATAGTATTACTAATTCTTTGCTACCTTATTTGGGATATGATGCCTTTAAAAGTAAATATAGTGAATACTATGGTGAATGGTTCTATTACCGTTCACAGTCTGGGGTAGATACGATTTCAAAAGTACCACTTCTGGTTTGTGAACTGAAGATCGGTGATAAGTATTGTGTGGAAGTCAGTGAGAATAGTTTCTAGTGGCTTACATAGGCATAGGCTAGCCAAAGAGGATTAAATACCACATTCACATTGGGTATTAATCCTGCTATAGGGGATTACCTGCTATGTAAGGAATGGAGCATTAGTAATACGCTTAACGCTAGTAGTAACGTAAATGCTGAAGGTACGGCTATTCCTATAAGGGCTTCAGATAATCTTTCTGGGGAAATAATCTTTAGAATCCTATCCCCAGTATATAGCGGATGGGAACAGTAGATTAGACGACATCCCACAATGTTTAGAAGTACTAAATGGTGGAACACTGATTTACCAGTGATGGAGTTTGTGCAGAATCTCTATATTAAGGACTTTGAATGTAAGCTATATACGGATAACGGCCAATCAAACGCTAATTCAGATAGGGATTTGGTGTATATGACAGATATTATAAACAATTCCATTAAGACTAAAGATGATGTTACCTTCAAGTTTAACACGGCCTTATCTACTACTGAATGTCTGGAAAAGGGTATCAGTACATCCACTAAACTTTCTAATGTAATGTATCTACCCGATAATAGCGTATAGGGCAAACTGTATAACAGAGCAACAAATCTAGAAGCTAAAGCAGAAGAATTGTATATCAAAGATTATTATGAAGAATACAGTACCCCCAAACTGATAGTAGAAAGTACCTTAGATAGTAACAGTACTGGATACTGGAATCATTATAGATTCAGTTATTTCCAGAATAAGGAATTTTATGTTATGGGTACTACTGTAAACATAAAGAATGAAACAACAAAATACAAACTAAAATAGAAGTGATATGTCAGTAGATGTAAAATCATTCAGTAAGGCAAAAGGTGGTAATGGTGGTAGTGGTAGTAATTCGGGTATTAGCAGTAGCGTTTCTTATGGTGCAAGGGTAGTACAAATGGCTAGGGAACTATTAGACGAAATCGAAAGTTACAATATCAGTAATGATAGGAATTTTAAATGTGCTAATGCCCCTTCACCTACTTCTATGACCGTTATAGCGGGTGGTACTACCATTGGAACTAGGGATGTAATTAGGGCTGATGCAGATTACTTCGACTATGATATGATAGTGTTGAAGAATCTATCTAATGAAGTCTGGATTAAATTGCCGCCACCTTAGATAGATGATGGGATGACCATTAGCAGACTTAATGCAAAAAGTCTGAAGATAAAGAATTTGACTGGCCAGAATTGTTACGTGTATATATAGGATTCTGGATATTAGATATATGCCCCAGACAGTAACAGTAGTGCTTCTTACTATAATATTGGTAATGGTGCTTCAGAATTTGTGTGGACTGGGAGCGAATGGATATGGTTTAGGTGTAACTGATATGACGTATATAACAAGTAATTTCACACTGGAAGAATTAATAGCTTCTGCTACTGCTAGCAGACTGAAGATAGATAATACCCCTTCAAAGGATTAGGCTGCTTAGTTATGCCTTCTGGCTTATCGGATACTGCAACCGCTTAGGGATATGTATAAGAAGCCGATAAAGATAAGTAGTGGCTTCAGAAGTACGGCCCTGAATAAAGCCGTAGGTGGTGTAGCTACTTCATAGCATCTGAAGGGAGAAGCTGCCGATATTAACAACGGTGTAGCGGAAAACAAAAAGATATTCCATCTGGCTAAAAAGATGATAGATGATGGCTAGTTAGAAGTGGCTAGCTTATAGATGAAAAAGGATTCAGTTGGATTCACATATCATTACCAGATAAGAAACATAGAAATCAAATACTACACTTATGAAACAGAATACTAAGGACTGGATACAGTATAGTACTGCAATAGCTATGATAGCTAGTGCAATAGTAATAGCCTTCATAGCCTTTATCATTACCAGTAATATCGCTTCTGGGGTACTTATCTATGTGGCTTAGTCTTTATGCTATGCCGCTGGTATCTTTGGGGTATCCATATACTTTAGGACTAAGCTAGGAGAGTTTGAAAGTACTACTAAGAAATAGATAGAAACTATAATGAAATAGATGATAAAGGATTAAATTACTATTTGGGAAAAATCGTATAGTTAATTTTCGGCTATTTATTTCCCTAATTCCAGAATTATCGCTATCTTTGCCCCCAAAATGCCAAAGACAGATAGCAGATAATCTGGATGCTCAGAAAGTCTGAGAAATTTTACAAACAATTTAATCTATCTGTTATGATGACATTTACAATTTTCGCAGAAGATGCGGAACTATGGGTACTAGAGTACACCGTGACTATGAACGCTAGCTATTCGGAAATCGAAGATGCAAGCAAGGGAGAAAACTTTATCGCCTGGGTGGTAGCAAACGCTATTGAAATCAAATGCTCCCTAATGGGTGATTTCACATCCAATGATTTCCTAGAAACTATTCTATGGAATGGTGATAAGTAGTTATCAACGTACTATGTAGTATCTGGGGATAGTATTAAACTACTACCCAAGTACCCAGAAGATGATTAGTAATCCAAACTAGAAGGTAGTGCTTCGGTACTACCTTTTTTTATGCCTATAAGGGGTATGGGGTAAGATTTGGGGTAGTAGTCACGCTAAACCCCGCCTTCCCTTCCTTTCCACAAACTACTATTTTTGAAAAAGTAAAAACTATCAAAATGGTAGTAGAAAACGGCTATATACTTTAATATACATCTGATTTGGTGACACATAATATATTTTTCACCAGAAAGTTAGGAATAAAGGAAAAAAGTGTGTACCTTTGCAATGCTGAAATAATCATAACATAGCTCATCCAATCTGGTCGCTCAGAAAAGCTGGGCAGTACGAAAGTACTTAATTTATCATTTAAATTATATAAGTTATGAATTATTCAGAACTGACCGCTATCGTCAATGATAGCAAGAATTGGAAGGCTCAACACGAAGCCTTTGGTTGTCACCTCGCTAAGTCTGCTGATGCAGAGTACCTAAGCGAAACCGCTAGTAAGATGATTGCACACTGCAAGGTGTGGATCGAAAACTGGGAAAACGTACAAGAAGGGATAAAACCCGAACTTGACGAAATCCGTAGCAAGCAACTTGAAGCAACCGCTGAAAAGTTTGTAGGTTACAGTGAAGACCAACTGGAAGCCCTCTGGGGCAAAATTAGGCAGAAGAAAGGACTTGCTCCTGAAGCCTAACCAGTACAATTCTTTGGGGAAGGGGATACTTTCGGGTATCCCCTTTTTTGTACCCATAGGGGTACACATACTATTTCATAACTACCAGTAGTAGCCTATGTAGCCTTAGAAAGAAGATGATTTGGTGTGGTAGGTATATCCCATCTGGAAGTACAAAGAATGAAGAAAGATGGGGATTCTTCACACTAAAAAACAGTTATAACGTAACAAAACTACATTTTAATGTTAAAGAGTTGTCACGCTATTGGGGATGGTGATAGAGGTCAGTTTAGAGCAACCAGAGAACGCATCTTCTCCAATGCTCGTCACGCTGTTGGGTATGGTGACAGAAGTTAAACTAATAC
>Ga0247611_10005260_pt1 | contig 17257 bp, 21 predicted proteins | sample 177DNAGHGhighgp2_FD_192422 | JGI IMG/M metagenome (GOLD analysis project Ga0247611, IMG submission 192422) | Sheep rumen microbial communities from Palmerston North, Manawatu-Wanganui, New Zealand - 1770 DNA GHGhigh gp2 | ecosystem: Host-associated > Mammals > Digestive system > Stomach > Rumen... | reverse complement strand
TCCTTTGTTTATATTTTGCTAGCGGCAAACTGCAATTTAATTATAACAAAGGAGGATTTCATTTTTAAAGACTCAACGCTAAAGCTGAAAAGAACCACCGGACTATCCGGTGGTTTTCTTTTTACAACAAAATGGAAACATTGTTTTCATTCGTTTACTAATTTGGTTTATAATCTTTTTTTAATACCTTTTCATCATACGGAAGATGAACTAATTTAAATTCCATTTTACTATATTCTTGATCATGTGAAGCATATTCAAGTAGACACTCATGACAATCATAAAAAAATCTACATCTATTACTTGCTGAACCTATAGCATCTCCTGGGGCACATAAATCCAAACTTTCGTATTCTGCTACTTTTTCCATTGGTGTAATTTTACCTTTAGCATGGATTTCATCTATTTTTTCTTGATCAAAAAATCCATAAAATTCTTTTGTTCTTTGTTTAATAATTATACGTTCACATAATCCTTTTAAAGCAACTACTTGTCCTTTTTTTCCAGTTGTATATATAGCTTTTTGAATCAATTCTTCATCAACATTTTTTAAATACATTTTAAAATAATTAATATAATCTTCATAGCTATCAAACACATATACATCATGTGGTTGTTCTTCATTAATTTCTATTTTTGAAGTATCGAAATTAGGAACTCCTAGATTATTTGCTCTTGTAATATATAAGAATATTTTTGTTTTTAAATCTAATTTATTCATAAAACCTCCTGTAATTTTAGAAACATTTATGTTTTTTTGAAAACAATTTGGAAACAAATTACCTATTTTTTACGATTTTTTGAATTTTTCAAACCCTCGCAAGCCCTTATTTTTCCAACTATTTACCATGACATTGCTTATATTTCTTACCACTGCCACATGGGCATGGATCATTTCTTCCTATCTTTTGTTTTTTGATAGTTTTTTTCTTTGATACTTTTTCTTCTGAATCATTTGTAATCATTTTTTTTGTTTGTTCTTTTCTTTCTATGTTTTGTCTTATTTCTGCTTTTAATAAGGAGATTGAGATATCTTTATCTACTTTTTGTAACATTGAATCAAATAAGTCAAATCCTTCCATTGTATACGCTCTTAATGGATCTTCTTGAGCATATCCTCTTAAGTGTATTCCTTCTCTTAAATGAGACATTGTATTTATGTGTTCCATCCAATAATTATCTAATACTTGTAATGAAATTACTTTTTCGAATTCATCTGTTATTTCTTTTGGAGATTCTTTTAATTTATTTTCATATTCTTTAATAACTATTTTAGATAAATAATCTATTAATTCTTCTGGTTGTTTTCCATTAATATCTTTTTCTTTAGCATCTTTCTTTAATAGATTTTCATTTAGAAATTCTCTTATTTCACTATAGTCATTTTCTGTTAAATAACCCTCTGGTGGAATATGTGATTTTACTAAGTCTTCTATATGATGCCTAAAAGTAGTTAAAACCATATCATGAATAGACTCATTATCTAGAATTCTATTTCTTTTATCATAAATAATTTCTCTTTGGTTATTCATTACATCATCGTATTGTAGTAGGCTTTTACGTATATCAAAGTTATTTCCTTCTACTCTTTTTTGAGCTGTTCCTATGGATCTAGTAAATGTTTTGCTTTGAATTGCTTGTTCACCTAAGCCCATGTTTTCCATTAGTGCACCTATTCTATCTGAACCAAACCTTACCATTAGATCATCTTTCATTGATACAAAGAATTGAGTATATCCAGGATCTCCTTGACGTCCAGAACGTCCTCTTAATTGGTTATCAATACGACGAGATTCATGTCTTTCTGTTCCAACAACACATAATCCTCCAAGTTCTCTTACTTCATCTGATAATTTAATATCTGTTCCACGACCTGCCATGTTTGTTGCGATTGTCACTGATTTTCCTAATCCTATTTTTGAAATAATTTCTGCTTCTCTTTCATGATTTTTTGCATTTAAAACTTCATGTGGAATATGTGCTTGTTTTAATAAACTACTTATTAGTTCACTTGTTTCAATAGCAATTGTTCCAATTAAGACAGGTTGCCCTTTTTCATATCTTTCTTTAACAAAATTAATAATTGCTTTATATTTTGCTTCTTTTGTTGCGTATACTAAATCCGGTGCATCTACTCTAATCACTTCTTTATTAGTAGGTATTTCTATTACATACATATTATATATATTTCTAAATTCTTCTTCTTCTGTTTTTGCAGTACCAGTCATACCAGATAGTTTTTTATACATACGAAATAAATTTTGAAAGGTTATTGTTGCGAGAGTTTTTGTTTCTTGATTGATATTAACTCCTTCTTTTGCTTCAATTGCTTGATGAAGGCCATCTGAGTATGCTCTTCCTTTCATTAATCTTCCTGTAAATTGGTCTACTATAACTATTTCTCCATCTTGAACAACATAATCTACATCATTTTTCATAGAATAATTGGCACGAAGAGCTTGATTTATAAAATGAAGAAGAGTTGAATTATCAATATCATATAAATTATTAATATGAAATGTACTTTCGGCCTTATCGGCTCCTTTTTCTGTTAAGTTAACACTTTTTGTTTTTTCATCATAAATAAAATCTTCTTCTTGAGTTAGACTCTTAGCATATTTATCGGCTTGGATATAAAGATTTGAATTAGCCATTTCTCCACCTGATATAATTAATGGAGTTCTAGCCTCGTCAATTAATACGGAGTCAACTTCATCTATAATAGCAAAATTTAATTTTCTTTGTACTCTTTCTTCTTTATGAGTAACCATATTATCTCTTAAATAATCGAATCCAATTTCATTATTTGTAGAATACAATATATCACAATTATATGCTTCTTGCTTTTCTTCTGTTGATAAATCTCTTGTATTTACTCCTACTGTTAATCCTAAAAACTTATGAATACCTCCCATCCACTCAGCATCACGTCCTGCAAGATATTCATTTACTGTAATAATATGTACCCCATCTCCAGTTAAAGCGTTTAAATATGCTGGTAATACAGATGTTAATGTTTTTCCTTCTCCTGTTTTCATTTCTGCTATATTACCATAATGTATCGCAAGTCCTCCTAATATTTGAACATAGAAATGTTTTTCTCCAATTACTCTATATGAGGCTTCTCTTGCTGTTGCGAAAGCTTCTACTAAAATATCTTCTAGTGTTTCTCCATCCCTTAATCTATCTTTAAATTCTTGAGTTTTATTTTGCAACTCAGTATCAGTTAGTTTTGAATATTCTTCGTCTAAATTCATGATTTCATCAGCTATTTTATGAAATCTTTTTAATTCTTTATATTCATGATCAAATAATTTTCTTAGTATATTCATGTAATCTTCTCCTCTAATTTTTTATTTTATCAAAAAAAAGCGAGATTTTAAAGAGTTTCTCGCTTTTTATTTTATTCAGACTCAATTATACCATAGTTACCATCTTTTCTTTTATATACTACCGCTGGTAATCCAGTTTCTTCGTCCTTATACATATAAAATTCATGTCCTAATAATTCCATTTGAAGAATTGCTTCTTCTTCATTCATAGGTTTTACTTCTATTGTTTTTCTTTTAACAATCTTCGATGTATTTTTTTCTTCTCCAGTTTCTATTTCTGAAAAATTAAATTCTTGAGTGTTTTTATTATGCTTAGACATCAATTTAGTTTTATTTTTTCTTATTTGTCTTTCTAATTTATCGATTGTCTTATCTACTGCAGCATAATAATCTTCTTTAGTTTCCTCCGATCTTAGTATAAATGATTTTAGTGGTATGGTTATTTCTACTGTTTGTTCACGATTTTTTACTTTTACCATGATATTTGCGCGAACGTTTTCGCTATTTTCTAAGTATTTTTCTAACTTAGCTAACTTTTCTTTTAAATAATCTTTCATGGCATCAGTAATTTTAATTTTATCTCCGTGGATTATAATTTCCATACCATCACCTCCTTGTAATTTGATTATAGCATAGACTTAAAAAAAAAACTACTACTTTCATTATGCAGTAGCTTTTTCTTTTAAAAGTCTTACATTTATAGCTTGATATCCTTTACTTGTTTCAATAAGCTTGAATTCAACTAATTGATTTTCTGATAAAGTTTTATATCCATTTATTTCTATAGCAGAATAATGTACAAATATATCTTCGTTTTCTTTAAATCCTATGAATCCATATCCTTTATCATTATTAAACCATTTCACGCGTCCAGTCATCAATTAATTTAACACCTCACATTCTACCATTAATTCTTTTCTTGGTAAAAATAGTGTATCAAATTATATAATTATTTATTATTTTTTCCGTTAAATGTATAATTGTTATATTATTTTTGCATTTTTATATAATTTTTCGACATTTTATATAATATTTCTAAAATAATTTCCTATTTCTTTCTTTTTTGCACGAGATATTGTATTAAGTTCTTCTTTATTTTTAAAAATTATTATGTTCTTTTTTGTGTTATATCGTTCCATTTGTTCCGTATTAATTATGCAATTTTTATTACATTTTATAAATCTTTTATCAAGATTGTTTTGAATCTTTTTTAATGTTCCTGGAATATAGAAAGTATTTTCTGTTGTTTTTATTTTACAGATTTTATTATCTTTTTCTTTTTCTATATAAATAATATTTCTAAACTCTATATTATAGAAGGTCTTTTTGTAGCAATATTTTAAACTATTAGGACGCTGATCATAGTTTTTCATACATATTTGAATATCTCTATATAGGCTATTATTTATATTAGTATTTTTATTTAAGTAGTGAAGTATAAATAAATTTTCTTTTTGTATATCTCTTAAATTATCAATATTATCATATAAAATAATGATTAAAGATTTCCAATCATCTAATTCTTCTCTAATTTTCTTTATTAATTCTTTTGTTTTTTTATGTTTTTCTAAATGTAATATATATATTTTAAAAGAATCATTTTCTAAAAAGTCATTAATTGTCTTTGTATACCGATCAATTATTGATATATTGTAATTAATATCATAGTTCATCATTACTTTATCTATAATATTTTTATAAATTAGTAAATCATTTAAATTATCTTCCATTATTAAATAGTTTATCATTTTTCCTCCATTTAAAAAGTAGACTTTTTCATCTACTGTTTTTTTTTATTTTTAACTTATTTATAAGTTTTTTTGTACGTTTTGGATTTTTTTCTGAAATAATTGTAGTGTGTAATACTATCCATACTACTATAATAAAGATAACAATATATATTACTTCTCCAATTATTGGATCTACTAGTGCATAGAAGATAGAAGCTGCTGCAAATAATAAGTCAAATCCATAAATAATTAATACAGTAGCTTTTTGGCTTAAATTCATTCCTAAAAGTTGATGATGTAGATGTTGTTTATCTGCTTGGAATGGAGGTTGTCCTTTTAGCAGTCTTCTTATTATTGCAAATAGTGTATCAAGTATAGGAATGCCTATTATTGATACTGGTACAAAGAATGATATTAAGGCTGGGCCTTTAAATTCTAATAGAGTTATAATACCTATTAAAAATCCCATAAATGTTACACAGTCTCCAGCAAATATTTTGGCTGGATTAAAATTATGAACTAAAAATCCTAGAGTAGATCCTAGCATAATTAGTGATAATATCATTACTAAGCTTCCTGCTCTTCCTTGAAAAAAACCTATTATAGCGATTGTTAAGTAAAAAATACTACATATTCCACCACTTAAACCATCTAATCCGTCTATTAAATCTATAATATCTGTGCAGGCTACTAAAAATAAGATAGTTATTGGATAAGCAAGTATTCCAAAATTAATTGAAAAGCCAAAAGCTGTTATATTATCAAGTAAAATTCCTCCATAGAAAACGATTACCATAGCAGCTACTATATGGACTAAAAATCTATAATAGTTTTTTACTGGATTTATATCATCTATTATTCCCATCAAAATAATAATAAAACTGCCTATTAAAATTGAATTCATTCTTATACTTTGTTCCCCAAAAAGGATATATCCAAATAAAAATGCTAGAAATATTCCTACTCCTCCAAGTTTAGGCATCTTTTTTTTATGGATATGTCTGTTTCCCTCTTCTGTTGTAGGAACATCTATTGCTCCTATATGAATAGCTACTTTTCTCATCAAAAACATAATTATTGAGGAAAATAGAAAAGTAACCACAACTATTCTAGAAGCATTTAAAAGTTGTATCTTCATTTTTTTCACTTCTTTCTAGTTTAATTATAACAAATAAAATTAAAAAAAACCATATTATTGGCTTTCTTCTAATTGTTTAATATTATTTAATAGAATTCCACAACCTTCAGCGACGCATGTAAGTGGGGTTTCTGCTATTAATACAGGAATGGTTAGTTCCTCTTCCATTCTATCAGCTAATCCATTAAGAAGAGCTCCTCCGCCTGTAAGAATAACACCTTTTTCAACTATGTCAGCAGATAATTCTGGAGGAGTTTGTTCAAGAAGATTTTGACATGCTTTGATGATTTTTCCGACGCCTTCTTTCATAGCTTCTTTTGTTTCTTCTTGATTAATTTCTATTGCTTTTGGTAAACCTGTAATTAAGTCTCTTCCTCTAATTTCTATTTTTTCTCCTCTATTTGGTTTATATACATTTGAAAAATTTATCTTAATATCTTCTGCGGTTTTTTCTCCAATTAATAATTTATATTTATCTCTTATATATCTAATTATTTCTTGATCCAATTCATTTCCTGCTACTTTTATTGATGAAGATAATACAATTCCATTCATTGATAATATAGCTATATCAGTTGTTCCCCCACCTATATCTAAGACCATATTGGCCTTAGCTTCTTGTATATTCATACCTGCTCCTATTGCTGCTACTTTAGGTTCTTCTTCTAAATAAACTTTTCTTGCTCCTGTTCTTTCTGCAGCTTCTTTTATAGCATTTTTTTCAACAGGTGTAATATTTGTTGGACAACAAATCAATATTCTTGGTCTTGTTATTACTTTTCTAGCTTTGGCTTTTTTTATAAATTCATTTAACATAATTTCTGTTAATTCAAAGTCTGCTATTACACCATCTTTCATGGGTTTTATAGCCTTTACTTTCCCAGGAGTTCTCCCTAGTACTTCATTTGCTTCTTTTCCTACTGAAAGAACTTTTTTTGTTTCTGTATCAATTACAACAACACTAGGTTCATTAAGTACTATTCCTCTTCCTTTTATATATATTAATACGTTAGCAGTTCCTAAATCTATTCCAATATCTTTTGCAAGCATAATATCTCTTCCTTCCTTTTATTATTTTACCATAATTTTATTCTAAAACCATAAAATATATATCATTTTGAAAAAAAAGAAGGAATTAATTTCCTTTTTTTAATGAAACTTCTTTATTTAAATAGTTTTCTGGATTTACTGCTATTGAATTTTCGTATATTTCAAAATGTAAATGATTGCCTAACTCTTTATATAATTCTGTTGTTCCACTTAATCCTAATACTTGTCCTTGACTTACAATATCTCCTTTTTTTACATTTATTTCACTTAAACTCTGATATACAGAAATGAAACCATTTTCATGTTTTATTTCTACTGATTTTCCTTGTTCTGAATCTTCGTTAATTTCTTGTACCGTTCCATCTAAAATTGCAATTACTTCAAATTTATTATCACTTACATAATCTATTCCTTTATTTTGAATATAAGTGTCTTCTTGTTGAAGTATTGAGTTAATCTGAGATGACTCTTCTCCCTTATAATCGTAGTAGGACTTACCTACTGTGACACTTTTATCTGTATAAGGGTCAATTATTCTAGTTGTTGTATTAACCACTGGTAAAGAATCTGTTATTGCTTCTTCTGTTACATAATCTGTTTCATCTTCATACTTATCTTTTAAATTTGTTTGAGATATTGTAGCAATTGTAATTAGTGGAAGTATTAATAGTGCACCTATTAGTAAAAAAACATTTTGAAATTTTATCTTTGTTCTTGTCATTTTCTCTTCACCTCATTATAAGTTTGGACAAAAAAAAAGAATTTATACTTCTTTTTTAAAGGAATTTTACATTAGTAAATAAATCCCATATAAAATTTGTTACTAAATAAATCATGGATATTCCTAATAGAAAATAAAATATTCTAGCCTGTAAAATTCTATTTTTTTTAAAAATACCATTTATATTAATTGAATCCATTGCCCAAATAACTAATATAGTTACAAGTACATAAAGAAAAAACTTCCCACTCATAGTTGCTCCTCATAATTTTTTATTTTATTTCTTCTTCTAACATGCTTTTCTTCTAAAGAACATGGAGTATCTATAAAGGTATTTACAAAATCAATGGCTTCTTCAATAGGTACTTTTTCACTAAAAGCTATAACATTAGCATCATTATCTTTTCTAGTTGCAATAACATCATTTATGCTATCAACTTTAGCACATCTTATACCTTTTACTTTATTGCAGGCAATGCTTATTCCTATACCGGAACCACATATTGCAATACCAAAATCAACTTTTTTATCTCTAACTGCTTCACTAACCTTAAATGCATAATCTGGATAATCGGTCGATTCTTCACTGTCTGTTCCATAATCAATTATTTCTAAATCAGTATTTTTATAATGACTCTTTATTTTTTCTTTTAACTGGAACCCTCTATGATCACTTGCTATACCTATTTTCATAATAATTCTCATTCTCCTTTTATTTATACAATAAAAAGCTACTATTCAGCAGCTTCTTTTTTATCAAATCCATATTTTTTATTAAATTTATCAACTCTTCCTGCACGAGAAGCTCTACTTTGTTTTCCAGTATAAAATGGATGACATTCAGAGCATACTTCAACATTTATTTCAGATTTTGTTGATTTGCAAGTGAAAGTATTACCACATGCACAAGTTACAGTACAATCTTTCATTTCTGGATGAATATCTTTTTTCATTCTATCTCTCCTTCCGCCATGACAAATTTCTGTCATAGTAATTTAATGCGTTATTAATATAACAAATATTTTATTTTTTTTCAAGTTTTTTTATTATATTTTCCGCAATTTTTCTGTATCCTAAATAATTAGGATAACTACTATTAGGATTTGAATAATAATCGTTGTTTAATTTTAAAATGCTATTTTGATTTATAAAAACAATATTATTTTCATGTTCTAAATAATTATTTATTTCGCGAATATTTTTTTTTATATAATAATTATCTATTTTAGATTCATGAATTCCTATTACTATTATTTTATTTTTATAATATTTTCTAATTTCTCTTAATAGACTTTTGTAATTTCTTTTTATTTTTTTTATAATTATTTTATTTTTCTTTTCATTTATTTCTTCCTCTATATTTGTTTCATATATTATATCATTATATCCTAAGGACAAAAATAATATATGGGATTCAATAAGGTTTTTCTTTATTTTGGAGGTATTTTTTATTATATCTTTTATTTCATTTATTGTTAAATCTTTTTTTGAATAGGAATTGTTTAAAAATACTGTTTTTTTTTGTTTTGTTAAGTAGTCTTTGTAATAATCTACAGGACTATATTCTTTTATTCCAAATGAGTTTATTCCTAGACTAATACTATCTCCTATATTTAAAATAATAATTTTTTTTTCAACATTTTTGTATATAAAGAAGACTGAGCAGCTTAGTAATAAAATTGATAATATTTTTATTTTTTTATTCATTTTTCCTCCAAAAAAAAGAAATATCTTTGTTTTATTATATTTCTTTTATAGATATTTTAGCACCAACATTTGTTAGTTTTTCTACTATTTGTTCATATCCTCTTAAAATATGTTCGGCATTTGTTATAGTTGTTTTTCCCTCAGCTTTTAGTCCAGCTGCTACCAAAGCTGCTCCTGCTCTCAAGTCTGTTGCTACTACTTCAGTTCCAATTAATTTTTTTGGTCCTATTATGGTTGCTGTTTGATTTTTTATTTCAATATTTGCTCCTAATGACTTTAAGTATGGAATATGCATAAACCTATTCTCAAATATAGTTTCTGTCACTTTGCTCGTTCCAGATGCTTGGGTTAAAAGAACGGTTATTGGTTGCTGTAAATCTGTTGGAAAACCAGGATATACTGCAGTTTTTATATGGGTAGCTTTTATAGGATTATTACTATTTATTATTGTTACATAGTCTGCACCTTTTTCTAGTTCTACTCCCATTTCTTCCAGCTTTGATATTAGTGAGTCGACATGTTCTGGGATAATATTATCTACTTTTAACATATTTCCACATAGGGCTCCTATTATAATATAAGTTCCTGTTTCAATTCTATCTGGTATTACTTCATGAAAACACTTGTGAAGATATTCTACTCCTTCAATTTTTATTGTTGAAGTTCCTGAACCTGTTATTTTTGCTCCCATATTATTTAAAAAAGTTGCTACATTAACTATCTCTGGCTCTTTTGCAGCGTTATCTATTATTGTTGTTCCTTTTGCTTTTACTGCGGCCAACATGATATTAATTGTTGCTCCTACTGATGCGAAATCTAAATATATGTTGTTTCCTACCAGTTCATCTGCTTCAACTGTGATTTTATCTCCCTCATTTGTTACCTTTGCTCCTAATGCTTCAAATCCTTTTAAATGTAAATCAATTGGTCTTGCTCCAATAGAACAACCTCCTGGAAAATACATTACTGCTTTTTTGAATTTTCCTAACAAAGCTCCTAAAAAATAATATGATGCTCGTAATTTTTTTGAAAGATATTCTTCTATTTCAATATTTTTCATTTCTTTTGGATTAATAATAATACTCTCAGTAGAGCGATTTATTTTTACATTTAGTGAATTTAATAAATCACAAAGGGCATCTGTATCTGTTATTTCTGGGATATTACAAATTGTTGCTTCTTCATCTGTTAAAATGGCAGCTGGAATTAAAGCTACTGTTGCATTTTTAGCTCCGCTTATTCTAATCGTACCACTAAGTTCTTTGTTTCCCTCTATTTCAATTAATTTCATTTTTTGCTCCTTTCAATTTTATTTAGATTACTTTATTTTATCATAGGAAATTCTAGTGTTTTTGTCAATTATTTCCTTTTATTCTATATATTATTTGTCGTAAATAACTATATTATATAATAAATACCTATAGATAATAATATTATTATTCCTAAATAAATACTATAATTATTAATTTTTTTTTGAATCTTATCTCCTAGAGTTATACCAAAATATGTAAAAATAGTACTTTCTAAGAGAAAAATTGTTGCTGATAAAATTGTTTTTTCTTTCTTTAAGCCATATGCTATTCCTACTAAGAGGCTATCTATACTTACAATAAAAGCAAGTATAATTTGTTTAAAAAATGAAAAGTTTTTAATTTCTTCTTTTTGGTTTTTGTTTAAATAAATTTCTATAGCCAAATAAATAAATATTAATCCCGATATTCTTTTTAAAGGTATTGTTGATATTTTCGATAATAAATATCCAACTTTATTTCCTATTGTTGTCAAAATAAAATGAAACATTCCTACTATGATAGGAAAAAATATAATTTTATTTTTATTTTTTAATATTGTACCTAATGCTAAAGATAAAGAAAATGTATCAATACTTAAACTTAGTCCAATAAAAAAATATATAAGGATCTTTGTCATATAATCACCTTATATATTCTATTCTAAGTTTTTATTAAAAATACTTGTCTATTAGTTCTTTTATAATTGATTTATATTCAATATTTTCTTCTTGTTCCGTAAAACATAATGGTGGAAATAAGACACACCAAAAGTTATTTCCAGAAGCTTTTCCCAATTCAATTACTAATGATTCATATTTTCCACTTTTATATTTTATATTTTTGTAATTTTTTTCAGGGAAAAAATTTTTTCCATAATTTATGTGGAAAGAATTATTACTATTATTATTTTTTATTGTTTTTTCCACAATTTGTTCTATTTTTGGAAGTTTTTTTTCTATATATAATCTTGTTTCCTTTATAGAATGAAGTTGTTCTGTATGGATTAACTCTTTCTTTAAGTTATTAACAATTTTCATTTTTAATTTTTGATCTTCATTAGAATTACTATTTGCTACAATTCTAAATCTTATTGATTCTTTTGGAATTTCTATTTTTTTTTGATATTTATTATATGATAAAAATAATAATACTATACTAAATAAAACTAATAGTTTTTTCATAAAAAACCTCACTTTCAATATTGTAGTGAGGCTTTTTATTTTTTTTTATTCAATATTTTTAAATATAAATATCATTCTGTCCTTTCCAGATAAATCTTTTTGACATTTTATTTTTATATCTTTTAGATATTTATTAGCTAAATCTATGATATCATTTTTTTGCTCATAACCTATTTCAAAAGCTATCAAACATTTTTCTTTCATATTCTTTCTAATAGTTTTTAATATTTTTTTGTAGCAATCTAATCCATCTTTTCCGGCGTATAAGGCAATTCCAGGTTCATTATTTTTCACTATTTCGTCTATTTTTTCATTAATCTTAATATATGGTGGATTACTTATAATAATATCATATTTTTTTTCAATATTTTCTAAAAAGTCATTATGAATAATATTGGCATTTGAAAAAAGTTTTTCACAATTTTTGTGAGTAATTTTAAGAGCTGCTTCAGATATATCAATTAAATCCACAGATTTTGTTAATATTTTTTTTTCAAGAGTTAATCCTATTACTCCACTTCCACAGCCTAAGTCAACTATATCCACAGGCTCTGTGAAATATTGTTTTATATATTTAATGGTTTGTTCTACTAATTCTTCTGTTTCAAACCTCGGAATTAAAACATCTTTGTTTATGTCAAAAATATTACCATAAAAGTTTACAGTTCCTAATACATATTGGATAGGTATTCCTTTTGCTAAAGCTTCTATTTCTTTTTTGTATATTTCTACTTTATCTTTCGGTACAATATCATCTAAGTAATTTAATAATTCTAACGGATTTTTTCCTATTAACTCAGCTAGTAAAATTTTTGAATGTTCTGAATGGCAATAAGTTTTTCCATATATTAGTAATTCTTCTACTTTCATTTATTCTTCTATGCCTTGTAATTTTCTTTTTTGATCTTCTTGTTGAAGGGCTAGAATGATATCATCTAATGCTCCATCCATTATACGATCCAAACTATTTGTTGTGTAACCAATTCTGTGATCTGTCACCCTATTTTGTGGATAATTATACGTTCTTATTTTTTCAGCACGATCTCCTGTTCCAATTTTATTTCGTCTTTCATTTCCTTCTTTTTCAGCTCTTTCTTGTTCTTGTAATTCATAAAGTCTTGATTTTAATACTTTCATAGCTTGTTCTTTATTTTGTATTTGACTTCTTTCATTCTGACAAGTTACTACTAGTCCTGTTGGCAAATGAGTTATTCGTACTGCTGAGTCTGTTGTATTAACACCTTGTCCTCCGCATCCACTTGAGCGATAAATATCTATTCTTAAATCGCTTTGATTAATCTCTATTTCTACATCATCATCTGCTTCTGGCATAACTAATACCGTTGCGGTTGAAGTTTGTAATCTTCCATTTGATTCTGTTACTGGAACTCTTTGTACTCTATGTGATCCACTTTCATATTTTAATTTTGAATATACACCTTTTCCTCTTATTATTAATTCAATTTGGCTGAATCCTCCTGCTGTTCCATCAATAGAGTTATAAACGTTATATGTAAATCCTTGTTTTTCAGCATATCTTGTATACATTCTAAATAGATCACCGGCAAATATGTTTGCTTCATCTCCACCAGCTGCTCCTCTTATTTCCATAATAATACTTTTATTGTCATTTGGATCTTTAGGAATAAGCAATACTTCTAACTCTTGATCTAAGTGTTCTTTTTCTTCCTCTAATTTTTTTAATTCTTCTTTAGCTATTTCTCCTAAATCAGGATCTTTTATCATTTCTTTTGTATCAGTTATTTCATTTAAAACTTTTTTATACTTTTTATAACAGTTAACAATATCTTCTAACTCACTTACTTCTTTTGAATACTCTCTTGTTTTTTTTATATCACTTAATACTTCTGTTTTTGTTAATTCTTCTTGTAAGAAGTTATATTTTTCTAACGTTGCTTCTAATCTATCTATCATTTATTTCACCTAATCTTTCGTAATCAGTCTTATTATATCATATTTCTATTTAAAATTAACAAGAAAAAGAGAAGGTAGTTTCTCTTTTATACTATTTATTCTTCTAATTCTAATTCATCTTCATCTATAATAACTAAATCTTTTAATTCTTCATTTGTTTCATCATCATAATCTTCATTTTCTGTATCATCAAAACTGTCTTCTTCTATTTCATCTGACTTATCTGTTTCTTCGTCCTCTTCTTCCTCGTCTTCGTCCTCATCAGAAATCTTAATAACTTTATCTGAAGTATGATTATTTCTTAAATCCCATTTTCCATTATCTAATAATATAAATCTTTTATCTGTTGATAATGCAGTATAAAAATCTGCTATTTTATTTTCAAATGTACTTTCTGGAAGTTCTAATAATTTCATTATTTTTTTAAATAGGTCGGCTGTATTCATTTTTTTGTTACTTTCTTCTAAAATCATATAAGCAATATCTTTGTTTGAAATTAATTCTAAATCTTCTTTTTTCATTGTTTTTAGACTCATAAGTAGTCCTCCTGTTTAATAACATTTGTTTTCTTTTCAAAAACCCATTAAATTTATAACATATATCTGCATTATTAGCAACACTTTTTTTACATTTTATTTGGGATTGTTATTCCAAGAATATCAAGTAGTAAACTATTTAATTTATATACAATTTCTGTAAGAGTAATCCATGAGTTTCTTAATTGCTCATCTTTTTCTGTTAAAATTCTATTTTCTGCATAAAATTTATTATACAATGAAGTTAGTTTAAATATATACTCTGCAATTTCATTTAATGATTTTGTTTCTAATGCTTTGTCTAATGTTAGAGGGAGATTTAAAAGCGTTAAAATAATATCTTTTTCTTTTTCTCCTAGCAGTTTTGTTACTTTTTTTGAGGTTTTTAAATTTGCTTTGTTTAATAACGATTTCATTCTTATTGTTGAATATAACAAATATGGCCCTGTTTTTCCTTCTAAATCAGAGAATTTTTCTATTTCGAATACGTAATCTGTGTTTCTAAATGGTAATAAGTCTGCATACTTTATTGTTGCGATGGCTACATCATTTGAGATAGATTCTTTTTCTTCTTCATTTATGGATTCGTTTGTTATTTTCTTTTTTGTTTCATTGTTTACTAGTTCTATTAGATTCTTTAACGTCATTATGCCTCCATCTCTTGTTTTAAATGGTTTACCATCTTGTCCATTCATTGTCCCAAATCCAATATATTCTAATTTTGTATTATCATCTACTATTCCTATTATTTTGCTAGCACGAAAGACTTGTTCAAAATGAAGTTCTTGTCTAGCATCTACTACATACCATATCTCATCTGGTTTATAATTTTTTACTCTTTCAAGAATAGTTGCTAAATCTGTTGTTTCATAAGATACTGAATTATTTGATTTTATAAATAATAATGGTGGCATAGGGCTCTTATCATCTTCTTTAGAAATGTCTATTATTTGGGCTCCTTCACTATTTTGAAGAATTTTTTTATCTTGACAAATTTTATATAATTCATCAAAATACTCCATTTCATCACTTTCACCATTCCATATTTCAAAATTAACAATTAATTTGGAATATGTTTTTTTTATATCTTCTTTTGATATTTCAACTATTTTTTTCCATAAATCATAATATCCTCTTTCTTTTTGTTGTATTTTAGTGGTGATTGTTCTACTTTCTTCTAAATATTGTTCATCTTCTTTGGATTTGTTTGATGCTAATGGATATATTCTTTCTAAATCTTCATTTGTTATAGGGAGTTTAACCTCGCTATAATCTCCTTTATAGTTTGAATCAAAATATGGTAAATTAGGATATTCATCTTTGATTTCTTTTATTACTAGTCCTAATGGTCTACCAAAATCACCTAAATGAGCATCTCCTATTGCTTCATATCCCATTGTATTTGATAATCTTTTTAAGGCCTCTCCTATATTAGCACTTCTTAAGTGTCCTACATGAAGGGCTTTGGCTACATTTGCCCCGCCATAGTCAATCACTATCTTTTTCTTTTCTTTTTTATCAATGTTTACAAACAAATCTTTTTCCATTTTATTTAAAAAATCATAGCAGTAATCTAATTGTAGACTAAAATTAATGAAACCAGGTCCAGCTATATTAATATTTTCAAGTCTTTTATCTTTTGATAATTCTCTTACAATTTTTTCTGCAATTGTCCTTGGATTATCATGATATGTTTTTGCTAATTGCATTGCGTCATTTAATTGATATTCTCCCAAGTCTCTTCTATTAGATGGTTCCATAGATAGTTTATTAACTTCATATCCAGCTTTTTTTACTATATTTTGTATATCTTTTTCTAAATCTTTTATTATACTCATTTTATTTCTTTTATTTGATATAAAAAAACTTCATCTTCTATAGAATACTCAATTTTTATATCATGATCCTTTCTTTCTATTTTATTCGTTGTAATATTAATCGTTACTGTTTTATTACTATCTTTTAGAGTTATTAATCCCTCTGTTTCTTTATTCTTATCAAAATAGTATACCATTTTAATAATATTATTGGTTCTTATCAGTTGTTTTTTTTCGAAGTCAAATTTTGTAATTGTATTATTATCTTCTATATATTCAATCTTGTTTTCTCTAAGGATTGCGGTTGTATAATAATTTATATTATCATTATTGTTTTTAATAATAACATTTATTTTTATTTTAGACATGATATCACCAACTTCTAATACAACATTATATCATACTTGCTAAAATCTTTTTATATATTTTCATGAACAATATTGGAGATTTAATTCTTTATTTTTTGATTGATTTTTCCATTCTCTGAAATCGGTGCATTATTGTAGTCTTCCCCTATTATTGCTTCACAACAAGAATTAATGATATCATTATACTCTTTCATTTGCTCTAGTCTTTTTTGTATAAAATAATCCTTACATTCTAAAATAATAGTATCATATCTCTCATTCATATATCCAATATTTGATGATAGAAAAAGTTGCATAAGGTAATCTACCTCCCATGTTTTTTTATATTATAACACGTATAATGTTAAGCATAAAGATTTTAGTTTTTAATCTTTATATTTTTTGTTATTATAACATACATCGGTAAAGACGGATTATAACAGGAACCAAAGAGTTCGATTTTATGAATGT
>Ga0247611_10005259_pt1 | contig 17260 bp, 6 predicted proteins | sample 177DNAGHGhighgp2_FD_192422 | JGI IMG/M metagenome (GOLD analysis project Ga0247611, IMG submission 192422) | Sheep rumen microbial communities from Palmerston North, Manawatu-Wanganui, New Zealand - 1770 DNA GHGhigh gp2 | ecosystem: Host-associated > Mammals > Digestive system > Stomach > Rumen ... | reverse complement strand
TGTAATACTTATTACCAGCTTCTGGTCGATCAGCGCTTGTATCTCTTGGTTTGAACGAGCCCGAATACCTGTAGTCTGAAGACGAAGAAGAAGACTTCTTGACTTTGCGTTTTGCCTTGCTCTTTGGTCCAATATAACGAACCCAGTATGTCATTGGTGCAGCCAGTGCACCAGCCTGTTCTGTCCACTGGTGATCATTAAACCATTTGCCAGAAATCGGATTCAATCGTGTATCGGTTGGGAATGATCCGTGCTTCAAGTAATATTCACCGAGTTTCACGGAACTTGCCAATGAATCATCCGCACCACCATTGAAGCCAAACCAATTTCCGTCGGCACCAATATATGCGCCCATATGAGCGTGAATATTTGGACCAATACCACCGAACGTGATATCACCTGCTTGAGGATTACCGACACCCATGATCCAGTCGTTTGATACTTGACCATTTTTGTCAAAGATGTTCGGATGTCCATCAGAAGATTGTAGACCCCACGAGGTTGCACCATGGCCACCTGCAGTAGCAAGGAGCTGGTCAGTACCTTGATATGTTTCTGTATATGGTCCGTTAGGCACATAATAACCCATACGTTTGACAATGGCAGTCATCATTGATGTACAGTGTACCGGTGAGATTTTGTCAATCACCATGCCATCGTCGAATGTCAAGTTACGAACTGTTGTGCCATTCCAGTGAAGATCACCACCAGCAGCTTTTTTCGCAGCTACGAATACTTCTGCGGCGGCTTGGAAAATGTCACCTGTGCCACCTTCGTAATAGTATTCGTCGTCGTCATAGTAACCATCATCACCGTTATCCATGACAGCTGTCATGAAGTCGGCCATCGCATTAAGTGCAGAACCTTGTTTCGCGCTGCTATCATATTGACTTAATTGTTTTGCGAACTTATCGTCTTCATTCAGTCCAAGCGCTTGATTTGTTAAAGCATATGCACCTTCATCTGAACCATCTGCAACACGTTTCACACGTTCATGCAAAATCTCCGTTGCAGCTTGTGCCCAGTATTTTGCTTTATTTTGTTCATATCGCTTCTTGTAATCGCTGTCCGATTCTCCAATGAGCTGTTCGTTGTTGACGCTAGTCTTAAACAACTCAAATGCTTTTGCATCGACAGATGCGCGTTCTTCATCAGACAAATCAGCTGCATCCATCTGTGCTTTTGCATAAGCTTCTCGATCTTTTGCCGTTTGAAGTTTCGACGCAGTATCGTCCCTGTCTGGATCGAACATGGTGAAAATACCGGAAGCAAGTTCTCTGATTGTCGACAATGCATCTTGGACACTGTCGTCAAATTTGTATGGTGCATTGGCATCACCGGAACCATAGATGCCATCCATTGGTGAACCGTTCAAAGTGTCAACAACCTGCTGACGACGTTTATGCTCGACAACTTGGTTATCTTCAGAAGCTTCAGATGTTTCACCTTTAACCAGGCTTGCTACCAAAGCTACTTGACGTTTTAATCCGTCTATGACAGATGTGGAACCTGATTTCACCATATTGATACCGATGTCCATAACGCCTTTACCAGATTCAAATAGTGAACCTGCACCAAAGACTTTACCTATGACACCAACTGCGATCATGATTCCACCGGTCAATGTCAGTATGGAACCCATACCAACTTGAAGAATACCCAGAGTGATTTGCAAGTTGTTTGCGAGACCTTGCAGTATCGGAACAACAACCGTTTGAAGAACAGCAACCAATGGGGTGACCAATGATTCTACAAGTCCCGTAACCATCTCAAGGATTGGTTTCAGAACATCCATCAATTGTTCGATGATAGGTCCAATTACTTCAAGAATCGGTTGTATGATCGTGATTACGGATTCCACAATTTCGACAACATATGTGACAATCTGTTTCAATACATTTTGTATTGTTTTCATGACAGGCTTGATTGCTTTGTACAGTGACTGGAATGCTCTATTTAACGGCTTCAATGAATTTGTCAAAACTTTGTGAACCATGTCCATGAGCACTTGGACACCTTTCATGGACATCACAACAGTCAATGCAGCCTGAATCAAACCAGACAACATTCCCATCAAACCGCCAACAATCTTACCGAAATCAAACGCGGCTGTATGTTTCTTCTTATTTGCTTGCTTTTCAGCTTTTTCTTTCTTTTTCTTTTCGGCATCTTTTGTTTCCGACAATGCGTCAAACCAATCTTGAATGTCTTGTTTTACTTTGTCAAATGCATCCAAGAACGCGCCAAATATAGAACCCATTGGTGATGTTGATGATAACATTGATTCAATCTTTTGAGTAGATTGATCACCAAGGTTCGTAATTCTGAACTTCGAACGTTCCTTCTTCTTGAATGATGCGAGAATACCCTGACCAAATTGACTCTTTCCGAGTTTGTCTTTGATCTTATCACCAATCGAAGAAAGCTTTTTCGTCGGAGAGAATTTTTGCAGATTCTCTTTGAACTTTGCCATCGTGATATCGTGTTGTGTGATCGATTCCATGGTGGGTTGGTTCTTTTTTGCTTTCTTCGAGACAGACTTTTCTTTTACGCGTGCAATCAAGCCTATGGATTGATCCGAACCCTTGAATGCTTCTTTTACTGCAGACGCACCGGTTTTGATTTTATTAACCGATGACTCCATCATAGACTTGACGAAGTTTGTCACCTTGTTATTCAGGAATAATTTTGCACCGGAAAGAATCTTCGTTATAAATCCCTTTCCAATTGCAAATACAAACGCAAAGATTTTACCAAGTCTTGATTTACCTGGTTCTTTCTTTGAATTGCGTTCGATGGTTCCTGATACGATCGTCTTGACACGTTGTTGAATATTCAGATTCTGCATGGGTCCGATTGTAGAAAGTACCTGTGCAGGATTCGTCGTGCCCATCATAGCAGATGTAGTTAATACAGACGATGCTTCGTTGATGCGTTCATCCTCGTCTATATCAGATGTCGATTCAGGTTGTGGAGTTGATGATTGTGGAATTGTAATAGGTGGTGTTTCCGGAATGGATTCAACCGGTTCTGTCTTATCGAGTTTTGGTGGTGTTAAATCATAAACAATCGTCGGTTTTAACTTCATAAATGGAGACCGACGTTTCTTCATAAAATAAACATTGACACCATCATTCAATTTTGTGAAAATACTCGCGAGATATTGAAGCGTGTTGTCTTTCATTCCGAATAACATCTGTGATGTATCATCCGGATCATCAGTGATTTTGTCTGCTATCTCGGAGAACTTTCTGATTGGCTTATCAAGATTGCGTCGATCTTCTTCTGTCAATGATTCAATTTTGATGATACCTTTTTTGACAAGCTGACGTAATGTCTGTCCTTCATATTCAAACTCAGATGAATCATGAGACATACGTTCAAGAGCACGGTCATCAAACATCTGTTGCGTGAATTGCGTATCGATAACTGTTTGTGCTTCCGCGATATTCCGTTTTGCAGCAGAATCCAAAGCATACAAAGCTTTGTTAATGGAAGCCGAGAAATTTGTTCGACAGTTTTTATCCACTATCAATTTTGTCGTAAACGTATCGATGATATCAAGCCAATATTGTGCGGTTTTTCCTTTGCCCTTTGCAAGTAATTTTGCAACATGCAAATGTAATGCACGGTCTCCACCATTTTCAAAGAACTTCTGACCCAAATGATTCTTTGCATCTGGTGACGAGTACATGCGATACACATATTGCTCAACCAATATACGAACGACTTCGCGCATATCTGCGGATGAGAAATCTTTGTCGACTTTTCGCGCCTGAGATGTCATTGATTCGAATGCTTTATTGGAAAATGATGATGAATCAAATGTGACATCAATAGATTTCACAAATTTATTCTCGATTTCAGCAGTTGTCAAAGAACCCGATGATGAAACATTATACTTCTTGCCAGTTACGATCGAAGTGATCTGTTTCAGGTAATTCGGGATAATTGAGACAATTGACTTTCGTGTCATGTTGTCAAATATTGCAGGTTCTTTATTATTAGATGAATCAACATATGTCGAATAGTCTTTTGTACGTTGATCAAACGGGTTCATATATTTCTTGATGAATGGGAGTTCGAATATCTTCATCAACATGTTATGCTGGAAAGATTGAACTGTCTCATTTACCTGTTTATCAAGCGCGGATAAACCCGTCATATCCATCAAGGACTCGACGAATGTTTTCGTTACCTTTTTGCGGTTATTTTTGATATATGAACCAAGTGTATCAAATGTCAACCGTCCCGAATAATCATGCATACGTTGCATATTCTGCTCTTTTCGTATGCGGTCCAACATTGTTTCTGTTGACTTGATTAACACATCGAGTTTGTTTGCAATCTCAGCAGTGGTTGAATCCACTGTCTTCAGCATTGCAAGCGTTTCAGATGAACGTGAATTGATATTCTCGACAATTGTTGATGTAATATATAATCTGGATTCGAGTTTCTTCTCACCGATCTTATGCATTTCACGTGTTTGATCTGCAAAAAATGTACGCATTTGATCAGCATCGAGAACTTCTGTCTGACCTTCAGATTCATCGTCGTTGTTATATCCGGGATCAAACTCTTCAGATTCTTCGTCAAAAGATGAAGGACCATTATTTTCAGGATCTTCCGAATTCTTCGAAAACCATTGGAACACACTGCGAATATGTTTGTTATTCCGTTTCAATTCTGAAACACGAACCGATGTATTTTGATATGTTCCCATCAAACTATCACGAATGCTTTTCGCATCTTTTACAACCGTTTGCATGGTTGAATATGTTGATGAATGTGAGAACACCTCATCCATCAAATTCGCCATAATCCTTTCACCTTCCTTTCAATCAAAATCATAGACGTGGATGGGCTCATGAGAGCCCTTCCACATCCATGTTTATATCATTATCCAACGGACAAGCGTTGCACTTGCCGTGGAATACCTTGGTCTGGAAAAGCAGCATCTTGTTTACTTTGCTTACTTGTCCGTGGTTTGGGTGATGAAGTTTTTGAACGTTTCTTACGTTCCTTCATCATAGCCAGCATTCCGCTTAACAATGATTCGATATACTCTGACCGAACATTGTATGTGTTAGACATCAGGATGTCGATCACTTCACCATTGGTTGTGTCGACAGGATAATTATTCACAATCATTGGAGATGCTTGGTCTTGCTGGAGATATGGATCAAGTGAGAACATATCCATCAATTGACCGGTCATACCTACGCCACCTGTGATTGAAGGAATGACAGCCGAATCACCACCGGCAATCGTTTTAAATGGATATTCACCATATGTTCCAGAAGTCGAATAAGATTTGTTAATGCCTTTGTAGTATTTGTTATATTTTTCGCCAGCTTTGCTGTAGAAATAATTTTGTGACATTGGAAGACCTGCGGCTTTCATAGCAGCCTTTGTGTCCGGATATCCACGAATCTTGTCCCAGAAAGCAATACCACGGTCATCGAATACACGCAGCATTGGTTTGTTTTTCTGAACGACCTCGAATCCTTCCTTGACACCAGATCCTTGTTTGTAAATAACGGAATCGAACTTGATACCCATGGTCCGGTCGTCCCAGTTCGGAGCAGCCGACCAACCATGTGCTTCCCAGAATCGGTTTGCCCAATCACGCGTTGAATGATAACGTGTGATGTTATATTCTGGATCCGTCCAACCGTCATATGTCGGTATGCCATTCTTTGAACCGACTTTCCATTTCAGTCCAAGAGAATTTGCTGCAGCCAACATCTTTGAATTGGCCGGCTGTTGAGGTGTATTATTATTATTATTATTTTTCGTCGAATTGTTTGTCTTTGCATAAGATGCTGTATCGAGGACATAGTTCTTCGCTGTTGGAGTACAGCTATCAATGTCAACACTGATGTCAACAAACTTACTGTTACCCATAGCTGCTCGATATGTCGCAAGGTGCGTATGGTTTTTATACCATGCTTGATAATCTGTCTGTTCATTTCCAGACGGAATGAAGTAATCAAACAGCTTAACACCCGCAGAATTATACGCTTGGCCGACACGGCCTTTTGAAGATGTCGTATACCTTGAAGGAACACCTGACGTAGAATCTTTTGTCGCTGCAGATGATTGTGCTGATGAGTTGGCAGCCATACTGTCAGTGAGAGTCTCGTATTCACTGTCATAGCTTGTAAGGTTGTAGTCGAGATTTGCGGGTTCACCACCCTCATCGATATATCCCTGATCAATCAACCAGTTATAGTATCTCGCAGCGGTACCCATTTCTTTTGCAAAGATAAACAATCTCGTCTCTTCATCAAGTCCATCATCGGGAACGACGGCAGAACCAACACCATGACCAGTACCTTCAGGAAGGTCTTCATCAAGGTATGGACTCCATCTGTCTCCATCAGACAACGCAGCGTCATGCTCCATAACTCGCTCCATGATATCTTTGTATCTTGCAAGATTCGTTACGTATGCACGAGGATGAGACGGATTCTCCGCAAAATAATTCTCGACAAAACCGTGTTGAATTTGTTCAGCCAGGTTCTTACCATATCTGGTATCTTTATTACCTTCGCCAACATCAGATTGCCAGTTCGACAAACCGAAGTGCCCATTACGGACTTCAGTAACGTCGTACTGACCTTCCAGTATCGGACGAATAGATGCGCCATGTTCAATCAATGTGACTGCAGCAGCATACGACTCCTCACCCGGTGTCAGACCAGCCGCAACTGCAGCTCTATGGAATTTATCCATAACATCTTTGAACGGAGTGAAGTTATCAGCCATCGGCATATCCATGGCATCGGTAATTTCGATTCGACCTTGGCTTGATCGATCACCATCATACCATTTGAAGAACTGGTGAGGGTTATATGTGTACTTTCCATCGTTGCTTACGATCTCATAGTGCACATGGGGACCAGTTTCAGTATCAGTAATACCAGTAGATCCCACATAACCAACTGGATCACCACCCCAAACTTCGTCACCAACTTCAAGGTCGGATTCTTTCTGGAGATGGTAATATCTGTGGATGTCTCCACCAACGTCTTCAATGGACACGAAGTATCCCTTTGGATGATTTGGATCAGTGCCTTTCTCAACGACAACACCATCCGTGAGTGCAAGAATCTCTGTTCCTTCCGGACCAAAGAAATCTGTACCAGAATGATCTTCACCGTCAAGACCAACAACGTTCTCATCGGCTCCGGACAGACCACGTCTTGAGTATGCTGAAGACATACCAAGCATGTCGGGCATATTATGTTGAAGCCATTCAATCAACGGAATGTCAGGTTTATAACCCTTATCCTTTTTCCAGTTCACAGCATCGCTTGTATCGAATACAGACGGTTCATAATCATCTGTATACAAACGAGCACCGTTTGCGGAATAGAATCCGGGCTCTTCCTCTTCATCATAGTAGTCACCAATCATATCCTGAAGCTTCGAGAAGAACGATCCCTTTTCGACAGATTCATCATATGTCTTCATCGATGACATCAAGTCATTTGAGAATCCACCCTTACGCTCACCGGTTTCCGGATCAACCTCACCTAATACTTGATTGATGAGATATGTCGGTGTATTCTCATCTGTACCGGCCATCTTCTTAGTTGCGTCACTCACACGTGTTGTCGCGGCTTGTGTCATGTAGTAATTATAATACTTGCCATTTCGTCCGCTCTTGAATCGCTTCAGATAATCAGCATCCGTTTCCTTTTCAAGTTTCGGATTCTGTTTCTTAAACGCTTCAAATGCTTCAGCTTCCAATTGCTGTCTCTCTTCATCTGTCATGTTACCGATATCAACCATCGCTTTATCGTAAGCTTGCTTGTTCTTCTCTTCATCAAGTTTCGACTCCAGTGAATCATCACCAGTAAAGATTCCAATGATACCAGAAACGAGATCTTTCAGCGTTGACAATGCATCCTGGACTTCGTCGCTCCATGCAACTGCCATATCACCGGACGCATAGATGTCTCCGATCGGTCCTGCTGGAACATCACCGGAACCATACAATCCAACCAGTGAGTTTGCAGCAAGTGATGTAACAGAACGACGTTCGATTCGACCATTCATCGGATTCGATACATATGCAGTTCCACCAGATGTTCCAACGACGTTCATGTAGTGGTTATTTCCTCTACGAGTCGTAAAGTCTGTACCACTACCGACAATCGTAATTGGATTATCAGGCCGGGCTTGTTTCAGAGATGCCGGTGTAACACCGCCTGCTTGGAGACCCATGCCCATAGAACCAGCAGCTCTTACAAATCCTGCTACGGATGTACCCATATTTGGATTATATGCACCAGAAGAAGCCATCGCAGATGTCAATCCACGCGCATTCACAGCAGAACCTGATCGTCTTGCGTATGCATCTGCCAATGCAACAGGTCCACAACCGCGTGCTCCCATATTCATGTAATTACCGAAGCGATTTTGATTTGCTCCAGCTGCTCCATAAATACTTGCATAATCACCAGAGCCATAGATGCCATCCATTGGTGAACCGTTCAAAGTATCGACAACATTCGTACGACGTCTGGTTTCCGTCTTTGTCTCATTTTCCGGTTCTTCTTGACCCGTGTTACCGGTAATCATGTTGCCGACCAAAGACACTTGTTTCTTGAGACCAGAAGCAACAGATGTTGCACCAGATGCAACCATGCTCGTGCCCATCTTGATCATATTCGTACCAGTATCAAGTAATGAATCAGCACCGAATATTTTAGCGATGACACCAAGCGGGATAATAATTGCACCGAGTGCTGTTAAGATCGTACCCAGACCCACCTGAAGGATGCCGAGTATGATCTCAAGGGTGTTTCCAACACTCTGGAGAATTGGAACGACAACTGTTTGCATGAGTGCAACCAGCGGTACCATCAATACATTGACAAGTCCCGTAACCATCTCAAGAATCGGTTGAAGTACTGTCATCAACTGTTCGATGATCGGTCCGATTGCTTCAAGTATCGGTTGCATGATCTTGATGATAGATTCCACAAGATCAGTGATATACGATACAATCTGCTTCAGAACTTTCTGGATGGTCTTCATAACCGGCTTAATCGCCTTGTAGAAAGATTTGAAAGCAGAATTAAGCGGTTTCAAGGAATTCTTCAATACATCCATGACGAGTTTCGCAATCATTTTGAATCCCTTCATGGACATTACGATTGTCAATACCGCTTGCAATAATCCACCAAGGATGCCAGTGATACCACCAAGCATCTTACCAATATCAAAACCAATACCGGCTTTCTTGGCACCACCTGCGGCTGCAGCGGCGCCAGCTGCAGCAGTATTCGCACCACCACCTGACGGTACCGTTGGTGCATCCGGCATACTGTTGGTACCAAATGCATTCGTTGAAGTCGTTATACCATCCATTTCTGGTTTGGTTTTTGCGCCAGTACCAATTTCAATCGATGCACCAGATGTGGTTCCAGTACTCGATGTAGCAGTATCTTTGCCGGACAGTTTTGCGATATTTTCCTTGAAGATATCACCAATACCGGTGATTTTCGTCAGAATGGAACCGAAGACGGAACCTGATCCATCCTTGCTTTTCAGAATATCAAAGATACTCTTTGTCATCTGATCAGACAAAGATTGTGGTTCCATCTCTTTGTTTTTCGATCGTTTATTTTCGAATGCAGACATGAAGCCTTTACCGAAGTCAGTTTGTTTAAACTTCTCGACAAAGTCTCCCATTGCCTTTGTGATGAATCCACCCTTCTTCTGTTCCTCGCCATTCTGGACAAGCTTCTTCACATCTTGTTTGACTTCATTCAAACCAGATGTATCGATGCTTTCCATTTCAGGTTTTTGTTTTGTTTGTTGCTGTTCACCAGGAAGACCAATTGATTCCATCTCAGGAGCTGGGCCTCTGGATGTTGTAGACGATGCATTCTGATTCAGTTTTGCGGTCCAAATATCCATCCGACCAATAGAATCCATCGATGGTTCATCGGATTTCCCGAATTTACCTTTGATTGCATTCTTGGCTCTGCCGAACAGTCCGTCTGATTCATCTGAACCGAAGAGTCCTTCCTTGATGGCATTGGCACCTGTTGCAATCCGTTGGCCAGATTGTTTCAGACTATTGATGATTGGGGACAAGAGTTTCTTTCCCAACGAAGTGATGAATGTTTTTGCACTCTGTAACTTCGGAAGAATGAAACCTTTCACAAGAGCAAGACCCCACGTAAGAACCTTACCAATCTTCGATTGTGCGGGCTTCACATTGTCAGCTCTCTGTAATGTACCCTCAACAACTTTCGTGAGTCGTGCTTTCAATTTTGGATTCTTGATTTCAGCAATCTGTTGCATCAATGGTCCAGTATCTTCTTTTGTATCACCATCCTGAACTGATGCTTGCATTGCTGCAAGAACGGAATCAGCAATTGCTTTATCGTTCTTATCGTCTTCCGAATCACCCAACGCGTTCGCATCGCGTTGAGCCATCACACGATTATAGTCGATAACAGCGGTATCAACTGTGCGTGCACGCAACGACGTCAGATCTGTCATGACTCGTTCTTTCATTTGATTGAAAGGATTTGCCAATGCATTTTTCAGACCTTGCGTCATACTACCGAGCATGCCTTGTTGTTGAGCAGATTGACCGTCACCACCTTGTGGAGATGGTTGTCCACCTTCTCCGCCACCGGATTGTTCAGATCCTTCACCACTAGATTCACCCGGAACAGGTGTTTCTGCAGTTGGAGGAGCTGGTTCGCTCTGTGGTGTTGAAGTTGGTGGTACTTGACCATTTACAACCTTCAACAGTTCCATTGGGTCATATGGTTTCTTACGACGAACAGCATATACATTGATACCACGATTCAACAATTCGAATATGGATGCAACATAATTAGTTGTCATCGAAGAAATATTACTCAAAGGCTTACCAGTATTTCCAATAATCTCGGACTCTTGGATGCGTTTGCGTTGTGCCTTTTTGAGTTCCTCATCAGACGGACGGGTATCCCAATCAACACCTTTTGGAACTTGCCATGGTTTGATTTCTTTTTCGTTAATACGTTGCCGCCATGTACGATCATCTTTGCCGGCAGCACGATTGATGTATCCGCCAACAACAGATTGCACAATGCTATCATCAATCTCACCAATATCATATGTGATCGTTGCTGTTTCGGCATAACGCCTTGCATTACTATCACTTGACATGGCCCCTTGACGAACATTCTTTGCAAATGCATTCCGTGCATTCTTATCAGAAATCAGTTTTGTGGTGATTAACTTGATAACGCGATCCCAATACACGGCGTCTTTGTATCCTGACTTTGCAAGTTGTTCAATCGCTTGTGCATTGATTGCAGGATCTCCACCATTCTCAAGATCAGCACCCTTTATGGATTCACCAGGTGTGCGCATTTCCGCAAAGATATAGAGAGATGTCAATACACGTTGTGCCATGTAAACATCCTGTTGATCGATATCGGAATCCGCAGATTTCATGATATCACGGAAGCGTTTGCTGCTAAAACCATCTCGAAGGGTAGAATTGAATACATTCCGGAATTCATTTGGACGTTCGGTTGTCAAACTGCCTTCCGAAGAAACATACAATGTTTCACCGGTCAAAGCTGCTGTAATACGTCTCAAATATCCAGGAATGACATCAACGATTGTTTTCCGTGTCATATTATCAAACACGGCTTTGTCACGATTATATTGATTACCGATATATGACGAGTAATCTTTATTGGTTTCCCGACGTGTCAGATCTCCAAACAAATGTTTGAACTTGTCCCAATCCAACAGTTTTGAGAGAAGATTGTGTTGTGCATTGTTAACACGTTCATCGATTGCGCCACGGATATCATTAATGGATCGGTCATCAAGAATCTTGAATCGTTTATCCGCAAATAATTCCGTGCCCATACCGGCTAATGTTCCGAATCCTTCTGCACGTGACATGACGGATCCATCGAACATCATTCCCATCATGCCACCCATGGACTTCACAAGTTCAAGTTCGGTCTGATATGGAATGTTCTGTTTAATGTATCGGAACGTATTTCCGAGCGTCAGATTACCGGATGAATCGAACAATCCTTGGTATTTGGATCGTTCCTGTGTCGCAACCGTGCTCAGCTCAATCAGTTTGTCAAGTTTTCCAGAGATTGTCTGTAAAGATGAATTGATATTGCCCAATGACGATAAGATCTCTGAAGAACGTGTATTGATTGTCGTGATGATTTCAGATGCCGTCATTGCTGATGCTTCTGTTTGTTTACCGGCGATGTGATACATCGAACTGACTTGACCCTTGGCAATACCCTTCATGCCTTCATAGTCAAGCACTTTCGCCGATGTCTCTTCTTCCTTATCATCACCGCCGAATCGGAAACCCGCATCAAACTCATCGTCTTTGTTATCTTCCAAAGAAGATCCTTCACCGATTTCATCACCACGACGGAAGAACCAGTCGGTTGTCTTCTTAAAGAAACTTGATTGACGAATCTCACGATATTTGTCTTGTGCTGTACGAGCACCACCCATGATTGTATCACGGATATTATCAGCATCAGATTTCAATTCGGACAATGATTGTGGAGCAACACCAGAAACAAAGCCTTTTGTAAAATCAAGCATCAAATTAGCCATACCATCTTCACCCCTTTCAATATATAATGAACCAAAAGAATTGTGTGGGCCCGAGAGCCCACACATATCCTCTCAGTTTGTTTTCGAATTCAGAAGAACTGGATACAGGTCTCGATATCATCGAGATGGAATATACCAGTCCATTTTTCAACCAACGCATTCCGTTCTGCCTCTGCTCCAGACCAAGCAGAGATGTCCAGTTGGGTTTTGTTGAATGCACCACCAGTTTCGTTGTAATTTTTCAGCATGTTGTAAAGTGCCGCTTTGATATCCAACTCAGCAAGCTGGATAAATGATTCTCGACATGATACCGGAATCGTTTCAAGTGACAGATCATGGTCACATTTCGCAACGAAATAAACCATCGCATCTGCTGGAAAATCATGTAACTTAATCTTGTTATACCCCAACCATTCTGATGACTGTGGTCGAGATGTCACACCGGCGTACTTATTGATTGCAGCGCCGGTCTGGGTGGCGTTCATGATATCTTGTGGATAATATGAACCAAATCCAACAAAAGGAGAACCAACCGTGAATGAGTTGGTTGCTGCTTCAGCATTCTGAAGATTGGATGACGCAATATACGCGTCTGCATATTGCACCGGAGTAATTGTCAAACACTCAGGCAGAAAGAATATCCGCAGTGCTTTCGACATTTCATCCGGTGACCGCAGATTGTGGATTGATTCATAGCAATCCCGAATTTGCGGTTTGAATTGAGAGAAGGTGCGGACAGATGTATGAATAATATTCTGTAGCACGATCTCCGTCGGCTGTTTGAACGGGAGTGCGATTGTTTCCAATCCCAATCTCTCTTTCATATCACCGATTACATCAGAAATATTCACGGTTCACACCTTCTCTGATCGTTAATCAACACCAGGTCTCTGCAAGACAGAACCGAGTGTAGGAGGTGGTGGATTGTTTTCCTGAACGGATTCAACTCTTCCACCATTGTTTGCACACGACGAACACCATTCGTCAAACAAGGTGTTCGTCGCTTCAGCAAACGTTTTGCATGCGTTACATGCTTCTTGATTGAACTGGAACGTGTCCATGATTAGTGGGCACCAGGAATGAAGTTGTCCTCTGCATCAGAGTAATCGCTGTCTGCCAGAGACTGGTCGATCGCAGCTTTCTTGGCAGAACGCTGCTTGGTGATGCAATCGTCCATTGCCTTCTTGAGCTCACCGGACTTCTTCAGCCACTTGTTGACCTCGGTCATGATGCTTTCGGCAGTACTGATGAAGTTGCTGAAGGATTTGGCCTGTGCGTTTGCTTCATATTTCGCCTTCTTATCAGGATTTGCCGCCTGATTGTACTGATACTGAGCATCATACACAGAATCTTTGTACGAATCGAAATATGCGCGGGCTTTGTCGATGCGGGACTCGATAGCTCTGAGGCTGGCATCGCTTTCCTTCCAGATATCATGAATCTCAGGATACGGGACAGTCTTGCTGGCATTCGACTTGGAATCGACGTTCATTTTCTTCAGTGCTCCAACAGCCTTCTGGCAAGCACCGAGTGTCTTATGAGAAGTATTGTCCTTTGACTGATACTCCTGGGAGGCCTTCTCATACAGACCAGCGATCTCTTCAAGCTTCTTTGCAACGACCACGAGACCACGTACCGGGAAGCTGATGGCGAATTCCACCATCACATCATTCAACGACACATAGTCATTGTGATAATCTGCCGGGGTCTTTGCAGCCTTTTCGGTTGTCGAGCTCTTCATTCCGATCTGGCCGGCATTGTTCATTCCGATCTGGCCGGCATTGATTGATTCGACAATCTCACGACCCTTATCGGTCTTCGGAATAAGCTTTCCGCCGTTGCTCTGAATTGTCGCCAGTTCATACTTCGCAAAACCCTTCCGCTTGAAGAGCTTTCCGAATGCCGTGCTCAGAGCTGTACGGATTGCTTTCGCAGCATCCTTAATCCACCGAAGGATTCTGGCGAGGACGCCCTCCTTCTTGGTCTTGTAAGTGCCGTTTTTCTTCATCTTCACATCGACACCGGGCTCATCAGCTTCCTGAACGATTTCGTATCCGTCGAAATCAAGACCGGTTGCAGCTTCCTGGATCATGAAAGACTTCAGGTATGTCGCTGTGAGAGATGAAAGAACTTCATACTCGGCAAAGAGCTGTTGCTCATTGATAGATTCGATACTGTCAAGGACAGCTTCCTGAATCATTTCGTTCATGATATTACACTCCTTTTCTTATTTTGAATATCGATCGAGCCGATGCATAACCGGGGTATTGGTATCCCAGAAATTGACTCGATTCTTGACTTGTGCACATTTTGGATTTACACGGGACTGCTTTGTGGCAAGCCACAGATACAGCTCCATATCATCCCGATAGACCTTTGCCAGTTTTCCATACTGGTTCTGGGTCATTCCGACAATCTGTTCTGCTTCGGAATCAGGATACTTTTCAAGCAATGATTCCATTACAGTCTTCAGATTCAGCGTACCTTCAACATATGACTCATTGATGGTTTGCATATCAACAAGGGTCATTTGTTTACGATAGGGTGATTCTGCGGAGTTCTGTGTGGAGAACATATTGTCATAGTATTTCTTTGTGGTGGGTATGAGCTTGTCGTCATATTGATCATCAGACTTCTCACGGTAGGAAGCATATCCTTCAAGGAACGTGCACATTTCCTGAAGTATCTTTCCATAATCCATCACAGAGTAGAGTACATCGTCACCCGGAAGATTGTTGAGATGAGTCTTGGCAACATCCTCAAACATCGTCCGGTACTCACACACGATTTGTTCAATTCTTTCTGTTGCCATCATCCTCGCCATCCTTCCGGAAGTGTGACGTTTTGCTTCCATATGCCCATTGAGCGATTGATAGGCTTCACTTTCAGAATCTGACTCAGAAGTGAATTCAGATCCTTCTGCATTTGCACAAGATACTCTCTCGAATGTGGTACGATATAACGTTCATCCTGTGTATCGATGCAATTCAGATAGAAGTCAACCAGCTCAATCTTAGAGCAGGTATAGCCAGCGATCATCGCTTGGTCATTGGAATTCTGAATAGCTTTCATTTCGACCGTGATGTATGCAACAACATCACGTGGGATCGGTTTCAGACGTTTTGGTCTGCGGGTGAAGAAAGCCTCTTCGAAATGATCCTTGTCTTCATCCATCTCATCGTCGTCATCATCTTCGAAATCATCGTCGTCGACTGGTTCTTTGTCACCAATCTTTTTGATATCATCAATCTCATGTTTTGAGTCTCCGATATCAGACTTCAAATCTTTCGGCAGTGAAACATGATCTGTTGTCTGCAGATAATGATCAGTGAGTTTGGATACATCTTCAGATGGAGATTCCTTCAGTTTGTCGAGGAACTGTTGACCATCTGTCATACCGAGACTGATCTCGAGTGTACCGTCATCTGTCATTCTTCCCATAACACCGGTCAGAACGATTTTCAGATGTTTCGGTTCCACACCACAATGCATCATAGCACGACATGGCGTGTTCATCATCATCAGATAATCTGCATGATTATCAAGTGTCTCAGCATCGTCAAAGATGGTGCCGTTTGCAATTGCATCTGCAACAGCTTCCATATGAATTTCAGAAACATCTTCCGGATACAACAAATGAATTGAATCATTTCTTGTATAGACTCTCGGTTCAGTTCCTTTATATGTAGAAAGAATGACATTCCGTTTCCGAGCAGGATGTTTGATCTTCGCATACTCGGTAATGGCTTCAAACTTCCCAGCTTGCAAAAACGCTTTTACCATATCACGACCAAAACCATTCATTAGCAAAATCACACCACCTTTCTATTGAATTTTTTATTGGAGGTAATCAATATGAGTATTCATATCGACGCGCTTACAGCGTACATTATCATTGCAATCCTTGGAGTGGTTGCAATCATTTCTGTCACAGTCGCCATCATTCTGATGAAGAGACTGAAAGCAATCCGTCTTCAGCTGGAAGACAACAATCGTTTGTTGTATTTCAATCTGAAAGATAACATAGATGCTCGGACAAAAACAATCGCATGTTTCCAAGAAATTGAAACAATCCGCACGGATCTGCACGTATTATCTTCTGGTCTGCAAATCAAACTTCAGAAAGAAGAAGAATCAGCGAGGAGGAAAAGATTCCCCAAACCAGACGAGGTCTTGCAGATAACTGAAACCATCAAAGATCAGATGTCCATTCAGGCATCGTTGCGATCCGAACAGAAGATTCCGTTGGGTGGAGCGATACCAGATATCGCAGAAAATGTCATACGAACATATCCTGAAATATCAGAGGAATACATCACTCACAAATGTATTTCAGTTATACAAGATGCAGTGAGTTAAATATAAAAAATGAATGGGCGGGGTGATCCCCGCCCATTCATTCTTGTTAGGCGTTTTGGTTATGCCGCGCAATTAAGCGTTCTTGGTGTAGAAGGTGTTCGCAGCCCATGTCGGAGCTTCAGCATCGGTCACAGCCTCCATTGCGGTACCAGCTGCGTTCAGCTTGTAGACCTTGTTCTGATAATTGGTGGTCCAAGCAGAAGTCCAGTCAGCCGGCTGAGAACCGATCACAGTGTAACCCTCAGTCGGACCCGGCGTCGGAGTCGGGGTC
>Ga0247611_10005258_pt1 | contig 17260 bp, 12 predicted proteins | sample 177DNAGHGhighgp2_FD_192422 | JGI IMG/M metagenome (GOLD analysis project Ga0247611, IMG submission 192422) | Sheep rumen microbial communities from Palmerston North, Manawatu-Wanganui, New Zealand - 1770 DNA GHGhigh gp2 | ecosystem: Host-associated > Mammals > Digestive system > Stomach > Rumen... | reverse complement strand
CACGAGCCTTTTCTTCCGGAGCGTTGTCGATTTCGTCGAAACGCTTTGCGGCGGCGAGACCCTTGGCTGCAAGAGTCGTGCAGATTGCAGCGGTGAGGGTGGTTTTACCGTGGTCAACGTGACCGATAGTGCCGATGTTGCAGTGCGGCTTACTTCTGTCAAAATGTTCTTTTGCCATTTTTTCCTCTTCTTCAGCAGAAGGTTTATCGCTTCAAGTTCAAGAGAATACATTGATTCTCCGTATTTTCGCAAAGCATAGGAAGCGGTACTTTGCGAAATTGGAACACAAATTTAATAAATATTGGGTAAATTGCAAGTATTTTTCTTTTGAAATTTCGCCAAAAAAGCAAATTTTTGGACTTATCCACAGTTTTTCGGACTTTTAGCGGTTGCGAAAAACACGGATTTTTCCATAGATTAAAATGCCCTTTTTTATTCAAATTTCAAAGGTTCAATATTTTATTTCAACTGTAAAACCAACTTTCTAACATCTTATCAACATTTTCAACAATTCACCCAAAATCAGCAATCTCAACTACGCTTCCAAAAGTAAAAAGATTTTTACATTTAATAATTTTACAAAATTTTACATTTCGTCACATTCCAATCCATTGACTTTCAACATTTTGCACTTTCATTCCAAATCCCGGATTTCACAAACCCCAAAAAAATTTCTCTCAGACTTTGTTATGTCAGCTGAATAAAAAATTTCATATATTGGCCGAAGTGCCTACACAAATCTCAGCGTACCAGAACCGCTTGAAAAAATTCATCACACCCCTGCTTCTCATCGCCATCGCATCATCTTCCGCGATGGACATGGTCCGTTCCAAGTCAGACGCTCTCTGGCTTGTCCAGCGACCGGACGGCAGCGGCACCACTTGCAAGATGGAATACGGCGAGCCGGCGGAAACCGTCACCGAGAAAAACGGAACAACATATACTTCGCTAGGATGGAATACGAAAAGGAATCCGAAGAACTCCAAGCCATAGCGGATTCTCTGGGGCGACTCTATTTTAAATATGGCAAATACGATTCCGAATTTTACAAAAAGCTCTACACCCTGCAAAAGATGCCTCACCGGATACCCCTAAAAGACGGCTACTGGGTTTACGGCGGCTTCGAAGCGTCATTCTCGCATTTGCAAGGTTCGCAGGATTCCATTTACGGGGAGTTCATAGGATTGCATTTCCTGCTCGGCATGCCCACCAGGATAGGGACATTCGCATTGAACGCGAGCATCAACTTCGGCATCAACAAAGGGAGCTCCTTCAAAATTCCAAACGAAAAGGACAAAACGGACAGTGCGTCCTTCGAGCACAACGCTTTCGTACTCGCCACAGATTTCACCCTTTTGTACAGGCCGATATTCAACATCCACGACAAATATAATATGTGGGCAGTACAGCCGGAAATCGGCGTAGGCTATTACGATTTCGACAAGGACGTCTATTACTATTCACTCGGAATAAGGTACGAAAGGTCCGTGGAAAGTCTCAATTACCGATTGCACAACTGGCCCGGAATCATCAACGGCTGGAGCTTCGGGATATCGGCAAAAATGAAATATGCGCATTTTTTGGGTGTCACCGCAGACGTCCGATTTGCATTCCACCCGAGCTATTAAGTATTCCTCTGACAACGAGTTGTAAAAATTGTGTATCCCACATCACTATTACAACGCGAAAACAACGCCCAAATTTTTTTTTACAAGCCATTATATATAATATTTCTATTTTAGGACTCGGTGTTTGGGGATAATTTCGAGGAACCTCTATGAAATACCCCCTTTTGAAGTCCCTACTCGCGCTGGGGACCGCAATTTTGACTTGTTCTTGTTCGGATGACAAAGCCTCCCCCAGTAGTGGTGGAGACGTAGCTTTTGTACCCTGTGAAGATGCCTGGTATCTGCCCGCAGAAGGTCTTGTCATTTTCAAAACCCAGGCAAAAGTGACCGACGTGGCAGGCACGCAAATAGGCACCATAGTCAATGTCCCCAACACAAACGTAGTTATTGTCAAGGACATGAATGGGCAAAATATCATCGATCAGCTCGACTTGGCCGACCAAAGCAAAGTGAAATTCATCCAGGGCAATCCGGGCAACTGCACGTTGTCAGCCACCCCTCAGCCCGTCACTGTGCCAATCACAACCTGCCAGCCGGCATGGTTCTTGGCTGGCGACAAAAACTACCTCATCTTCGCCGACCTCACCGTCACGGATGAAGCGGGCACCCCTGTAGGTGCCGTCGTCACGACAGCAAACCCGAACCTAGTGAACATGCTAGACCTTTCGGGCGCACCCATCATCAACGGTATCGATCTTTCGACACTCTCGCTCACGACTGTTGATAACGTCCGCTACAAGATTACCGAACCCGCTTATCACTTGAAAGACGCTACGGGCGATTACGTTATCTACCCGACCACGGTCGTCACGAACCCGAGCGGCATTCCAGTCGGTTACGCGGACTTTGCTACCGGCGCCATCAAGTCGCTTGATCAAACCACGACGCTCACGACCGCAAACATAGCGGCCCTCCCCATTCTCATGCCAAACGGCAAGTGCGTGGACTTCGACGCTCCGGTTCCGCCGTCTTCTTCTAGCGTAGTGACTCCGCCAAAGCCTGGGAGCTCTAGCAGCGTCACTCCGCCTACTCCGAAGAGCAGCGCACAGGCCAAGAGCAGCAGTTCCGCCGCAAAGAGCAGTTCTTCTGTTACCAAGAGCAGCAGCTCCGTCGCAAAGAGCAGTTCCTCCGTCGTAACCGGCGGCTGCCCGAAAATCACCGTCAAGGGTGGCGCAAGCGGTAGCGGATTTGCATCCCGTTACTGGGACTGCTGCATGCCCAGCTGCGCCTGGAACGAAAACTCCGGCGGAAACCCGACCAAGACGTGCGACTCCAGAGGAAAGAATGTAATCGGCAACGGCAGCGGCAGTGTCTGCTCCGGCGGTGGTGGCGCCACCTGCACTAGCCAGATTCCGTTTACAGTCGATGGCTGCGAAGAATATGGTTTTGCATTCGCCGCCGTGCCAGCCTCCAACGGTGGCCAGTGCGGTAAGTGCTTCCAGCTCACCTTTACCGGCGAAGGCCATTACAACTCTACGAACGCCAACACCAAAAGGCTCAAGAGCAAGGGCAAGAAGCTCATCGTCATGGCCACAAACATCGGTGGCGACGTCCAGCAAGGACAGTTCGATATCTTGATTCCGGGTGGCGGCGTCGGCATGTTCAACGGATGCAGCCAGATGGGCTGGGGTAACCAAGGCCAACAGTACGGCGGTCTCCTCTCCGACTGCGAAACAGAGAAAAACTACAAGGCCGATCAATACGCGAAGTGCCTCACCGACAAGTGCAACAAGGCTTTCGGCAATGATACAGAAGCAAAGAAGGGCTGTATGTTCCTTGTCGAGTGGATGGAATCTGCCGGCAACCCGGAGCACAACTACACCGAAGTGGAATGCCCGGACGTTCTCAAGCAGCGTTACAAATAAGCCTATTTAAAGTTCACTACATTTTTCCAGTCCAGGCCGCAAGCCTGGGCTTTTTGTTCATTGGTCATTGGTTATTAGTTATTAGTTATTGGTCATTAATTATTAGTTGCTGGTTATTAGTTGTTGCTAATGACCATTGACTATTGACCAGCCACTTATATTATAAAATCATTATCTTACAAAATTTACATGGATTTTTCCATAAATCAAATTATCTTTTAGCGTGGATGGAATTGGTGGAACTTTCGCAAGAAAGTCATTTTTGGTTTTATTTGAGGATGACTATGAAACACCAATTCCTAAAGTCCGTTCTGGTCCTAGGCTCCGTCCTAACGTTCATCAACTGTTCCGAAGAGGCTACAAACGCCGCCGGCAGTATCGACCCCAACACCATAACCGAAAACCTGGTTCCGTCCAGTGCCGCAATCCCTGTATCTTCGGCAACGGTGACACCGACCACCCCTATAACACCTGATATTCCAGGTACATCGGCAGCAAACGGACAGACGGCGATTTCTTCACCGAGCGTAAATCCGGGATTGTCTTCGGCAGCCACGCAACCGGGAACATCCTCGCCAAACGTGCCACAGGGAATTTCCTCAAGCAGCGTTGCCAAGGCTGGTTCTTCCAACAGTGCCAAGCCGGCAAGTTCTGCAGCCGTAAAGCCGCAGAGCAGTGCAGCAGCAGATAAAAAGAGCAGCTCATCGACTGAACAGCCGCAGACCGTAGGCAAAATCACCGTCACGGGAAGCCTGACCCAGACCGTCGCCAAGGGCGCCTCCATCAGCAAAATCACCTTTAGCGGTGTGGAATCCGAACCGCAGCGCAACTGGAAACTGCATTTCTTGCAGGCAAACTACGACAAGAATGCCAAGACTTACACCCTCGAAGGCTCCGTCCCCGATTACTGGAACACAGAAAAGGAGACCGAAGAGATTACCATCGACGGCCAGAAGTTCTCCTTCGTCTTGACGCTTGCCGGGAACTCCACGCCACAACCAGGCAGTTCCGCAACGTCAAACAACGAAAAATCTTCTTCGTCCCAGCAACAGCCCAAGTCTTCTAGCAGCGTCAAGGCCTCCAGCTCCAGCGTAGCTTCTTCGAGCAGCGTCAAGTCGTCCAGTTCGCAGGCAAACGCTAACGCCGCTGCCGAAGAATCCAAGTACCTCAACGCCGGCGCCGGCGGCCAGCCTGGCTGGGCAACCCGCTACTGGGACTGCTGCATGCCCCACTGCGCGCAACCCGCCCACGGAGGCACGGCCAGCACTTGCAGCGCCAATGGCGGAAAGACCCGCATAGACAACAACAGCAACAAAAACGTCTGTCAAGAAGGCGGACAGGGCTCCACCTGCACAAGCCAGATTCCCATCATCGTAAGCGACAAGCTCGCCTACGCTTTTGCGGCAACCCCCGGTAACGACAACACCTGCGGCAAATGCTTCGCCCTCACCTTTACCGGCCGAGGCAAGTACGAAACCAAAACGAACCACGAAAAACTCAAAGGCAAGACCCTCGTCGTGATGGCCTCGAACATCGGCTACGACGTGGCAGGCGGCCAGTTCGACGTGATGATTCCGGGCGGCGGCTTTGGCGCCTTTAACGGATGCTCCCGGATGGGCTGGAAAATTCCGCAAAATACGACAACATATGGCGGCTTCCTCTCCGACTGCGAAAACGAATCCGGCTATGATGGCGACGTATATTCCAAACGCAAGGAATGCCTGACCAGAAAATGCAACGACGCTTTCGGCAACGACACCGAAGCCAAGGAAGGCTGCCTCTTCCTCGCGACTTGGATGGAAGCTGCCGGCAACCCGGAACACACCTACAAGGAAGTCCCGTGCCCCGAAGCCCTTAAGGCGAAATACTAATTTCAAATTCAAAAAGGAACAAAACGCCCCAAAAGCGGGCGTTTTTTCTTTTTTGTAAGTCCTTGACATTAAATGGATTGCGTCAAATCACACATGTACTGATTTCCTGTTCTTTTTACTCTTATTTACAAGCAATTTTTCCAATAGTTTTGTATCTTTTCTGCGAGGATTGGAATAAGGGTGAAATTTAACAAGGGCTTACTGTATCATGAAGAATAAAATATTCAAAACCCTCGCTATTTTCGGGCTTTCTGTTATCGCATGGAACTGCTCCGGAGACCCTGCTTCACCCATAAAAGAACATAATGAAATTATTGCTAACGGGAAACCGGCGCTCGAAGTCGATCAGAGCTGCTGGATGCTCATCGCTGGCACACAAATTTTCTTAATTGTACCTAATGCAGACGGCACATTTTCTGTAACGGACGAACACAGCATTCCTGTCGGCGCCTTTGACGCGGCCACGGCTTCCATCGTCGATGCAGCTGGTACGCCAGTTGTCTCAAACGTAGATTTGACCCAGCTCCCGGTTGTTAATCCGGACAAGACCATTTCCTATATAGACGGTTCCAAGGCAACCATCGACGGAAAAACGATTCTACTTCCGGGCGGAATCGACCCGAACGCAGGCACTTCTGTCCCGGTGGTTTTAAGCAGTTCCTCGGCAGGCCCCCTCATCGTCGCAAGCTCCAGTTCCGTAGCAAAGCCTATGTCCGCAACTGCAACTTCGTCTTCGCAAAAGGCAGAAGACCCCAAACCGGCAAGTTCTTCTTCCAAGGCGCCTGAAGAAGGCAAGATCGGCTCCATAACGTATAAAGGAAGCCTCTCGCAGACCGTCGCCAAAGGCGGTGCAATCAGCCCCGTCACGTTCAGCGGTCTCAAGAGCCACCCGTCCAGGCAGTCCTGGAACCTCTGGTCCATCAATGATAGCGACTGCAAATACGACGAAAGCGCGAAGACTTTCACCATCAACGGCACAGTCAGCAAGGACATCTCAGCAGGTGAAGTCTCCGAAACGTGGATTATGGACGGTACTGCAGTGACGCTCACGGTGGAAGTCACGGACGGAAGCGGCACCACCAAAAAGTCCTCCTCTAGCCAAAAAGAAGCGAAATCTTCTAGCAGCACGGCTAAGTCCTCTTCTGCACAAACTGCAACTTCAAGCGCAACGACCACGACTTCTTCGGCAAGCAACAATTCAGGTACATCTGCGAAAAGCAAACTCAAGTACATATCAGGCGGCCGAAGCGGCAAAGGCTGGGCCACCCGTTACTGGGACTGCTGCAAGCCGCATTGCTCTTGGCCTGAACACGCCCACGGCAACTACTCCAAGCAGTGCACCAACAAGGGCACGAAGGAAAGCACCGACTGGGGTGGCGGAAGCATCTGCAGCGGCGGTGGCCTCATGACCTGCACAAGCCAGATTCCTATAGTCATTGACGACAGTCTCGCCTACGCCTTCGCGGCAGTCCCGGCAGCGGACGGCGGTTCCTGCGGCAAGTGCTACGCCCTCGCCTTCGATGGCCGAGGCAAGTACGAACGCAAAACGAACCACATAAGACTCGAAGGAAAGATTCTCGTTGTCATGACAACAAATATCGGTGGCGACGTTCAGCAGGGGCAGTTCGACGTGATGATTCCGGGTGGCGGTGTCGGCCTCTTCAACGGATGCTCAAGCATGGGCTGGGGCAAACAAGGCGAACAGTACGGTGGTCTCCTCTCTGAATGCGAAAAGGAAGCCGGCACTGCAGGCAACCTGCTCACCAAGCGCAAGGAATGCCTCGCGAAAAAATGTGAAAGTTCTTTTGCCAACGATGCAAAGGCCAAGGAAGGTTGCATGTTCCTCGCCACTTGGATGGAAGCAGCTGGCAACCCGACACACAATTACAGAGAAGTGGAATGCCCGCCTGAACTCAAGGCACAGTACTAATTGAGCTATGAGCTGTGAGTAGTGAGTTAATGTTAGGCAGCAAGGCTGCGAATTAAAAACTCAATGCTCAGAGCAAGCTACAGATAAGAGAATAGAGAAAAGCACCCGACGAGGGTGCTTTTTTCATGCGGTCACATCGGCACTGAGGCCGGGATGGCAAATTACTAAATCAGAATTGTTCCAGCAGTTTAATGCGTTCGGACGTGTCCGGATGCGTACTGAAGATGAGGTTCAGTTTCGCCACGAGACCGCTCATCAAGCCTTCGCCCTCTTCGTCAGGGTGGACAATGTAAAGCTGCGCCACGTCATCGCGACCAACACTCGAAAGCCCTGGTTCCGCAGAAATCTTGCGCAAGGCAGACGCAAGCGCCAGCGAATCGCCGCAAAGTTCAGCAGCCCCTGCATCGGCGACGTATTCGCGCTTACGCGAAATGGCGAGACGAGTCAAGGTACTGATAAAGTATGCGATTGACGATACCAGCAGCGCCACAAGCAAAATCACCAAGATGACAAGCAGGCCTCCCCCATTCTTGCTGTTGCGGCGCCTCGATGTACCAGAAGACCTCAACAATCCGCTAATCAGATGAATCGAAATAGACATAAGCGTCGAGAGGATACCGACAAAGACAATGCACACAATCAAAAGTCGCGTATCGCGATTCTTAATATGCGTGAGTTCGTGGCCCACGACTGCCGCAAGTTCCTCGTCATTTAACTTGTTAATAATTCCCGTTGTAAGCGTAACAGTATATGAATTTATATCAATTCCACTTGCAAAGGCATTCAGGTTCGGATCGTCAATAATGTTGATCTTCGGCATCTCGATGCCGCCTGCGATGCAGAGGTTTTCGACAATGTTATAAACACGCACGTTCTCCTTGCGTTCGAGCGGTCGCGCATGTGTCGCATGGCGGATAATGGACGTGTTCGCAAAATAGGCAATGAGGAACCAAACCGCCGTAATCCCGAGCGTATATGGAAGCGCCACGCAGAAGTAATCCCAAATTAGAGGCCAGTGAAAATCGCCAGCGGCAAATTCATTGCAGGCATTTCGCAAGTACTCCGAACCCATATCATAATCGCGCATACTGCAAAAAATCCCGAGCCAGTCCAACACCATGATGAACGCATACACCATAGCCAAAAGAATAACAGGGAACATGCAAAGCAGAACAACAGTGTTCCTGTTATTCCGCCAAATCTGAGTCTGGATACCAACGTATTTCATTTTTTAGACGAAAGACGAGAGACTAGAGACGAGAGAAAAAACAAAAAATTCTTTCGTCTCTCGTCTGTAGGACCGCAGGTCCGTTCTCTCGTCTAAAACTTCACCTCGGGTGCTTTTTCGAGAGTTTCCCTGTTTTCCGTAGCCTCGTACATAGCGGCACGCTTAAACTTGAACATGCCCGCAAGGATGTTGCTCGGGAATACTTCGCAAGCGTTGTTAAACTCGCGGGTCGCGGAATTGAAGAAGCGACGAGCGGCAGCAAGCTTGTTCTCAATATCGGAAAGTTCCGTCTGCAACTGCAAGAAGTTCTGGTTCGCCTTGAGTTCCGGATAAGCTTCCAGCGAAACTTTAAGTCCAGAAAGCGCACTGCTCATCGCCTTGTCGGCAGCGACCTTCTCGTCAATCGTCGTTGCGCTCATCGCGGCGGCACGGGCGGCAGTCACCTTTTCGAGCACTTCCTTTTCGTGACCGGCGTAGCCCTTCACGGTATTCACCAGCTGCGGCACCAAGTCAAAACGTTGCTTGAGCTGCACGTCGATATTTGCAAATGCGTTTTCGCGGTTATTGCGGAGTTTCACCAAGCCGTTGTACATGGAGACACCCCATATCACTAGAATAACGGCAACGATAATGACGACAATTCCGATAGTCATAAATTCTCCTTTGATGATTTCTTACGAGAAAAGTATATAAAAGTTTCCGCGATGTCTTGTACATCTCCTAAATTCAAGACAAATCGTAGCTCACGAACGCGAATCGGCGGCTGTCGGGTGCCCAGGAATTCACGTTGATGGTTCCCTGTCCGCCAAAGAGTTTCAGGATGCACCGGGGGTCAGTCCAACTGGCGACTGCATTTTGCGGGAGGCCGGTCCCCTTGCGTTCCATCAGGCGGATTTCCACGTCCTTGTTGGGCACGTGCTCGTCGGGGCGTACATCCTTCTCGTGATAGGCGACCATCACCACCTTGTTCCCGTCCGGAGAAATGTGCGGGAACCATGTGTTCCAATGCGCATCGAATGTCATCTGCGCCTGCTCGGAACCGTCGGCCTTCATGCACCAGGCCTGCATGCGCCCCGTGCGCACGGAGTTGAACCATATATATTCCCCGCCGGCATCGAATTCAGAACCGTCATTGAGCCCAGGCGCAGTAGTGAGACGGGTTTCGAGTCCGCCCGCGGCGGGAATGGCGTAAATATCGTATTCGCCGTTCCGCTCTGCACAATAGGCGAGCATCTTGCTGTCGGGCGTAATGCCGTGCAAATAGCTCGGACCCAGCGGCGTAACGAGCTGCGGCATGCGACCGTCAAAGAATATTTTGTAGATGCGCGATATCCCGTCTTCTTTAGTGTGGTGGCTCACATATAGTCCTGAGCCATCGGGAGCCAGCACATGGTCATTATTGCAGTTGTTGACAAAGTAGGATGGCACTTCCGTAATGGCGCCGCTTTCCAGCTCGTACTTGTAAATGTGACCTTCGCTATTGTACGTCAGGAACGTGCCGTCGGCACTCCAGTTAGGGGCCTCGATAACGCAATCGAATTTCCGGAGCACGCGCACCTCGCCCGTCCCGGTGTCGTAAACCTGCAGGCAGGACTTGTTGCCGGAGCGGTCCCACACCTGCGCGGGCGATTTCTCGAACGGATAGACAACGCCCCAGCTTGCACGTAGCGAGTCCATCCATTCCATGAACTGCATCGTCTTGGAATGGGGCATCTGCGGGCATTCCTTGAAGCCCTTTTCCAGCGCATCCTTGCAACCAAGCACCTCATACTCGTAGCAGTTGGCAAGTCTCGGCGGCACAACCGTCTCGCACAAAGTTCCCACCTTGTCAAAGACCTGAAGCTCCTCCATATCGTTCAGGTTCTGTACGCGAATGAATCCCGCTGTTCCATGAATGACGCCCTCGTTGTGCGTCGGTGCGACCATCGACGTCTTGAGATACGCCTGCTGCCCGTTTTTGTACGTGAGGTTAATCCAGTCTGTCGCATCGACTCCCGTCTCGAAGAGGATAGACTTGCTTTCGGTCTTCACGATTGCATTGTTGTCGCCTGCAATTTCCGGATCCGTCAAGAAGATGTCCGCAAAAGTCAGGCTGTAAATACCCAGGTCCAAAAGCGCACCGCCCGCAAGTGAAGGGTTACGCAGCCGTTCGATATGCGAAAGCGCCATCGAAAAATCCGCCTCGACCGATTCCACCTTGCCGATACGCCCCGCGACAATCCAGTCCTTGAGAATCTTCACCGCCGGCAAGAAACGCGTCCACATCGCCTCGCACAAAAAGACATTTTTTTCCTGCGCAAGCGCAATCACCTCGGACGCCTGCAAGGCATTTGCACAGAAAGCCTTCTCGACAAGCACATTCTTGCCCGCATTGATGCAGAGCCGCGCCGACTCGTAATGTTCCGAATGCGGCGTCGCAATATAGATAAGGTCAATATTGGGATCCTGTACCAATTCACGATAACTGCCGTAAGCTTTCTTAAATCCATACTCCTGGGCAAAACTCTCCGCCTTCGCCTGCGTGCGCGAAGATACCGCATACGCCTCAACCCCCATTCCCTTCTGTTCCAAACACTTGACCGCAGCGGCCATCTTTGTAGCAATATGACCACAACCCAAAATCGCAAATTTCATCTTGACCTCGCAAAAACGCAAAACCTTGGCAATAGAAATCGCCATACGTCTATAAGGAATATAACCTGCCAGGACTAAAAACGATGGAAAAATAAAACAGCAAATGGTTGCACTAGTAAACGTTGGGCTACTTTATATTGCTATCCAATTCAAACTCGAAAAACGTTTATGAAACGCTTTTGTTTCATATTTTAATTTCATATAAACTATTTATGAAAATTTTTCGTTTTTTCATGTTAAAAACGCAATTTTTGTTTTATTTTTATGAATATGAAACCGATTACAGAATATCAAGATTACCGCGAGTACATGCGAGATTTCTATGCCGAACGCAAAAGAAATTCGTATTTCACTTGGCGAAAATTTGCAAGTCTTGCAGGATTTGCTTCGTCGGCGTATCTGAAACTGGTTAGCGACGGACAGACAACCCTCAGCAAACCGGGAATTCCAAAAGTCGCGCGCGCCATGGGTCTCGAAGGGTTCGACTACACCTATTTCACCCTGCTCGTAAAACTCGGGAACGCCAAAAACGACGACGAAAAAGAATCCGCATTGAGCGAGCTCGAACATGAGGCACGCATGAACAAAATCCGCATTGTCGATGCGGACGCTTTCCGCTACTACGAAACGCCCGCCTGCCCCATTATCCGCGAACTCGCCCCCATCATGCCGGGAGCGACGCTTGGCGAAATTGCGTCTAAAATAAGGCACGGCGTTACAGCCGCCGAAGTCCGCGAAATCTTGCAGTTCCTCGTCAAAGCGGACCTGCTCCAGAAAAATGCGGACGGGACTTACGAACAAACGCAAAAAACGGTCAGAGGCTCCAAGGAGACTATTCCTCTTGCCATACGCACCATGAACAGGAAAATGAGCGAACTTGCGGTACGGTCCATCATCAAGGATTCCGTGGAAGAACGCAATTTTTCCGGCATCACCATGGGCATCGACAAACCCACTTACGACCGCATTTCCAAGGAAACCGACATTTTCCGTAAAAAGATTGTTGACATCGCCAACGAATGCCAAGCAATCGACCAGGTCTATCAAATGAACTTACAAATATTCCCTCTTACGGACAAAGTAGAATCTACGGATTCAAGGAAGGAGAAATGAACATGAAAAAGACAATACAACTGATTCCGTTATGCGCAGCACTATTCTGGGCATGTTCAGATTCTCCGGACGTGACAGGAACTACCATAATCGACAATACGATGGCTCAAGAAGAAAGTTCTTCGAGCGAAATGCAAGGACAGGAATCCTCGTCGAGCACACCGCAATCCAGCACTCAAGCAAAATCGTCGTCCAGTCAGCAGCCGCCGAAACTCTCGTCGTCCAGCGTAACAATGTCATCGACGAGCCAGCCATCTTCGAGTTCAGCAGGCACCCAAGAAGCGTCACCCGCTTTTGCTAAAGACACGAAAAACGGCTTCAAATTAGGCTCTTGCATTGCTTCCGGTTTGGAACCCTTACCGATACATGCCGCCCAAATCGCAAGCATTGCAGAAGCATCTTCAGGAGAAATGCCCAAGGCGTACCTCCTTAGCGATGGCGAAGGGCATTATCAAGTGATGGCCTTGAACGTAAGAGATTACTGCCTCGTCGAAGCGGACCTTTTGACAAAACGTTCCGGCGACACCTTGCAAATTGATTACGGAGTCGTCCATTCAGAAACAACATGCTCGTGCTATAGCGACCACTGGTTTGATATCGAACCCGAAAATGCGAACGTGAAGTTTATCCAAATCATGTTCTCCAACGGAACCACATACCAAGTCAGTGACGGACCGGTTCCTAAACCGTCAAAAACAACGCCGACAGATTCCACTGCAGCGCAAAACGATTCTGTTTTAACAGATACGCGTGACGGAAAAACATATAAAATCGTCAAGCTCGGCGAAAAAATTTGGATGGCCGAAAATCTCAACTACGAAATGAGAGACAGTGTAATGACGAACTGCACCGGGAACGATCCGAAAGGCTGCGACATGGGGTTCCCAAGCATTCAATCTCCAAGTTGGTGCAACGGCAACAAGAAAGAAAATTGCGACAAGTACGGCCGCTTATACACCTTCGAGGCCGCAAAAGTGGCATGCCCTACCGGATGGCACCTGCCCGAAGTTGAAGAATGGCCCGAAAGAGGAAATGGCGGATACCCAGCATTCCTCGACTACGCCGTCGTGGGATGGGGCGGAGGCAAAGACACTTACGGCTTTACGGTTTTGCCCGCCGGAGAATATAGGGCAAGTTCACAGTATTTCTTGGAGCCGGGTAGATTCGCCTATTTCTGGACATCGACGATAGACACGCGAAACAAAAATTGCGCTACAATGATTCATTTCGGCAACGGTTCCGAAGGAATGGTAAGCGTCTGCGCAGACGACGAAAACGACGGACATTCAGTCCGCTGCGTGAAGGATTAAACAGAATAAACACGAATCTTAGGCAAGGTTCCGATTAAAAGGTATGTGTAGAATTTGCACATGCCTTTTTTGTTCTGACATACTCTACCATGTCACAACCTTATTTGCGACTTCACGCTGTTCACTTGTTTTCGCGACTCTCGTGCTAACGGTTGTTTATAGAACAACCTGCGACTCGGTCATGAAAACAAGCAAGCTTATTCTCGCGACTCTCGTGCTAACGGTTGTTTGCAAAATGAAGCGAAAACAAAAAATCTCTTGCTTTTTCAAAAAGAGTTTGTTAGATTATGTTCATTCGTTTTTGACGATGCAAGACATTTTCAAAAACTTTTTTAGCTAGATCGTTTTCTATATCCCTTAATATATGAGATTGCGCGCCAGTTCGCCTATAATAACTGGTTTCACTGAACAAATGGAAAACGATAACAAGGTAACCAAACGAAGACACGATGCCTATTTCCGCTGGCTGTTTGCCGACACCGCACATGTCCGCTACCTGCTTGAACTTGCCGGGAAAATAAATCACGACATCGACACGTTCTTGACGCAGGTCAATCTCGATACGCTTATGCGTATTCCCGATTCGTATTCCGAAGTTGACGACACCGGCGAAGCGGACCTCGCGTTCCGCGTAAATGTATCAACGGGCGCCCCGATTCTTGTCGGAATCCTGCTCGAACACAAGTCCGGACGCGACCCAGCAATCTTCGACCAGATTTCCAAATACATCCATTCCGTCATGAAAATCCAGGACAAGAGCCGGGTGTTCAGCGGAATTCCGACGATGGCGATAATATTCTACAACGGACGTGACAGCTGGAACCCGCTCAGGAGCCTTGAAAAGGCTTACCCGGACTACTTCCGCGGAAAGGTGCTGCCGTTCCAGTGCGCGTTCGTGAACATGGCGGACATTCCCGACAGCGACTGCCTCGCCTGCGAAGATACGGCGACCGGCATGGGGATAATCGCTTTGAAGCACGCGTTCAACAAGGACAAGCTGCTGGAACTGTTGCCGCGGTTTTGCAAATTTCTGCAGAAAATGCCGCAAAGCGAGGCCTCTTGCCTGCTTGGAAAAACAAGTATATATTTACAGGAGTATCTTGGAAAAGATTTCCTAAAGGAGCTGGACATGGCGTTCGTAAGTATCGGGCAAAAATACGGTTTCGTAAGCATCGGCGATTATCTCCGCGAGCAAATGGCTGATGAACGCCAGGAATTGGCCGAATTGCGTCAACTAGCTGCGAATGATCAACAGCGGCTTAAAGAGACTCGTCAGCAAGTTACGGAAGCACAACAGCGACTTGAAGAGACTCGTCAGCAAGTAGAAGAGTTGCGTCAAAAAAATACAGAAGAACGCCAACGATTTGATGCAGAAAACCAAAAATTTGCGGAAGAAAGACAACGATTTGATACAGAAAACCAAAAATTTGCGGAAGAAAGACAACAGTTTGATACGGAACGCCAAAAATTCGCGGAAGAAAGACAACAGTTTGATACGGAACGCCAAAAATTCGCGGAAGAAAGACAACGGTTTGATGCGGAACGCCAAAAGTCCGCAGAAAATCAAAAACCACAGGATGAATCTGCCGAAGGAGAAAAGCTCCGTACAGCTCATGCGCTTTACGAAGACGGAGTCCCCATAGAAATACTTGTCAAAAGATTCAATCTCACTGAAGAACAAATTCGAAGCAAATAATTTTAATCACTTCATTCGAAAGGAACCCACCAAAGTGGGTTCTTTTTATAAGCATTGAATAAATAACGAGCTAAAAGGTAACAGCCTGCACTACTTCTTCGCGGTAGCCTTCGCAGCCTCTTTCTTCTGCTGTTCTTCTTCCGGCACGGGCTTTGTATCTTCAAGCAGGCGGTCGGCCCATTCCATCCAGAACGTGCAGCGTTCCGCTTCGAGCTTCATCTTCGCGAACTTCACCGGTTCCGTTTCGACGGCAAGCGTCACGACGGATTCCTTGTACGCCTGCGGAAGCCCTGCCACATGTGACATGCGCTTCTTGAGTTCGGCGACAGTCGCATCGAGAATATCGACTTCAAAACGTCTTTCGATGTAGCGGCGAGTAATGAACCCGAGCGACATGAAGTAATCGCCCTGGTTGCCTTCGGCAAGGTAATTCTTGTCACGCAAATTTTTGAGGGCAAGCACGGCCTCTTCGTACGGCGGCAACTGCGGAGCTTCGCCACGTTTTGCAAATTTCTTGTGCAGGAACCATCCGAGGAACACGAGCAAAGCCACACCCAGAATTGCAAACAAGACATAAAGCCACTGCGGGAGTCTCGGGTCGTTCATCGGGTCTTCGACTTCGATAATGTCCGCCTCTTCGCCAGTCGTGCGACTAGAAACCTTGACCGCCACAGGATCCGTGTGCGTCTTGACGGTATCTGTGCCAACGATGGCGTTTACCTCTTGCGGGGCAATCAAAAAATCGCCGCCCACGAACGTGTTGAGCGTCGCAAGCCAGGTGAACTTCGCCGTCCCCTTGGGCATGCCCTCGGTAATCTTCTCGTTCTTCATTTCCTTGACTTCAAAGCTGCCAAGGTTCCCCACAAAGCTCGGCAAATCCACGATAGCGTTCTCAGGCGCCGTCACCTGGATTTCGTAATTGAACCTGTCACCGATAAAAACTTGCGCGTTATCCACGTTTGCCTTGACCGACAAATCAAACGCATGGGCCGAAACCGCCAAAAAAGCAAGCGCCACCAAAACTGAGCAAATATTTTGATCTTTAGAAATATTCATTCGGGACATAAAAACCTCTGTGGCAAAGAATATACAAAAATATGAAGCCCTTGCACAAGTAAAACCGGGCTCACCGCCAAAAGTCCGTCATGCACCTTTTGTATATTGTACAAAAAGGAGGGATTATGCAAGACAACGCTCCAAATGGAGAAAAACTACTCCTTTCGCTTAAGTTTTTTGCTGTTTTACTAGCAATTATCACCATTGCAAACTGCATCATACTAGCAGCCGCTCTGGAAGACATCGATGGCAGAAGCGCTTTATTCATGTTTACCTTCTTCATGCCATTCTTTTTTATTACCATTGTTGCGGCATGCATTTCTCGCCTGTTCTGGCTTTTGTGGATTTTCCGTGCCGAAGCAAACTTGCGGAAAGTAGCGACCACGACATTTTCCCCGTGGATAGCCGTCTTCTTTTCTTTCTTCCCGATAATGGACGCTTTCATCCTCAGAGATATCGTCCAAAACACAGAACGACAGCTTGACGTAAAACAACCGGATAGCCCTGCAGCCCCCATCAACTTGAAATCGGTTTATATTGCATTCGCATTTTTAGCCGTCAATATCTGCTGCGCTTTCTTCCTCTACTCAACCCACTTAAGCACCACATTCCCGATTAGCATTACCACCAGCACAATCATCATCGCCGGCATAATAATTTGCCTTGTCCGGGCCATCAAACCGTTCCTGAAAAAAGAACAGCAACTCTTTCAAATTTACGAAAACGAAATCTTGGACAAGAAGGTAGATGAAGTCCTGCGGAACCGCAAAATAGAAGAAGCGGAGTTTGAGTAGGAGTTAGGTTATAGGTTTTAGGGGTTAGGAACGTCATCCTGAGGGGTTCACCCCGAAGGATCCAGTGAAATCTTGTAATGCGAACACAAGACTTGACTGGATCCCTCGTCGCTTTGCTTCTCGGGATGACGGAGA
>Ga0247611_10005257_pt1 | contig 17262 bp, 6 predicted proteins | sample 177DNAGHGhighgp2_FD_192422 | JGI IMG/M metagenome (GOLD analysis project Ga0247611, IMG submission 192422) | Sheep rumen microbial communities from Palmerston North, Manawatu-Wanganui, New Zealand - 1770 DNA GHGhigh gp2 | ecosystem: Host-associated > Mammals > Digestive system > Stomach > Rumen ... | reverse complement strand
AATATTTGTCATTGTCATCCCATAACTCTGAAACAAGTATATGATTTAACATCTTCCATTCAATGTTATAGATACTATGGTATGAACTGTTTAATATAACCATCTCAAGAGGTTTTCCATCTTTATCATCCCATGCATAACAACCATAGGAAGTATCTTCTCTATTAGCGCTCTGATATTTCGTCATATAGTATTGCCAGTCTTTTATTCCGAACTCCTTGCATTTTTCATTTGGTTCTAGCAGATCCTCTAATTTTGTGAATTTATTGGCAATAATACGGAGAATAGCATCCTGATTCCTCCTTCTTTCATTCTTAATGAAGAATTGTGGCAAATCATTAGGATGATGAATAAAGAACCTTCGTGTCATATTCTCATCTCGTTCCATAAACGGATCGAATTGAGCATATTCAACGTCTTTGTTAATAAGGTTTATCCGAATAATATCATAATAGTCGGGAGATTGGTTGTTGAATATCTCGGCAAAGTGCCCCAGCTGGCTAAAGAGAATATCATGCGATTCGTAGTTATTGATAAACAGCATGATAGAACCTTGAAGAAGACTGTGATTCTCGTACTTTAGTAAAGCATTATATTCTTCGTCGTTATAACTCAATATTTTAGCGCGTTCTTCGTCACAGGCTGTAGAAACAAAAGTATGACTACCTTCATCTAACAAGCCATTGTTATTGATGACTTCTTCTACATCATTTAAAAAACCGGATAACATATCATATCGAGCACTGTTTGCTCTTACATTGGCAGTAACCAAATTACGAATAACTCGTAAACATTTCAGTGCAATCTCATCTTCCAGTTGTTTTTTATTGACGAGGTACAAGGCATAGAAATATGACAATTCTGGGACTGATAAATCTCTATCCATTGCAAGATAGAAAACAGGTTTCTGATTTTGTTTCTGTAACCAGAAAAGTCTAATGAGGCCACTTTCACCTAAAACGCTGTCGCTAAAGTAGAAGAATTTGTTCCAATAATCAGCAATCCCGCTTGTCTTCTGAATAGCGGACATGGTGTCAAATATTGAAATGATTTGTTTTATCGAATCCTCATCCGTTATAATTTCATCAAGACTTGCCTGCCGATTAGTTTTTACTTCGATTTTTCTTCTGAACAACTCCAATCGGAAAATATTCTTGAACATCTGCATGAATCCTTCATCTGCCTTCTTCACGATATTACTATCGTCGTTAGAAGACTGCGCATAAGTCCACATGATGTCCATCCATGCGTTGTCAATTTTAATGGAGATCTCGTCCTTCAAGTCTGGCGATATTCGTTTTATGGCTTTTTCCAAATCAGATTTAAATATCTCAAACTCCGTTAGTTTTTTGCCGCGAGAGTTCATTTTAATATATAAATCATCGGTAAGGCCAAATTTATCTAATGAAAGAGAATAAAACTGTATATTGTCTTTAGTCGTTAGCTTTGACCAGAGATTATCAATATTATATTCGCGGCACTTAATTTCGATTTGCTCTAAGACATTTAGCATAGATATAATCGTAGGATCCGAATCATAACTTGGCAGATATTTCGGATTATCCACTATCATATCCTTTATTTTCTTTTGACTAGAGTATAGAGGTATAATGTCATTACGAATATCGCCAACAAGAGCTTCAAGGAAGTCTGTTGCAGATTGCCTTGTCTCATATCGGAATTTCAACAAGGAATCAACAGTGATTAAATGATTGCCCTCTTGGTCATCCACGATAGGTTGAACGATTGATGCATACCAATGAAGAAGAAACAGAGTAGTAAGGCGTTGCTGTCCGTCCAGTGGAATCAATCCCGCTCCATTATCGTTCTTCTTAACAAATGAACCGCCATAGACAAAGTCGAAGATTTCTACAGTATCATTGGCAACAGCATTCAACATGGTTGTAAGCATGCCATCAAGGACTTCCTTGACCTTGGTTTCTTGACGGCCATATGCATAATCGCGCTGTACCTTTGGTATCATTATTACAGACTCTTTTTTCAACAGTCTGCTAAATGTTGTAAGTTCGCCTATATTACTCATTAGTCACCTCACTTTCTGATTGTTGATTCTCTGCATCGATATACGGTTTCAAGACTTCTTTGATGTCCTCCAGATAATGCTTCCTGTCCTTATCACTCCAATAGAAGTTTTGCTGGACAGTGAAATTCTGGTCATTCTTATTATAGTATTTCAGGAAAACCTTTCTAGTGCATAGGGGTATATAATTCCCCTTTGCGTCATCGTCCATAATCATCTGGCGTTTAACCTCAAATACGGAATTTCCAATGGATGCATTGGTAGAACCACTTAACAACGCCATGTTGGAAATACCATGCATGACAGTAGGTGTCCCTTCCTGTGCGCTTAGATCATTGAAATACTTAAGGACTAAATCAAAGACTTTTGTTACGTCATTGAATGTATACCTGTCTTTATTATTTATGAGTCGATTATATTCATTATTGAAGAAGGAAATCAATAATGTCAAATTCTCGTCATTGGGCAGCCTCGAAGAGAGCCTTTCAAGAACCTTTTTGTTTTCTTCGAACCATTCAACCCATTTATCTTTAATACTGTGATCAATGCGTTCTGAATTCTGTGCATGAATATGCTCCAGCGTCCATTCATAATCCTTATATCTTTCGAATGGGAAGAACTCTAAGCCCTGCTTATAGGTTGTTTCTACATTATAGAGGAACAAAACCCTTTTAAGCATGTTGTAGTCATCCTTATATGTGTAGTCAAGAATCTTTCTTCCAGGTTTCTTCTTGTCATGAATGGCACTATTAATCCTGCCCTCGATGGTTTTCTTGAATTCCTGCTTACTAACGTTAGTTGACTCAGAAAGCATCTCGATTAGGACAGAAGAACCTAATTCTGTAGTTAGGAACCCGATTTTGTGATAGTAGTATCGGTCATTGTACCATGCTATAAGTAGTGAAAAATAGGTCTTAACCTTTAGCCATAAATCCCAAAGATCCTTTACCGCTCCACTCTTAAGCATACCGTCAAACTCCAGATATGTGTAAAGAGAATCTTTTTGGTTAGACGTTTTCTTAGAAATTAAATCAAATATATATTCAATTCGGCAACTGTAGTCGTCAGAGTTCTTATCTTTCTTGATGAATGACCAAAACTTGTCATCCCACAACTGTTTCTCAATAATATCCCATTCTTCAATAATATGGCTTTGTTTTCGGGCTAATTCTCGTTTTTCTACAATAGGACGTACATCCTCGTCAAATTGACTAAGTAATAACTCTTCACCCTTGTATACAGCAGAATCAGACAAGAACATTCCGCGAATAAGTTCTGCATTATTAAGTGAGATGCTTTTGTCATTAAGCCGCTTGAAAATTTCATAAGGATCGCTTTTGTCGCACAGTTCGTACCATATAACCTGAACTGATTTATCCTTCTCCTTGGTATTTGAGAAGTTTTCATAAAAGCCACCTTTAAATTCTTGTATAGAAGGCTGAAAATAGCCACTGCCATTTTGGAACCAATCCAATATTTTGTTTGCCGCATTATGAATATGCCACGAATCAATATCATTGCATTGGTTGTCGTCGTTATCAAATTTGACTATAAAACGCTCATCCTCTTCGTCAATTCTTAGTTTATCAAACAACTTGCCCAGTTCAGGACGAGTTTGATAGTACATGTTGAAGCGCATCTTATTAAAACGATCAATCTGGCTTTCTAATGCAAGGATGATTCTTATCGTCGTCAGTCTTTGCTGCCCATCAATCACTTCATACCAAGTGTTGTTGTCAAATGCAGAGTCCAACTTATTTACGGCAACGTCGTCTGAAGTCATTTTTTTAACGACTACGGGCTGTAAGCAGTAGAAGCTACCAGCAGCATTCTTGTCATAGATAAAACTATAGATGTCTTCCAACATCTGACGAATCTGAGTATCTCCCCATCTATATCCTCGTTGATAGTCTGGGATGAAGAAATTCTTGTTGCACAATTCGGGAATTGCCAACAAATTCAATGAATTTATAGAATGAAGTTCTTCCATCTTAAGTATAATTCATTCTTATTTCAGAAGTAGGAACACGATAGCAGCTATCGCAACCAGTGAGACAGCATTGACAATAAGGCTGTATTTCAGCTTTGTCTGAATCTCAAATAGCGATTCCTTGAACTCTTCCGTAGCATTGGAGAGTTTCTCTGTTGCTGCATTTGAAGCCTTGATAACGGTATCTCTGTCTTTCTCAAACGCTTTGACTTTCTGGTCATAGTCCTTGCCGATGCTATCCACAAGTTCTTTAACCTTAGTTGTTATGACACCGAGTTGGGTTACATACTCAGCAGTGGTCTTGTTCAAGCCGTCATACGAACTGACAGTCTTTTCCACTTGTTTCCGGGCAGACTCTACGTTTTTGAGCCCCTGTTCTAACTCCCTAAGTGAGTTGTTAATTTTCTCGTCAATCATAATTCTTCTATATATTTTTGATTTATACTATTCAATTCATCAGCATGTATTTCAAGTTGAACAGCAAGCTGGATCTTCTCGATATACCCTTTGTCTTCTGGTAGAAGAGCCGTGTGGTCTATGAGCAATTGCGTATATTCGTCAAGGAGGTCAAGTTTTCCCTGAGAAGAATATAATTTCATGACGGCCTTGTAGTCGTTATACAACTCCTCTTCAAGCATTTCGTTTTCCTGTTGCCCAAGGAAGAGGATACAGAAAATGTTCAGTAGGTTTAGTACAGGATTGTTATATCGTTCACCATTGACATTTATTCCTACATCAGCTCGTCTAATCAGACGCACAGCACCCTGCAGGTGCTTAATATTGTCCTTTTGGGAGTCATTGTTGACTATATCTGGGTCAACCACTCTCATGTACTTCTTCACCAGATTAAAATCTGTTATTTCGTTCTCATTATACTGGTCGTGATTTGTATCGTCCTTCAGAGAAAAAGGCACTTCCTGACTAACACTTGAATCGTATGTAACGAAGCCTTCTCTTGCGTATTTCGAGTTGAAATAGTAATAGATGAAGTCTTTCAGCTCCTCATTAGTCTCCTTCCAGTCTTTACCGGAGTTGATGGCCATGTTGCAGAACTGCTCCATATCCAGTATGCCTCTGGCTCTCTTGTCAGCAATGCTCCTATATATAAAAGAAGTAAGATGCTTCAGGCAAGCCATAATAACTCCGTCATTAACTGCCATCTGCTTAACTTCATCAATCATGATGTCCACTCTGTCCTCGGAATAGTACTTCCGATAATAAAGACGGAGGTAATCATAGTAGTGCGATTCGTCTTGACATACGGTCGTTATACGGAATGTCTTCTTGGCATAGTCTTCAGTGAAATCATCTATCAGGCCAATGATACACATGCGATAAATGGCCTTTTGGATGGCATCCTTATATTCTGCTGAACCATAATCTCGGATATAACTGAATCCCCGCTCGTTCTTGATGTTCTTTGCATTCCATGTGCTGAACAGAGGCATTTGCCTTTCTTTCAGATAAGTATTATACTCGTCAAGCACATGCTCATTCTCTTCGTATGAAACATAATATGTCAGGGTTGTTCCTATTGGATATCTTTTGATATATTGCAGAATACCCTTACTATTCCCGTATTTCAGGGAGTCAATACCAGCTATCTCCTCATTACTAATTCGTACATATAAGCCATTCATGAGCAGTTCCATCACATACAGTTCAAATTCCTCACCAAGGAAATTGCTATCGTAGAAGAACTTATTGTTTGTATAATCTGCAGAGAAATGGCTCCATTGGCGAGTTCTGGCATTGATTACGGGGAATGTCTTAGAGGAATACATGATTGTTGCCAAAGCCATCTTCTTGTCACGCCCAGCACGACCGGCCTCCTGAACAAACGACTCCAAAGATCCCGGATAGTTCAAATGTACGGTTAAACGCACATTGGACTTGTCGATACCCATTCCAAAAGCTTTTGTGGCCACCATCAGGTTAGTGTCTCCTGCAAGGAACTCATCCTGACAGGACGTGTCATCACCGCCCTTATATGTCGATATTCTGTTGATATTGTGCTCTCTTAATGTATTAGCTACAGTAGGAACACTCAGTCTTACATCAGGCTTTCCTTCTTTGTTTGCACGTATGCAGAAGACAATACCGGCTACATCAGTATGGCTTTCAGTATACCATTCCTCTTCAACGTCAGTATAAAGGTCAGTTGAGTTGATTTCTGTGATTTTGCTTTCGTCGGATATGTTCTCCCTTTCGAGGAATCGTTTCTTTATCTCGTCTATGCTATCTTCATTCTGTATTTCCTGAATTTTCTCCGTAGCATCATTGATGGCATTAAGAACCATATCTTCCTTTAGTTCATCAACCATTCGGGCTTTTCCTGCAGCTGATGCATCTACAGGATATACATAGTACTGTAACTCCAGTCGATTCGTGTTCTCGTACCTGACAGTAGCGTCGTCTTCTAATGAATAAGAGTTGCTGCCAGACAATTCTCGTTCCACATCTGCGAGTACGTCAAACGAGGCCGTTGCAGTCAGTCCAAACAGGGAAATATGGTTGTCTGCACCTTCAACTTCTTTCGGAAGCACATAGTTATACAGATTCCTTCCCAGATGGAGATAGGCCAATCTAAAGTCATGTCCCCACTCAGAAACACAGTGTACCTCGTCAATCACACCGTAGGCAAAGAATACATCTGATTCCCGCATGGAACGCAGAACCTCCCTGAACCTGTGGATGCTCAGTCGTTCTGGCGACAAGAACATGATTTGTATTTGAGATCCTGTAAGCGCATTCTCTCTTCGCTCTCTTTCCTCTCTGTCCTTTGTTATATCGCTATTGATGTATGAAATACAGTCCACACCCGTTTTGAGCAAACCATCATACTGGTCTTTCATCAGACCTCTCAGTGGGTCAACAACCAAGGTGACTCCTGGCTGTAGCATAGCCGCCAGCTGATAGGTAAGAGATTTACCTCCACCTGTTGGTAACAGGCCAATGACGCTCTTCAACTGCAAGGCTCGGCTAAGAATCGGAAGCTGGCCAGGTCTGAAGTCTTCCTTCCTAAATATCAGGTTAAGGAAATACCTCAGGTGCTCACAAACCTCCTCGATATTGTGGTAATTACCCTGTGCATCCCTCTCAACAAGAGGCTTGTACTTGATTCTTTCAGTTGTATAGAGGAATCTCTCCGCATAAACGGTCTTTGACGAACGAACAATGAAATAGCAGTCGTTGTTAGCCTTGTATTTCGAGAATATGACCTCTTCTGGGTTACAGATTTGGTCAATAGAAACATCAATGATAGCATCATAAGTAACCTCAGTCTTGGCCTCCTTTTTACTATGAATGTTGATGATGGGCAGTGTCATTCCACTGTAATCCTGCGTCATAGCAACGATATGATGATATAACTCAGCAAAATCGTTAAGGGCAAGTTTAGCTACCGCCGTATCATCTTCAATGACAAGAATTTCCCAAGTGTCCTTATTTAAATCCAGACGGTCGGATATGATGGCCTCTGCGAATGTCTTCTGGATACGTGCTACTGCGTTAAGACTCTTCGCTCTCTCCTTAGAACTGATAGCATCCAGTACCTTCTGGCTTGCTATTGTCGGACGGCCTCGTGAGATAAGGTTGCTAACAAGGGCATAGACAGGACAGAGATTCTTATGTGCCGTCATGTCAAACGGAGCCAGGACCTCAAATGCACTTTGTAGCATTGACCCTTGTAGACTTGTATCTGAATATGAAGCGAATAGCTGTATTGGGGCAAAGTAACTGTACTTGTGGAGAATGTCCTTGTTCCGTGTCAGGCTGTATGTAAAACTCTTGATAAGACAACCATACGCCCTTCCGTTAGGATGACGGCCAAAATTCGTGTCACGGAACTCGGTGAACACGCGAAGACCTTCCTTCTTGAAGTAGTAGCTGAAGGTGTTGATTCGGCTTTCATTTAGATTTGCCGGACCAATACACAAAGCAATATGCTGATTGCCTGAAGAGGTTATCATCTTAGATACCCCTTTCAAGCTTACTGCTTCAATATCAAGAATATTTGAGAAGATGTGTATTGCACAGGGTTCCTGTACATCGATCTCAGTAACGGAATTGCTATTATCACCATTATCAGATGGCAAATAGTAAGGCAAGTCGATTATTTCTGCTGAATGGTTTCCTAATGCCTGTCTTACATGTAGCACGGCACGCTGCCTTGCTACATTCGATGGCTCCTCCAGAGTAATCTTCTTCAGTTTTGACAGTGTTCCCTGCTCCCTGAGTTGTTCTATCACAGCGACTGTACCAATACCCTGTCCGCATCCCCAGTCATATATCTCAACTCCATTGCTCAGAGCTCTATAAGGAAATTCATTCTCGTCCAAGGCGCGCTGCAGCTTATGGCGATGCATAGGCCCGTAGGCTGCCATATATGCACAACACTGTTCTTCTGTTTCCAGCACAGCAGTTCCATGTTCCAAGGTCCGACCTTCGCTGTCTCTATATGCCCACGGACAAGATTTGAAGGCTACAGGGACATAACTCGATGAAACTCTTATGATGTCACTGATATACAGGTCGTTTATCCTTTGAATATCGTTTATATAGCTCATACGATTGTCAATAGAGTTATTTGCCGGTTATTGTCTCTCCCCACGGGTTTGCCTTATGACATTCCCAGTTTTGCAATGCTAACTGCTTAGTCGCATTGGCATAACAGTATTCACACAGGTGCGGACAGGTGTTATACTCGCCAATATCTTTCGATGCCATACATTCGCAGAACTGTCGCTGACCAGGATCTTTCTTGTGTGTACTGATAAAATAACGGTTGTCCGGTAAGCGTATTGCCCCTTCAGGCAGTTCTGGCTCACCAAACAAAGACGGTGCAGGAACATCCTCAATCTTCACTTTCATAAAGTCCATCAGTTCCTTGTCATCCCACGCAAGACGAGTTATCAAATCGCCATCAACACACCTATTGTGCAGAATACCATATTTATCGATGTCTATCTTTTCACCGCAGGTGGCAAGCTGATAGTTCCAGCCACGCTCACGATTCATGGCAGATAGTCTTTCAGCGAAATCCTCCATCTGTTCAGTGTCCCATTCATGATAAGGGATGCCATTCACCTCCAGATTATGCTTTACCTTCTTATACATGGCAATGTCTGCATAGCTGAACACAAGTTTCTCAGTAAAATCCTTCAGTTGGTCGCCAATGTTTTGCACCTTCTCCAGCAAGTCATCAACAGAAATGTCATCAGTCAGTATCAGTGGGTCAAACCTCCAGATGACTGCTCCCTTGCCTAATTGCTCTACAAGCAGTTTAAATGTTTCAATTCGATTAGCAAGTGGTGGCACCTTTTCAAGCTTCTCCTGCTCATAGTCATTCAGCGTGTATTGAATGTAACACTTGATGTTCCGTTCTTTTAGGATATGAAGATACGGCAAAAGTGGACGAGGATTCTTCGACCAGAACACAATGAAACGTGTTTTCTCGTAAGAAACATACGATTTCACGCCATTAAATGGATTTGTCCAGGCAGAATACCCTTTTTCTAAACGGTCGAAGAACCAATCAGCATAGAATGCAGGTATATCCGTGCTTCTGCTTGCTGAAATAATGAGAGGTGCCTGTGCTTTAACAGGTACTCCATTAACCGTTATCTCTATTGGTTTCCAAGTTGCCATATTCTTATCTTTATTATGTTTAACCACCTTTTTCTGCTATGCCGACTCCATTTTGTCTTCTTCAGACAGCCTTTAGCCTGCTCCTAAGCTGCTCCTAGGCTCCTTCTAGCCTGCTCCCTGCCTTACTCATGAGTATGGCTAGAGTATGGCTACACCTTGGGTAGAGTATGCTTGCATCATATATTGTTACTTATTATTGCTTTAATAAATTCCAATCAATGTACTTTGTTCTCTTCGCAAGTTCTATGCGATTGTTCTGTTGAACAAACTGGTTAAATGAACTAATTGAAGAGTCGCAAATTTCACGGTAGTGAGCATTAATGTAGTGCCACCACTTAGAGTTTAGCTCAATACCATCTGTGTATAGTGCATAGAGACCGTCAAATGTCGCTGTTCTGGATTGTTCTGAAACATCTTTATTCGATGTAAATTTTATCCAAGGTGACAAAAAACGGTACGGAACATTATTCAGAAGAGGAGAAAGAGTACGATAAATATCTGCGTCAATATAGTGATCGCCTAAATAGTATTCAACATACCTCCCTGTGGAACGACTATCAAGAGATGTCTTGTTCGCTATTTCTGATAGATACCTGAAGAACATATCCTGCTTGCCTAAGTTAATTTTATGCTTCAATACAATAGGCCATGCAAGGGCCGCCATTCTAATAAGGATGTCCTTATATGTCATTGAAAGGGAATGGCTTTCTCTTGCCAAGGAGATAATAGCCATGAACCAGAAGTATTTGTATGAAGTGGATTTATTGTCAAAGATCGTTTCAAGTTTCTTCACATCTATAGACTTATTCCTTTCTTTCCTAGCATCCTTCACAGGAACTGCAGCTATAGGTACATTATTAGGATTTAACAAACCAACAATAGAAAACCAGATATCAAGTGTATACTGGGTAAAGCGTGTAGAATCTGGAGTAAGGTGATATTGCTCTATGATATGCTGAACATCACCTATCGTTCTTAAATTACGCTTATGACAATGCTTGAGCTGCTTTTTGGTTATTTTTCGCTGTTCTACCAACTCATGTAATGATGTCAAAGAAGAAAAAGGTACAGATTTCCTGCTTTCCTCGTGATTACCAGAAGGATTAGATATTCTCGAAGGAGACACCTTCACTATTTTTGATTTGTTGTAAGAAACGAAGTCTCTTATACCATTTGTATATTCGACAATGAGTTTTGAAGACCTACCGTTTACGATGATCTTTTGAATCGTGCAATACCGATTTTCGTATTCAATATTGTCACCGACTTTTAGACCGTCCTTCTCATTAACCTCATATTGTATATCAGGCTCCTCAACGGAATTGCCCTTCTCAGCAGGCTTTTCTTGATGAGTAGCTGGACTATGCAAGCCCCTAGGGGTTACATTTTCTTCTGGATCTTTCCTTCTCCTTATAGGCTTTGGCTTACTATCGACAATGGGTTCGTCCTCTTCTTGCTGTGTGGATTGCTCTTCCTCTTCTGCAGCTGCTTTAGGCAATCTCAGTAGTTCTCTAAGTCTTCTGACAGCTTTTTCAGCGATTTGCCTAACTCTTTCACGAGTTAAGCCCATCCGCTCCCCTATATCAGAAAGCGTTTCGCTTTTTTGGCCTATCCCATATACGTGTCTCAAAATATATGCTTCTCTCTTCTTTAATTTACTGAGGATGGCATTTATGTAATGGGTTTGTGACTCTTTCATCAAAAGGTCATCAGCAGAATCGCTACCTGGTAATTCGTCCCAATCATTAGACCTTGTGGTAAGTTCATGAAGTTGGTCGGGCAAATTACTCAAGAACTCTATATTTTCAGGAGTCAAGTCTTCCTCTATCTCTATTTCCGATGAAGATGGCTCATATCCATGCTCTTGCTCATAGCGTTCAATACTCTTCCGAACTTTCTTGTATAAACTCACTTGGCTGGAAGGAATCTTAACGATTGATTGCATATCTATTAAGGCCTGAATGAAAGCTTGGTGAATCCACCATTTGGCATAAGCGGGGAACGACACTTTACGATTAGGGTCGTACCGCTCTATGGCTCTCATCAATCCAATTGTACCTTCTTGCACAAGATCTTCGTAATCAACACCGTGGTCCTTATATGCACGTGCTAAGCCTGAAACGAGTTTCAGATTGCTCTTTACCAACAGGTCTAAAGCCCTTTTGTCACCCTTGTGATATCGACTAAGGAGTTTTCTGAACTCTTGATTATTAAAATCGTTTAAAAGGAAAGACTGATCATCTTCCTCAATATCAGTATTCTTATGGACTTTCTCTACTGTAGGAGGAACCTGTGTTTCAACAACAGGTTCTACTTTGGTTTTTTCTGGTATATCTTCAGTAGAAGGCTTGTCATAGATAGTTCCTGTAGGATTCTCGCTAAGGAACTTCATCAAGGCAGCTCTGAAAAGTACAGGCTCCTTTTCACGGAGGAACTTATACATTGCTTTCAATCCATTGCCAGTATTGAGTCCAGCCATTAACAAGCCAAAAAGCTCCTTATCGAGATATTTTGCAAATTCTGACGGGTATACTCTGCTATTTTGAACTATACTTGGCTTTGGTTGCTCATTACGAGGTATTAGTTCTTGAGAATTAGCGAAAAATCGCTGAAATAGTGATACATCCCAGAAATCCTTTTTGTATGCAAGAATCTCTATGGCATTGCTGAAGAAATCAACGATAACTTTTTCTCTATAACAGTCGATTAGTTTCTTTAATAATGCAGCATTTCCCTTTCTCCTGTGCAAACCATCAAACGAGAATAACAGAGTATTACCCTGATCAACTAACGAGTCATGATTGCCAATACCCACCTGTTTGCATGCTTTCCAGGAATTATCTGAACTATTCACAACAAGGAAAGCGACTCCTTCAATATAGTCACGTAAACAGATATCGCCAACTTTTATAATGTGTTCGCGATTGGAGTCTATAATGTCGAAAGGCCCCTTATACTTCGAGTATCTGTTTACATAATAGATATTCATTCTTAAACGAAGTTCAATAGTTTCTCTTCTGATTCACCAAGGAAATAGGCCTCAATAAAGTCCCATCTTTGCTCATTAGTCATCTTGGTGGTAAAGAAGTATGTGAAAATCCTTTGCGAATATTTGAATTTCTCGTTAATACTTGACAATATATCATTACGATATCTACCGCTCCGAATAAGAGCGTTCAGGTAATACGGGTTGTTGATACGAATAAAAATAGCTGGCTGATCTCCTCCTTGCCTATAATAGTCTGCCAGACTCAGACTATTCAAGAATTCACTGACTTTTACAATTGGTGCATGGGTGTCACAAAACACACATAGATCATGGGACTTAACTGTAGAGCTATAGGCGGATAGATAGAGATTTCTGGTATTGTCGTAGCCGCTTTGCAACAACTGGAAAGATTCCTTGCCGTCTGATGTCTTAAATGTAGTGCAATAGGCAGCAGTATCGCCTCCTAGACCTTGATTAGTGGCATATAGCAATCTGAAAGTTTCAACAAATTGCTCTTTCTTTAATGCTGTGTAGCCTGATGGTAGAAGGCTCTTCATCTTCTCGATACTCACACGATGGCCAGATGTTTGCATCTCATTGAGGAAACGATGTGCCTGACTAAAGAAGTTCTCTACCTCTTCCAAAGTAGTCTTAACAGAATCATGAAGAGTAAGAGTTACCTTGTTTCTTAATTCAACATGGAAATCTTTTATTATCTTACCCGATGCCATTTTTGACTTAAACATTGGGAAACTAATATTGTTATATTTCTCTACCCAGAGTTTATCAGCATCAAGCATATATATATTGTCTGTTATATGGGTGAGATAATCCTTATAATAGCGATAAAAAGACCTTTTCTCACTTGCTGGAACTTCCACGAAGCACTTACTGAATAGGCTCTTCGGTCTAACTATCAGAGAATGGAACCTGAGCTTGTTAAGAAGGTCGTTACTGATAAGGAGCAAGCAACTTTTCAAGTTTTGGTCCACATCATCAGGTATAGATAAAGGAAATATATATTTGAAATCTGATGCAGAAATCAGCATATTTCTCTTTTCGCCGTTGATACGATATATGGCCATCAGCTTTTCCAAGACCATCATTAATTGGTATTGCCTGATAGCTGATAATCCATGGAGCTGGTTGATGTACCTGAAGTCATTTGTTGAGAAATCAATCTTGGCAATACCTGTAATCTGAGGATCTCTTGCCAAGCGTCCTATTTCCTGAACATAGTCAGACAAGCATCCCGTAGGCGCATGATGATATACTTCGTGAATATCCGAAACATCAATACCCATACCAAATGCCTTCGTGGCACACATAATCGGGCTTTCACCTGTTCTGAAAGCATTGGCAAATACCATTTTTTCGTCTGGGAACAAACTTGCATGATATCTTGCCACCTTGGATTGAATGTCTTTAATGTCAGGTGAAAGATAGATGGCATCAACAGTTCTTCGGAAGGGGAAATATACAATAGTCTTACGATTCGCTTCAAGTGCCTCTCGAATCCTTTGGATGGTAAGCTTTTTACGCTTATCTTCATAGTTCTGATTGATATTAGACAGCTCAATCTCAAACTTAATATTTGTTCTTCTGACCACACCGACAAACTTAATACATGGGTCCATATTGAGCGACCTGATAGTGTCAAATATCATGTCGTTCTTGCCAGATGGATCCCATACAGCCGTAGCTGTGAGTGCAAAGATTGGGAACGGATAATTAAGTATTCGTCTTGATTTACGGAGGTAATCACCAAGGAACCAGTAGTCCACACGGAAGTCTCTTCCCCATGTTGTTACTGTATGGGCTTCGTCAACTACCAACAACCCCAATTGACGCTCTCCTATAAAAGTCTTTATGGTATATGATAGTAAAAGTTCAGGTGAGAGATATAGAAGATTAATCTTCCCTCCTCTTACGCCTTCAAGAATGGATTCTTTTGCTGCTGCAGTAATGTTGCTATTGATAGTTGCAACTCCTTCATAGCCGGTCAGTCCATCCACCTGATCATTCATTAGAGCAACCAGTGGTGATACTATGATGGTAAGTAGTCCGTATTTTTCTGCAAGATAGATAGCAGCCAATTGAAACAGAAGGCTCTTTCCTGCTCCTGTGGGTGAGGTCAGCAAAACATTACCTGCCTTTTCCCTTTCGCCACGATAGGCGTACTCAGCTTGCTGGATAACCGTCTCAATGATTGAACCTTGGGATATTTCCACAATGTCGCGATTCACGCTTAGGTCCTTATACATTCTCAACAACCTAAAGGAATCGTACCCCCAGACTCTCTTTAGTAAGTCGTATAGTTCTTTTCTTGGTTCGACATTAATATTACGGGAAAGTTTATGCATGTGAATGGGACAGCCAAACAACTTAGCTGCCTCTACTAATACTCTTATGCCAGCCTCCCCTATCTCCTCAACCTCTACAGCATACATTGTTTTGCTAACCTGCATTGAATAATATAGAGATTCAAGAACATTATAGAGTGAACCATCTTTTGTGGATAATATTTGAACGTCCTGACTGTCACTTATTAAACTTTCAGGAGTAAAGGTGACAGGATCAATCAAATATTTGACATCAACACAAGAATTAGAATCGGAATAATTGTCAATGTACTGGACTTTCTGTTTCAATCCGTCATTAATTCCGAAAGAATAGAAGACACTATATAGGGTGCTCTCGCCGTCTGTATCCTCAAAATCTGCACTGTCAAAGTCTGGAATGTCTGCGTTTGAAGGATTTGGATACAGGTCAAGCATGTTGTTGTCGAGCACGCAAATCTTTTTCTGTAGCACACCAAGTCCTGTGATTTGAGTACCTAATTTGATGAACGACTCAATCGTGCAAATAGACAGTTTGCCGCTGACAGCTGAAAGGACTGAAAGCATCAACCTGTTCTCGTTGATGTTTTCAAGTATTATCTTTCCATTCTCAATGACATAATCATCGAGCAATGAATAGTAATGTCCAAGCCCTTCTATCAGGTCTGGTGAGAACCCTTTCAGAACGACAATGTCATATTCCTGACACTCGTTGCTAATCTTATCTTTTAGAAAATCAATCGTCATAGTGGATTAAGTCATTGTCTAACAAATGATGGTCAACGCCCAGCGACTGGCTCATGATAAAATCATAAGCGGGCTTAGTCTTGCCATACGATAACAGAGTTGTATTTAGGCCAGATACTCTATCTTGGAATAAAGTATAAATCTTATCGCAGACGGAATTCAAATAGATCTTCGTGTTATCAGAGAGGTCTTGTTTCTGCCAGACTTTCAGTAAGTCGAACCTACCAAAGGTCTGAGAAGACATAATAGCCATCGCATACGCTATTACACTGGCTTTACCATTGGCATACTGCTTATTATCAGGGCGTGAAAGCAGATAGCGGTATATGATTAATAATGCAATGGTCTTCTTGTAATAGTCTTCATCAGGTATAAATCCCCTTTCTACGATGGATTTCATAAAGGCTGCGTACATAGTAGTAGCACCCTTAACGGCATCAAATGGCAACTGGTTCCAATTAGACCATATTTTAGCCACGTCTTCCTTCGAGAACTTCTTTTTCTTTGGGAAACAGAACTCAAAGTATTCTTTGTCTTGTTTGGTTCTTCTCTTTTTGCATTCTTCGTCGTACTGACCTTTCAGTCGTTCGTAGAACCAGTGGGTAGGCTCATTATTAGCATTCGGTATAAGAATTCCACGAGACAGCTGCTCAAACTTAGTATTAAACTCATTACTTACAGTAAAGTCTGAGTACTGAACTTTATTCTGGAAGTTAGAAGAGAGGGCGATGTTGCCTGATATTTTCTCTATTTCATCACTTACTATCAACTTTAGTTGGACATACACCCCCAACAAATTAACTTTCTTGGTTGGGTCAGTCGTGTTGTTGCTATAGTTTTTAGCATTGAAGATGACTGCGGTTGTCTGTCCTCCGTTGATAATGCGGAAATCCAATATTTCCTTCAAAACTCCCATGGAGATGTACTGAGAGAAAGCCTTATTATCAGGGTCAGTCACATCAGTCCTTTCTGTATCTTCAAACGAGTCTATGCCCTTAGCCAATGCTGTTATGCCGTTGTTGTATGCCAGGAACATCTCGTTTTCCTTACGCAGAGTATCAAGCATGGCCACATTGGGTTTCTTGTCTTTCGTTCCCTTTAAGCCTAAGAAGTAACGGACATTGTTGTATAGCAGGTTCGTGTTGTAGCGCTCATAGAGTTGGAATAGCAGCTTCGCAGGGAACATTGCCTGAATGCACTTATATCCATACTGGCTGGATTCCATCTGAATGAACGGAATTTTATATCTCTTGTACTCATCTGACTCGAAATCGATATCTATAGCCATGTGGTCACTCATCGAGTGAGTGTTGGCATACAGTTTCTTCAAGTCCCAGGTATCTGTGAACAAAGGCTTTACTACTGTGACCTTTTTAGCCGTCAGATTGTTAATGATATAATTGGAGAGGATAACGATGTTGACAGAATTGAATTTCTGCACATTGTCGTAAATATAGCGCAAAGCTCTATATTCAGATGAAGAAGAATCAACGTCATTGTAAGCAAA
>Ga0247611_10005256_pt1 | contig 17265 bp, 13 predicted proteins | sample 177DNAGHGhighgp2_FD_192422 | JGI IMG/M metagenome (GOLD analysis project Ga0247611, IMG submission 192422) | Sheep rumen microbial communities from Palmerston North, Manawatu-Wanganui, New Zealand - 1770 DNA GHGhigh gp2 | ecosystem: Host-associated > Mammals > Digestive system > Stomach > Rumen... | reverse complement strand
CGTTGTGTGATACTCATACTGTTTTGAACAGAATGCCATTGAATGAGTTGAGTGAGCTTGTAAATGAGCCTTTGTCTGATGATATTGTTTGCCTTGATATAGAGGATGCTTCGAAAGGACGTCCTTCGGATGATCAGGTTATGATGCTGATAAAAGAAAAGACTGGCGCAACGAATAGCAGCGCTTTTCAACAATTGCCTGCAGATATAAAGAAGTCTGTATTAATAGAATTAAAGGGTAAAAGAGCATCATTGCGTCAGTTGGAGAGATTGACAGGAATCAGTAAAAGCATGATTTATCGCATGTGATGAAACAGGATTGCATTGCAACGCCACACTCTCAAGGAGAGAACGCCACACTCTCAAAGAGAGAAGGTTTAGCTCGACGACCGTAAGGGAAAGTCAACCCGTCCCGGTGGTTCCTTGATGGAAGGAGTATAAACAAACTAAAACTATTGATATGAAGAAATATGAATTGATGGCATTGCCGTATGCACCAGATGCATTGGAGCCAGTGATTAGTAAAGAGACAATTGGTTTCCATCATGGGAAACATCTTCAGGCGTATGTGGATAATCTCAACAAACTGCTTCCAGACAGTGAGTATGAAGGTATGGCGCTGGAGGAGATCATTAGAAAGGCTCCTACTGGGGCGGTATTTAACAATGCTGGGCAGATTCTGAACCATGAGATGTATTTCATGCAGTTTAAGCCTGCCAGTGAGGCAGTTCAAGGTCCTGAGGGGGCACTCGCTGCACAGATCGAGAAGCAGTGGGGTAGTGTGGAGGCTTTCAAGGCTGAGTTTGAAGCAAAAGGCGTAGGTCTGTTTGGCTCTGGCTGGGTGTGGCTGTCGGCAGATGCTGATGGCAACTTGGTTATCACGCAGGAGCAAGGGGCATCCAATCCTGTGGTGAAGGGACTGAAGCCGCTGTTGACCTTTGATGTCTGGGAGCATGCGTACTATCTGGATTACCAGAACCGCCGTGCAGCCCATCTCGCTGCCCTTTGGCAGATTGTGGACTGGAAGGTGATAGAGAAGAGGTATGAGGTCTGAAGGCTAGGATATGCTGACGTTATCGATTTCATAAACGCAAAGTTATGAAAATCATAGACGTTAATCTTCTGAATAAGGTTTCTGCTGAAGCAAAAGAATCTCCAAGACTGAGGAAAAACTATAACTTTCATCAGTCGTTGGAGGATAAGTGTCATCGTTTTTTGAATGCTGTGGAGCCTGGTACTAAGGTTGAGATACATCGTCATCCAACGAAAGATGAGTCTTTTGTGTTGTTACGAGGTAGAGTTAGAGTGAATACCTATAATGATGATGGTACAGTGATAGAGAGTGTTGTTCTCTGTCCAGAGGAAGGCCTCTATGGAGTAGATATACCCAAGAATGTGTGGCATAATGTGGAATGCTTGGAGTCTGGAAGTGTCTTCTTTGAATGTAAGGAAGGGCCGTTTGTGCCGCACGAAGTTGAAGGGGTCCTTCAACTTCAGGAATCACGGAAATAGGGAACTACGGACACACGGAGAAGCCCGAAGGGCTGTATAACGGATATGCGGAGGGACGGAGTGTAGCTGCATAGCAGCGGAAATACGAATCTATGGAAAAACGGAAGTATGCAGCATAGCTGCGGATAAACGGATTCACGAAACTTCGGATCTACAGACTTTTATGGAGAATAAGAAAAAGACATATACCAAGAAGGGGAACTACAATAAGAAGGAATCAAGGAAAGATGAATCTACGGATGTGAGGACTTTCGGTGGTAAGTTGAAGCCGTTGATGACGGAAGAAAAGAAGAAGGATGCGCAGGTTCTGGAGTTGAGCTATGACTTTTCTTGTAGAATTATAAGGCTGTACAAGTTCCTGAATGAAGGAAAACTGAGTAAAGCGGATAGGGATATCATTGATGCACTTGGAAGACAACTGGTACGTTCTGCTACGAGCATCAATGCTAACATGAATGAAGCGCAACATCCCCAAAGTGATGCAGACTTCTTATCCAAGGCAAGCATTGCGCTGAAGGAAGCGCGGGAGAGCGAGAATTGGCTCTCGCTGCTCCGAGATAACGGCTATCTTTCAGCCAACCAAGCAGAATCCATACTCAGTGATTGTTCCAGAATCAATAAGATATTGATTACTATAACGTCCAAGGTCAAGAAGCGGATTAACGGACCAAAGGAATGACGGAATTACGGACTCATGAATCCACGGATTAACGGAGTAGTGTTAAATAAACACAAAAGAAAGGTGTAAAATCGTTAAGATTCGATAAATAAACGTAATTTTGCAAATGATAAAAATGAAATGTAATATGTAAATCACAAAGATTATGAGTTTATATATATCAAAACTTAGACTGTTTAACTGGAAGAATTTCCACGAGTGTGAGTTGGATTTGACCAAAAGGTGCTTCATAATAGGAGCGAACGCATCGGGTAAGTCCAACCTGTTGGATGCACTTAGGTTTTTGCGCGACATTGCAAAACAAGGAGGTGGCCTGCAGAGTGCAGTTGAACAGCGCGGTGGCGTAACGAAAATACGTTGTCTAGCTGCCCGACAGCGTACAGATATAAGTATTGAGACAGAACTTAGAGATATAGAGACAGACGAGTTATGCTGGACCTATGGCTTGAAAATCAAGAATGTGGGTGGTGGTATTATGAAGAATTATGCCGCTGTATTAGAGGAAAAGGTGTTTTCTCAGAAAGATGGAAAATATGTTGTGAATCGAACAGAGTGGACTGGAAATGAAGACAGCGACACGTTGAAATATACCCATTTGGAGCAGACGACGGCCAACAAAGACTTCCGTGTGATACGTGACACCTTTGCCGATATTGAGTATCTGAATGTGGTACCCCAATTGGTGAGAGAGTCGGGATCCGCTGTGCTTACCACAGGCAAGGAAGACTATTATGGAAGGAATTTCCTAAACAGACTTTCGAAACTTCCGGAGCGCACTCGCAAGAGCTATTTGAGGAAAATCAACGATGTACTCCGTACAGTCGTACCACAGATGGACGAGTTGTCATTTGTACGTGACGAGATGGGAGTGCCTCATATAGAAGCCCGCTATAAGCATTGGCGCGACAAGGGAAGCAAACAGAATGAAACTGCTTTCTCAGATGGCACGCTTCGATTGATAGGTTTTTTGTTCGCTATGCTTGATGGCAACGGTATCATTCTGTTGGAAGAGCCTGAGATTAACCTCAACAGTGGAGTAGTAGAGCAGTTGCCGGAGTTTATTGCACGTATGCAGCGAAATAAGAAAAGGCAGGTGTTGGTGACAACCCATAGCTATGATATGCTTTCGAGTGTCGGAATAGGAACCGCTGAGGTGGCAGTTCTAGAAACATCGCCTGAAGGGACAAAGGTATCGTCATTGTCAGAGATACCATCGCTACAGGCAGCGGTTGACGCGGGCTTCTCGATTGCCGATGCCGCTATTCCTGCCATTAAGCCCTCTACGGCCAATGAGATGAACACTAAACTATAGATGAACCTATGAGAGACGTGTTTATAGCTGGAGAGGATGAGGCTACGCGGGCAGTAATTGTCAGGCTTATTAAAGATTATGCTCCCAATCTGCATATTTTGAGAGAGTTGCCTGCGAGAGGATCACAAGTTAAGGCTAAGATACCGAACTTCAATGCTTTGGCTCGTACGATACCTGTGATTCTTTTGACAGACCTTGATGATGACCCCTGCGGACCTATTGGTAAGAACAATCTTTTAGGAACTTTGGTGCAGGAGCAGGATTTTGTTATCAATATCGCCGTTGATGAGGTTGAGGCTTGGCTTATAGCAGACAGAGATGGCTTTGCCCGTTATTTTGGGGTACCCGTTGCCCAGATGCCCATCAGTGTGATGCAGAAAATGTCGGGACGTAAAGCACTTCCAGAGATATCTGTTCCTGTGAAGTCTTCTTGGCTGTTCACCCACGATTTGATGCATCGCTCAACCAATGCGGAGAAGAAAGCACAGGTGGCTGTGTCGCCCAAGGATAAGAACAGCAAGGGAAAAGAGTATAATACGGCAGTTGTTCCTTTTATCCAAGACGTGTGGAACCCGGAGGTGGCACGTGTGGCCTCAGACAGTCTGAACAGGATGATTGTCAGGCTTGGCAGATTGTAGAAACTATTATCGTGACATTAGAAAACAAAAATAGGAAATCCTATGAGTAAAGACACCAATGCCGGTGGTGTTGTTGCCGGTTTTATTTACCAGATACACTACTTTTTGTATCTATTGCTGAAGATGCAGAAAGGAGAAACTGTGTCATTGGAGAAATTCGAGGATGCGGGTGTAGAGGGTGATGGTGTCAGAACCTATTATCAGTTGAAACATACAGTTGCGACAGCGGGGACAAAAGTGGAGAGGATGAGAGACCGCGACACAGACCTGTGGAAGACGCTGAGTATGTGGATAGACAAAATTGAAGAGCAGGGAGATGAGAATGCTCAAAGAAAATGGATAGCAGAGAGCGATTTTGTCCTCTTGTCGAATAAATCAACTGTGGAGAATACGTTTTTCCAAAAAGTCGAGGCTTATAAAAATGAGGAAAAATGGGATGAGTTGAGGCAATATATTGCAGATGAGGCGGCAAAAGGTGCGGACAAGGTAGATATAGGCGAAAAGAAAAAGACCATCAGAACCTATACTAAGCATGTGAATGAATACGGACTGTTGAAAGAATTTCTGGCAAAGGTCAGACCAGAGTTTAAGAAAGACGAAGACATCATATCCGATATAGACTATCTGTTGGAGCATCAACAGCATTTCAGAAAAGCCAATGCCAAAAACCTGAGAAGAACGCTGAATGGAAAAATAGTAGAGTTGCTGAAGGGAGGTGCGTTGGAGTATGACATGGAGAGCTTCGATAAAACCTTTGGAGAGTTGTTCAGAAAGATGAAAGACCGCAAGTTTGTAGCTACAAGCAAAGCAGTTGTGGTGCCAGAAAAGCCGCGTGAGCAGACGTTTATCAAGCAGCTTATAGACATTGATGATTTCAAGGTTCGGACGATTGAGAAGGTGAAAGAACTGACAGAACAAAGACTTCGTTTCGAAAATGACTACAACAATGCCTTGGAAGCCGGTGACGATGAAGACCGACAGAATTTTGAACACGATGTAAAAACAAGATGGGACAATCATTTTGGTGAACATAACGACAGCATCAACGTGATGTCGACAGCTGATGACATTAAAAGTGCGGCAAAGGAAGTTCTGAAAGGAGTGAGAGGTGAGGATTTGGTGTTTGATGATGAGAGACTAAACAAAGATTCGTCGAACGGATGCTTCTATTACTTTTCAGACGGTAAGCACCCAAAGATAGGCTGGCGATATGACTGGAAGGAAAAATACAACGGTGAAGAATGGACTATAGAATAAATAATGAAGCCATCGTGGGCTGTGTGATAGCACGTGTTGTGGCGCGCTGCCCATACGAAGTGCCGTTTGTTACAGGCATGGTGAACCTGCTGATGTCGCCAAGGTTAAGAAAAAAGGCTCTCAAGACGGATGCAAGCAACATTAAAGAGTTGTCGGCAATTTTCGGACAGATAGATGGCGATCTCCTTGGTGTGATTATGAACAGCATGACGCTACTGCTGGAAGGCGGGTGTCTGAGAAAGGAAAGTGAGAAACTGCAAATAACAGAAACGGGCACACAGTTGTGCCAGGACATGACAGACGGGGAATCAGGAATGCTAAATACTATCCTTAAAGATATTGACGGAATTTTGTTCAAATATGACAGTATTGCCATGAAGCGATTGTACGAACAAATGTGGATTGCGTTATGAGGTTTTATATCAAGAAAATAAGGCTGTGGTTCAATAACCATCCAGAACCTAAGGACTACGAGTTTAAGCCCAACAAGGTAAACGTTGTAACGGGCGATTCGTCAACGGGAAAGTCATCTATACTGCGAATTATAGACTACTGCCTGATGGCAAAGGAATCGACCATTGTAGAGGATGTCATCAATACCAATGTGAGCTGGTATGGATTGTCGTTCCATCTGAATGGTCGTGACTATGTGATAGCAAGACGTTCACCCGCCAACGGTCGTATCAACCAGGATATCTACTGGTCAAAAGACACGGATGAATTCCCGGATGGTAGTAATCCCCGACCCACCCCTAACATCAAAAGGCTTGATGTGGTGGACTATCTTAACAAAGAGTTTGCCATACCTCAGATACAACTTGGTGACAAGAATAATGTAAGCATGACTTTCAGGCATACGCTTCTATTAAACTTCCTGACCGAAGATATTATTGCCACACCAAACCGGTATATAGACACCTTGTTCTTTGATGATGATGAAATGAGCGGCATCGGCTCGAAAGTGCTAAAGATATGCCTTGGAACAGATGAAAAGAAAGAGACGGAATTGGCGGAGAAAGTCAAAGAACTGGATGCAAAAGTCAAACAGGAGGAGAAAAATAAGACGGGCGACGAACGGAATAGGCAAGCGTATGAGAAGAAGTATGTTGCCGCTTTGGAAACAGCCAAGAAGTTGGGTCTGACAGAAGAAGGCGATGACCTTAATACAGAGTTTGTTACAGCACGAATTAAGGCAGAAGTGGAATTTCTTAACCGTATGAAGCGCAGCCATGCAAAATTGAAAGAACTGGCAGAATTATCGGACAAGCAACGAAAGCTGAAAGAAGATATAGACAGCTATAAGAGTCTGAAAAGGGAGTATAACAGAGCTATCAGGTATGCTCAGAGGGTGGAGGACAGTTTGACCCCATTTGAGTATTTGGAAAAGAACTTGAACAGGCAAGTGATGAGTGAGGACTCCATAGCCCTGTATATGTCGTTAGAAGATGCTTTCACGACAGCCAAGAAAAATACCTTAAAACCAGACGAACTGCCAGCAGAGTTTGTGGAAAACCTGAAAAAACTGACAGAAGAGTACCAACTGGTTACCGCCAAGTTAAAAGAGAATCAGAACACTATAGACTATGTTTACAATCCTGATAGGTTAGTAAGACTATTTTCACTTGCTGAACAGGTAAAAGGCTTGGACAAGAAGCCTGAAAAGTATATTGGCGACTTGGAGTATAGTAGGTTGATAGAACAGTACGACATTGTAGTACGCGACCTTGAAGTGGTGACGAAAGGGAATGAAGAAACAGAAAAAGCCTTTTTGAACGATGTCAAGAGCTATTACGACCAACAGACAGGGATTTCCTCTTCCTACAGGAACTGCGACCTTTATTTCGACAAGTCCACTGTAAGATTGAAATTGATACGACAAGGAGACCATTTCCCTATACGGAACATAGGCAGTAAGTCGAACTTCATGTTTATGCACCTCTGTTTCTTCCTTGGTATGCACCAGTATCTATGCAGCAAGTCGACATCGTTTGTGCCGAACTTTTTGTTTATAGACCAGCCCAGTATACCTTATTACGGGAATAACGGAAGAAGAAGGCCGGAAGCTGGTGATTTAACAATAGCAAAGACGGACGACAGGAGCCGTCTGGAAGAAGCGTTCAGGCTGATAGACAGCTTTATGGGTCAGAATATCGGAGAAGATGAAGGATTTCAGATTATCATGGTGGAACATGCCGATCCAGAGTATTGGGATGGCTTGGAGTATTTTGAGACTCGATATGTGTTCACGATGGATAAAGATTACGGTTTGATTCCTGAATATGTAGCACCGTTAGCATGATAAAAGTAAACGAGATAAAGATGGCCACCATACAGATGGTGGGCAATAAAACGAGAGGCGAGGGCCTGTCGGGGGCTCTGACCTTGGCAGACGTGTCGGCATCGGAGGACTTCTTGAAGCAGTTGATAGAGAAGTCGTTTACAATGGATGACTTGAAATGTTTCAGCTATATAGAATCAGTGGAACTGAACCCCGTGTATCAGTTTGTTTCGAAGATATTTGATGATGGGGCGTCCTTTCTGAAACAATCAGTTAACATCGCCACCTTTCTTTATGATCAAAGCATACATCCAAATATCAGGAGTGGTGAATTGTATGTGTTGCTGTTGGAGTGTGAATATAAGAAAGAAACGGTGGAGGCAATAGCGATCTTGAAATCGGAGCGGAAAGATCCATTCCTTGCAACTGACAATGATGGCCGGGAGATTTCAGTAAGGACAATATATGGAACAGGTTTGAAGGGACTGGACAAAGGATGCGTGATATTAAATTTAGACAGAGAAAAAGGATATATTGTTGCGACCGTTGACAATACTAATAATGGAAACGACGCACAGTACTGGACGGATAGTTTTCTACATGTGAGTGATTGCGATGATGACTATCATCAGACTGTGAAACTTATGGATTTGTGCAGGGAATTTGTGAAGCAGCAAGAGGACTTGGAAGGTGCCATTATGGCAAAAAAGACGGTTGATGCGTTTGCTGCTGGAGAGACGATACAAATGGATGCTCTTGCAGATATGATATGCCAGAACGAAGAGCAGAAGAAAGCTTTCGATGATTTTAGGCTATCTTTTGAGAAAGAACATGGGTGCTTCGAAGAAAATGTGAATGTGGTGAAGAAGGCTGCCATCAGGAAACCCGTAACAAAGTTGACAACGCTGAAATTGGGCGCAGATTATGAGGTGAAGGTGCTGAACCCGGAGGCAAGGATAGAGCAGGGAGAAGACGAGACGGGGGCTTGGTGGAAGTTGTATAGTAAGAGGTGAAGGGTGAAAGGTTAATGGTTAAATAAATCGGCTAAAGCGATAATCACAATAATGCCAATACTACTTCCGCAAAACCATGCCAGAATAGATGAACTGCTGATGATGCTGAGAAATGCAGTTGAGCGTTTCCCCGTGCTCCATCTATCTCCTGTCGACAGGATTGTTGACAGCAGGGATGAGTATGTCCTTAACAGACTGGCAAGTGGGCGTTATGCGCTGAAACCCAATATCACGAGGCAGGGCATCCTATTTAGAGGGGATTCCCATTATCATGAGGTGTTCCGTACAAGATATGGGCAGAAAGAAATCATTGGGCATGGGCCGGAGGTGAGGGAGAAGATAATTCCTGTTAATGTGAGACGGTCTGACTTTGAAATCGCCATCGAGTCGTTTCCGCTATATAAGATGCTGAAGAATGGCATTGTGTTACCCAATGGAAAAAAACTGGTGATGGAGAATCCCTTCGGACTGGCATACGCTTACGACCAGCCGACTCCTTTTGTGGGTCTGACCTCTGATCTGGATGTGGCTGCTTTCTATGCTGTAACGGAATATGATGCAGAGAGCGGGAAGTACACGCCTGTGACAACGGGAATGGGGGTGATATATGCCTTTGAGCTAAGAATGCCTTTTTCAATGACGATAGGACTGTCTTCTTTGGGGAGACTCATCTTCCCAAGAACTCTGCAGCAAAAGACCTTCCTGCTGAATATTAATCCTGAATATGATTTTAACCAGATGGCAGTGGTAAACGGCTTCGTGTTTAACCACGACGCTGCGCTATCTAGAGCCATCTATGACAGATTCGATGAAGGTGAAAAACTTGCCCCGAAAGAGGACTTCCTGCTGAAGAAGATACAGAAGTTCCCAAAGAATACTGTGTCGGAACAGGGATTCATGCGTAATTTGTTGGAAAACATGGGCGATTCAAGGATGGAAAACGAGAGTATCCTCAGCAGAGCGGGTGTAAGGATAGTTGGAAATCTTAATCCAGCTTTTACATACGATGAGCTGAAAGGTGTGTATTCGAATATTGCCAGTTATTGGCAGTCGATGATAGATGGAGTGTATGTTGGAGGTAATCATGGCGCAGACATCAAGAAATTCTTGATGAATCTGCCGTGGAACCCTGATTATTCACAGTATTTTGACCTGAACAGGTATTTCGATGCAAGATAAGAAGCACTACCTCTATATTGTGATTGTAGCACTCATAGTAGTGTTGGCTATCTATTTCGTGGCATTGAGCGAGATGGATAGTATTATTACGTTCTTTCGTGGTAGTTTGGGAGATAAAGAGAATGAAGCACGAGGCTTGTTCGGTGATAGTACAGGAGCCATCAATACGCTCTTTTCTTCATTTGCATTCGCTGGTGTTATTCTGACAATCTATTGGCAGATACAAGAAAGCAGTAAGAACAAGGAGGAAGACCACAGGAAGCAGTTTGAGGATGTGTTCTTCAGGATGGCTGGGAACTTTGAGCAGATTATTGCAGGACTGAGAATCGAGGTAAAGGATGGTGACTTGTTTGATTTCAACTCGCTGTGGAATTCGCTTGGGAGCAATAATCCTGTTCGTGTAGCGAGCATTAATGATGGCCCGATAACTACTCCGTCGATGACTGTTGTTCAGTCGGCACAGTCGGTAGTGACAGCGCCACAACCCCAGCGCGAAAGAATTGTAAAGGAAGGTAGAGAGGTGTTTCAGTTTCTTTATGAACAGCAAAAGAAAGAGGGCATCTCTATGACCCAAGCCATTGAGGAGTCGGGCATTGATGGGTATGAGGGGTTTATGCAAGGAGAACTGGATCATTATTACCGATACTTCTACCGCATATTGCGCTATATTGATGACAGCAAGTTGATAGACAGTGAACAGAAATACAGCTATGCAACCATACTGAGGGCACACCTGTCTATCTATGAGTTGCTGCTACTGTACTACAATGGGCTATCGGATGCGGGATGTGACCGATTGAAGCCGCTGATGGAACGGTATTCGATGTTGGATAATATGAGGGAGGAGAAACTGGTGTTCGGTTCTTGTGAGAATGAGCGAGTTGCCCTTGGCGTTGATGAATATTATGTCGACTCAGCATTTGGACATCCACGACCGAAAGCATACGAGAAGGTTGTCGCATTGAGGAATAAGACGATATGGGCTGGTGTATTGACTGTGTTTGCGGCCATCTTTGTACTGCCGTTGTGGAATGATGTCGTGGTTGAGGATATTCTGCACAAGATACCGGGTGACAGTTTTCCGATACTCTTCCTGATAATTGTTGTTGTGGCTTTTTATATATGGAACCGCTGGAAGCAGGACGCTGTGTTGGTGAGGGATATTCATGGACTGAGACACCCTACCGATGAAGAAAAGAAGGAGATTGTGAACAGGATAGTCAAGCGATTCCGTGTATTGCCAGGGATTGTGGCGATATTGCTGGCAACTGCTGTTGGGGTGTTGTTGTCCGATTATGAATTGAGCGGAGGATTGTCCTTCTGTTACATTTATGTCATAGGGTTGGCTATAGTCTATCACGTCTTTGCTCTTATCACTATCCGTCTGGAAGTGCAGGATGCAAAGTTACTGAGAAAAGTGGAATTATTTGAAAAGTGAATGTATGTGGCTAAAATGGATATTTGATAGAGTGGTCTCGCTAATCGGACTGCTCTTTCTTTGGCCAGTGCTGCTGATTGTGGCTATTCTGGTGAAGGTGAAGATGCCGGGAGGGCCAGCTTTCTTTGTGCAGAAGAGAGTGGGGAAGGGTGGTAAGTTGTTTGACTGCCATAAGTTTCGCACAATGACAGTGCCTGATGGCTCAAGGTTCTTCGACGAGCGAAGCGACAAAGTCGATGCCAAGGTTCAGGGTTCAAGGTTGACTATGAAGGAAATTGATAAGATGTCAGACCAGGAGTTGGCGGTGTGGTATAATGACAACGTGATTTATCCAGATAAGGTGCGCCTGAACTGCTACTACTACAGGCATTATTCCTTTATCAAGGACATTCAGATGATACTGTGTACTGTGTTGGGGAAAAAAATGAAGTATGCTGGAGAGGTGATTTAGTTTCATGATTCAGGTTTCAAGTGTCTATGCAAGGAATATAAAAAGGGATTTGAATAAAGGTAAGAATGATACGTTGGCTGCATATATCTGACCTTCACCTCGGAAGCAGTGACTTCTCGACGGATGAGTTGAGAGACGAGTTGCCTGGGTTCCTCAAAAAAGAGGGACTTTGGTGTGACTACGTGTTTTGTACTGGCGACATCAAGACCGCTGGGCCTGCTGACCATGGCTATACAGACGAAATGGTGGAGTTCTTGAAAGAAGTATGTTCGGCTGTGGGCGTATCAGCGGAACGCCTCTTTATTGTGCCTGGAAACCACGACATAAACAGGGAGATAGCTGACAGGAAGAAGGCTATTGAGAAGGTTATGTTCAAAAGGAATGGTTACTATGTCTCTGCAGAAGGAGTCATTGAAAGGGAAGATATGTGGGCAATACTGGAAGGTGAGAAGGATTTTATCAACTTCCTTGGGAAGGTGCTGCCAGCGGACAGGGTAGCCCTCTATGGAAACCCGGACGAACCCCATTTCATCGTTGAGACCGAAGACTTCAACATACTGCATGTAGATACGACCATTACCTATACAGAAGGCCAGGAGGCAACTGACCTGATAGTTGGCAGTCACGCTCTTTATACTGTGGTGCGTAAGCAGAATAGCAACAAACCGACTATACTGTTGACTCACTATCCGTTTACCTCGCTGCTACAGGATGAGAAAAAGTGTCTCTCACCCATGTTGAAGAAAAACGGGATAAAGCTGTGGCTTGCCGGTCATGAACATGATCAGTTGATACAGCCGGTTAGTTATTTAGACTCAGTACAGACGGGAGAGCTGAGGTATGAGAACAACGCCAGTGCAAGCGTCCTGATAGGGGAATACAACGAAAAGACTGGCAGGGGCAGCATCTATGCCTATGTGTGGTATCCGCAGGGATGGGCAAAATATCCATTCGTGGACTTGAACAACAGACATGTGGACCGTTATGATTTCGAGCTGAGACCCAACGCGGATGTCGGACATTCGAAGGAATATCTTGCTGCACAGGAAGTCAACAAGGAGCACTACCACAGACTGCCCAAACAGGTAGAGAAGGCCCTGCTTCCATTCTTGTTGGATGATGATGTGGTGACGACGCTGGACAAACTGCTGGAAGAAACCTGGCAGAGCGAGACACCGCATATCATCATGTTGGGTGACGGCGGTATGGGCAAGACAACCATGCTGCTGGACTACTGTAAAAGCTCGGACGCCCCCATATTGTATGTTTCTGCTGAGTATCTAAGTACAAGAAACATCGGGATAGAGGACTATCTGGCCGACAGTATTTATGAAGGAGATAAAGATCTGGTCCATTCAGAACTGTTAGCGAAAGGCAGGAAACCAACATTGACGCTGTTCATTGATGGACTAAATGAGGTGGACGGGCTAAAGGAGAACCAGTATATAAAGGAGATTCAGCGACTGAATATGCTGAAGGGACTGAGAATTGTCGTGTCATCGCGCACGGACTTTACCATTCGCTACAGTATGTCTGGCTATCGACCGACAAGACTGATGCAATTGGAAGACAATCAGATAAGTAGCTATTTCACGACTGACGAGTGGAACGGTATTAAAGGAACGGCCTCGCTGCACCGACTGCTCGGTAATCCTATGATGGTTACGGTGTATAAGGAAATATGTTCTGTGATAGATGAATACGAGAATGTGGAATTTCTGGACTGGATACTGCCGGTGAAAAACTCAACAGATCTGTTTCACAACTACTATTCCGCTCAGTTGGCACTGATGATGAAGCGTAATGCAGTTGATGGCAAGAAGATGGTATTTGCAGTGGCGTGTATCAGACAGCTTCTGCCGTGCACAGCCTATCTCTACGAGCGTGAACGCCGGATGAATAAGGAAAACAAGGAATTCAGAACCTTGCTAAAAGGTGTGATTCAGAACCTAAAGATAGATGAAGAAGCTCTAGAACCTGTGCAATTGTTATATCGCGAACGCGAACTGCCGCAGTTGAACATGATGGACGTGACAGAGCTGCTGACAAACGAATTGCGGCTGCTGTACCAAGACCATTCAACCACATCGTTCCCTCACCAGATGTACAGAGACTATCTGTCGGCACAATGGATAATAACTCAGTCTAAGACACCAGAACAGATAGAAGAACTTTGGAACACTAGAGTGATACCATATTCGGTAAAGACACATATTAGACAAGGCGGTGGTGACTATTGGAAAAACGGCATCGCCAATATGGTACACCGTCAGGGAATGGGCAGGATGGATAAGAGTGCTGATCTGTTGGTAGAGAACCTGTTGGAGTGTTTTCCGGCCACTATGCAGAGCGGGACGCCGGACTACTCAGAATTGCAACTGCAAGGACACCTGTTGCCGGACAATATGGTTGCAGACGAGAGGATAAATCTCGAAGGAACTGCCATAGACCGAACATCGGTAGGGCTGATGACGGGCGAACCGGTGCGGTACACCAATCTGTGTATGTCGGAAGACCGGGTACATCTGGCCGCGATAGAGGAGTATGGACATGGAAAGAAAATTTCGCTGGTGATATATAACCTGCGTGAATCACGCCCGGTATTCCATCATGCGCTCGGCAGGATGATAGAGAACATGGAATTCCATAGGAACCGGTTGTTTGTGGTGGACGGTACATTGACAGTGTTTACAAGAGACGAAGAAGAAAATTGGCGCTACGCATGTGAGATCGGAGAAGAAGGGAAAAACATCATGCAGAAGGTGGTTAAGATAATTGCCACTGATGACGATGAACTGTACTTGTATTATTATAGCAGATACGTAGTGTATTCCCTGTCGGACGGTCATAGGGTGAGCATTACGGGAGGGAAGTGTTTTGACCATCCAGTGGAAGGGATAGAACTGACATCGCTAAAGAAGCGCGTAAGCCGGAGGGGAAAGACAGACAGGCAGACAGATGTGCTATCGGAAGTGGGCGACGATGCGTTTAGAGTAAGGTCATATGGGGACGGTCGATTGGTTGTGGAATGTAATGGAGAGCCAGATTATATCCTGGAGAAAGGCATCACGTTGTTGCTGGATGCCGCCATCTCAGAAGATGGGAAGAGAGCAGCGACATTGGGCTTCCAGATATTTGGAGAGAAACGGAAAGTGCAGTTGTGGGACTTGGATGACGAACGGAAAATATCAGAGTTGACTTGTCCTGAAGAGCTGAAAAGAATACACCTGTCGCAGGATGGGACATGGATTATGGGAGAGACCGACGACAGGACATGGGTCAGGAAATGTGACGGTGGTGAACCGAAATGGTACGACGAACACTTTGTGACGAACCATGCCGGACGACTGGTGACCTATGGTGACAATGTGATAAGGCGAGAAGGAACTACAATAGTCTTGCTTAACCTGAATAGTGGTGAAGAGAAAGCGTTAGATTGCCCTGTTCAGAGTCCAAAACTGGTTTGTTTCCTGCCGAATGGAAGGCTGGCGGCAGTGAATGAACATGGTACACGTCTGTCGTTGAAAAGTGATAGGACTAATCACTTGTTGACTTATGACATGGGAGGAAACAGAATTATTTCCATCCAGGCGATACAAGGACAACCCTTTATCGCTGTGTTTACAAGCGATAAGTATATCAGGATATATCATACGGGAGTGAGCCAATGCCTGATTAAAGAAGCCGGAGACTCTAACGCCCGACAGCTGGTAGCACACCAGAGAATACCACTCTTGGCCTTTTCGGATGGACGTAGGTATTTAGAAACGCGTAACTATTTCGAAAAGAGATACCCCGATAAAAAACGCGGATGGTGGTACTCCAATCCCTACGATGGGGAAGGGCATAATATAGACGGTGACATCCTCGATATATCTTTCAACGAGAAGAATAGTCAACTCGTTGCCATACTAGCGAACGGAAGAATCATGTATTGCAACGACAAGTATTGTAAATATCATGATTCGTTTAACATGATAACAGGATTAAATGTGGAAGCATACGACTTCAGCAAGTGCATCTGTCAGGAAGAGTTGAAGACTGTGCTGAAACGAAATGGTGCAGAAATTGAATAATAAACGAAAAAAATAGCAATATTATGTCTGAAAGAAAAAGAATTTACCTCTGTCTGGCTCACAAATAATGGTTCAAGGTTAATGGTGAAAGGTTCAGGATTGATTAATAGAATAACAATTAAAACAATATAAAACTATGTCAGAACGTAAGAGAATATACTTGTGCTTAGCGCACATGTCAGAAGATGGCGCAGAACAGCGCTATGTTAAAGAGGCTTTTGACACGAACTGGGTGGTGCCCCTGGGACCGAATGTTAACGGCTTCGAGAAGGACTTGGAGGAGTTTGTGAAGTCAATTGAAAATGGAAAATTGAAAATTGAAAATTCTGAATTGGCTTCAAAGAGGGTGGTTGCGTTGTCTGCTGGAACTGCTGCAGTGCATCTGGGATTGTTGAACTGCGGTGTGAAGCCTGGTGATGAAGTGATTGTGCAGAGCTTTACGTTCTGTGCATCGACGCACCCAGTGACTTACCTTGGAGCTACACCGGTGCTCGTGGATTCGGAGCCGGACACATGGAACATTGACCCGGAGCTGTTGGAAGAAGCTATCAAAGACCGTAAGGCGAAGACTGGAAAGTATCCTGCAGCTATTGTTCCAGTGGCTCTCTACGGTATGCCATATAAGGCTGACCGCATCATGGAGATTGCCAATAAGTACGGAATTCCTGTGGTGGAGGATGCTGCAGAGGGCTTTGGTTCTCGCTACAAGGGACAGATGCTGGGAACATTCGGTAAGTATGGGGTGCTGTCGTTCAATGGCAATAAGATGATTACAACCTCTGGCGGCGGTGCGCTGATTACGGAGGATGAAGACCATTGGCGCGAGATCATGATGTATGCTACTCAGTATCGTGAGAGCTATCCGTACTATCAGCATGAGAAGATAGGTTATAACTATCGTATGAGTAACATTTGCGCTGGTATTGGTCGTGGCCAGATGACTGTGGTGAATGACCACCTTGCTCATCACAAGCATGTGCAGAAGATGTATGAGGAGTTGTTGGCTAATGTACCGGGAGTACATGTACATTCTCAGCCTAATAATGGTGATTATGACTCTAACTACTGGCTTTGCACCATCACTATCGATGAGAATGTGAAGGTAATGGGACAGGAGGATGCTTATAAAACCATCGTGACAGGTGCTGTAGGTGGTGCTGCAGGTGTCATCCATACAGCAGAATCAGCTCATACCGATTGTGAACCCAATGCCAATGTAGAGGCTATGCGAGTAGCACTCGACAAAGCCCAGATAGAAGCACGTCCTGTATGGAAACCCATGCACAAACAACCTTGCTATAAGGATGCACCTGCCTACGTGAATGGTGTATCTGAAGCTTTATTCAATGTTGGTATGTGTCTGCCTGCAGGCCCATACGTCAGCGATGATGATGTAAAATACATCGTTGACACCATCAAGGAAAACATCATCG
>Ga0247611_10005255_pt1 | contig 17269 bp, 16 predicted proteins | sample 177DNAGHGhighgp2_FD_192422 | JGI IMG/M metagenome (GOLD analysis project Ga0247611, IMG submission 192422) | Sheep rumen microbial communities from Palmerston North, Manawatu-Wanganui, New Zealand - 1770 DNA GHGhigh gp2 | ecosystem: Host-associated > Mammals > Digestive system > Stomach > Rumen... | reverse complement strand
GGTTTTTACATTGGAACGGCCACGCTCAACAATCAACAAACCGCCACCTTTAAATTTATAAAATGAAATTCCTTGAGCAGCCTCGGAGAGGCAACACGCACGAAGTGCTAATAACCCCACACAAGGCGAAGCCGCAGTGTGGGGCCACCCTAACCCTTAAACCTTAACCCTTAAACCTTAAGCCCCAAAACCCTATATGAAAAAACTAACACTATTCTGCTTCCTTCTTGCTCTGGCCGTCTCCCTTTTCGGCCAAAGCCCGAGTCCGACCTGTTACAGGGTTTATTTGAGTGACAAGAATAACTCGCCGTATTCTATTAACAATCCCTCGGAGTTCTTGTCGCAGCGGGCCATCGACAAGCGAGCTCGTTTTAACATTCCGATTACGGAACAGGATTTGCCCATCAACCCGCAATACAAGCAGCAGATCCTTGCTCTGCACCCGCAAATGCAACCATTGGCCGTCTCCAAATGGATGAACACTTTCACAGTTTATTGTCCAGACAGTACGATTATTCCACAAATCGAGAGCCTACCATTTGTAGATTCCATTCTGGCAGTTGGCGTGTACCAACTACACGATATGCCTATAGGCCAAGCTGTGTCGGATAATCAAATTCCGATCGTTCACAATATAACTACTCCCAGCAAAGACACACTGGATTATGGAGCCGGTTTTAATCAAATTGCCCTTCATAATGGTCATCTGTTGCATGCAGAAGGCTTTCATGGCGAAGGCATGCTTATTGCCGTGATTGATGCTGGATGGCTGCAAGTAGAAGAAAGTCCTTATTATCAAGATCTTGTGGATAACAATCGTTATGGTGGTAAATTTATATTAATACCTAATCTGGTAGACACATTATTCGCTGGAGGTCATGAAGGCAGCCACGGAACAGATGTTACTTCTGTTATGGCAGCAAATACACCTGGGAAACTGATTGGCACTGCTCCAGCCGCCTCGTATGCGTTCATACATACCGAATGGGTAGGATCCGAGGAACTTGTGGAGGAGGACTTCTGGGCCAACGGCGCGGAAATCGCTGACAGTATCGGTGCTGATGTTGTTAATTCTTCATTGACTTATTATAGTTCCCATTTTGATTTTCCACAGGTTAACTTCACATACGCAGAACTTGATGGAAACCACAGTGTAGCTTCGCGCTGTGCCTCTATTTTAAGTGAAAAAGGCGTGGTGGTTTGTGTTATTGCTGGTAATTCAGGTAGTAACTACATAGGTCATCCTGCTGATGCCATTGATATTCTTTGTGTTGGAGGTTTTAGTATTTATTGTGTAGGGACCAATATTTATGACACCTCTTCTTACGGTTCTCACGGTCCAACATACGATGGTCGCGTAAAACCCGATGTCATTGCCTTAGCAAATGATGTTTCTTGTTGTAGTCCTCCACCTCCTCATCTTAATGATTGGTTTACCTCAAAAGCAGGTACAAGTTTTTCCTGCCCCATCATTGCCGGTCTCAGCGCCTGCCTTTGGCAAGCCATGCCCGGCTACACTTCTTCTGAAATCATGCAGATCATCCGCGAGAGCAGTCACCTCTACCACAATCCCAACCCTGAATTCGGCTACGGCATCCCCGACTTCTACAAAGCCTACACCACCCACGTCGGCATCCCCGATTATAATCCCTTACGGCTCAACGTCTATCCGAACCCCGTCACCGACCAGCTGAACATCGTCAACCCCGACGGCAACATCCAGACTGTCACCCTCTACAACGCCTCCGGCCAACTCGTCCTCCAAACCGCCGTTTCCAGCTCCCCGATTCTCGAGATCAACGTAACATCTTTGCCCAATGGTTTTTACATTGGAACGGCCACGCTCAACAATCAACAAACCGCCACCTTTAAATTTATAAAATGAAATTCCTTGAGCAGCCTCGGAGAGGCAACACGCACGAAGTGCTAATAACCCCACACAAGGCTAAGCCGCAGTGTGGGGGCTTCAATAACCTATAACCAATAACCCATAACCATTAAATAATGAACGCCTTAACAAAAACCAATTACCAATTCCCGAATCAAAAATCGGTGTATCACGGAAAAGTCCGTGACGTCTATTTTTTGGACGATGTGTTAGTGATGGTCGCCAGCGACCGTATCAGCGCCTTCGACGTCATTCTGCCGAAGGGCATCCCTTACAAAGGACAGATCCTCAACCAGATAGCATCGAAATTCTTGGATGCCACCAGCGACATCTGTCCGAACTGGAAGATGGCCTCCCCCGACCCGATGGTCACCGTGGGCCGCGTCTGCAAGGGCTTCCCGGTGGAGATGATCGTGCGCGGCTACCTGTGCGGCAGCGCGTGGCGTTTCTACAAGAACGGCGGCCGCAACCTCTGCGGCAACATCCTGCCCGACGGCATGAAGGAGAACCAGAAGTTCCCGGTGCCGCTCATCACCCCGACCACCAAGGCCGAGCAGGGCGAACACGACGCCGACATCTCCAAGGAGGAAATCCTCGCCAAAGGACTCGTTTCGCCTGAGGATTATGCCGTTTTGGAGGACTACACGATGAAGCTCTTCCTCCGCGGCACGGAAATCGCAGCCAAGAAGGGATTGATCCTCGTCGATACCAAGTACGAGTTCGGCAAGGCCGACGACAAAATCTACCTCATCGACGAAATCCACACCCCCGACTCCTCCCGTTACTTCTACGCACAGGGCTACGAAGAGCAATTCGCCAAAGGGCTGCCGCAGAAGCAGTTGTCGAAGGAGTTCGTGCGCGAGTGGCTGATGGCCAACGGCTTCCAGGGCCAGGAAGGCCAGCAGGTGCCCGAAATGACCGAAGAGGTCGTCAACGGCATCACCAACCGCTACATCGAGCTCTACGAGCACATCACCGGCGAGAAGTTCGTCCCCGCCCCCGCCGAGAATGTGGAGCAGCGGATTTATGACAATGTGATGGGGTGGCTGAGTAAACGATAACTCGCTTCAATAACCCATAACCTATAACCCATAACCATTAATAGAATGAAGTACCTCATCATAGGCGGCGTCGCCGGCGGAGCATCGGCGGCCGCGCGACTTAGAAGACTGAACGAAGATGCCGAAATCATCGTGTTCGAGAAGGGCGAGTACATCTCGTACGCCAACTGCGGCATGCCCTACTACATCGGCAACACCATCGAAGACCGGAAGCGGCTGTTCGTACAGACCCCCGTGTCGTTCGGCAACCGTTACGATGTGGATGTCCGGACGTTGCAGGAAGTGACCGCCATCAACCGCGAGGCACACACCGTGGAAGTCAAGAACCTGCGCAACGGCAAGACCTACACCGAGGATTACGACATCCTCCTGCTGTCGCCCGGCGCCGAACCGATGATTCCCGAACTGCCCGGCATTCACAGCGAGAAGATCTTCACCCTGCGCAGCGTCAGCGACTGCGACAAAATCAAGATGCAAGCCGTTGAATCCCTGAGAGACAATGCGAAAGCCGTCATCATCGGAGGCGGATTCATCGGGTTGGAGATGGCGGAGAACCTGCAGAAGATCGGCTACCAGATTACGGTAGTGGAGAAGGCTGACCACATCCTCACGCCTGTGGATGAACCCATCGCGGCCATCGCGGAGAAGCATCTGAGAGACAAGGGTGTAGAGCTGATTACGGGCAACGGCATCTCAGGATTCGAGGAAAACGGCGACCAACTGACCGTCTGCTTGGAAGACGGACAGAAGATGGGTTGCGACCTCGCGGTGCTGAGCATCGGCGTGCGTCCGAACACGGCATTGGCCGAAGCCGCTGGTCTGGAAATCGGACGGGGCATCAAGGTCAACGAGTATTTGCAGACCTCCGACGAGCGCATCTTCGCCGTAGGTGACGCAATTGAGTTCCCGCATCCCGTGACGGGCGTTCCGTACTGCAACTTCTTGGCAGGTCCCGCCAATGCTCAGGCCCGTATCGCCGCCATGAACATGGTCTATCCCGAAAGCGTGGTCTATCAAGGTTCGGTGAGTACCGCCATCGCCAAGATTTTCGATTTGGCCGTGGCCAGCACGGGGCTGAACGAAGCGGCTTTGCAACGGGCGAACCTCTCTTACGAGACCGTCATCGTGCACCCCGCGGCGCACGCCACCTACTACCCCGGCAGCACCCCGATTTCGCTGAAGCTGAACTTCTCCATGGAGGACGGCACGATTTACGGCGCCCAGGCCATCGGGACGCAGAACATTGACAAACAGATTGATATCATCTCGCTGCTGTTGAAACACCACGGCACGATTTTCGACCTTGTGAACAGCGAGCACACTTACGCCCCACCGTTCGGCTCGGCCAAGAGTCCCGTGATGTTCGCCGGTATGGTCGCCGAAAACATCTTCGCCCACCTGATGAACCCGATTCACGTGAAACAGCTGGACGAAATGATTGATAACAAGGAGGATTTCTTCTTGTTGGATGTCCGCGAACTACCTGAATACAAGAATGGTACGATTGAAGGGGCGACCCGTTACTCTGTGGACGAGCTGCGCGAGTTCCTCGAAGAGATTCCCGAAGGAAAGAAGATTGTGGTTTTCTGCGAGGTCGGTCTGCGCGGCTACGTCGCCTCCCGCATCCTCATGCAGAACGGATTTGATGAGGTGTACAATCTGATTGGGGGGATGAGGACTTATCGGCTGACTGGCAGACACAATGTAATTCAGAATTAAGAATTAAGAGTGATGAGTGATGAACACTATTCACTAATCAACGATCACTATTCACTGAAAAAACAATAAAACCCCAAAATAATGAAAAAGCATCAAATTTCAACCAAGTTTCTCAGCATTGAGAAGGTAACCAAAATCATTGAGCGCAAGCAGAAAATCGAATTGTCCGAAGAGGCGATTGCAGCGGTGAAGAAGTGCCGCGACTACTTGGACACCAAGGCGGCCACAAGCGCGGAACCCATCTACGGTGTGACCACCGGTTTCGGCTCGCTCTGCAACAAGCACATCTCCCCGGAGGACCTCTCCACCCTCCAGCGCAACCTCGTCATTTCGCACGCCTGCGGCGTGGGCGAAGAGGTACCGCAGGAAATCGTGCAGCTCATGCTGCTTATGAAAATCCAATCATTGTCATACGGCCACTCCGGCGTGCAGCTTGACACCATCCAACGATTGGTAGACTTCTACAACAAGGGCGTGTATCCCGTTGTGTATCAGCAGGGTTCACTCGGCGCTTCCGGCGACTTGGCTCCGCTGGCACACCTCTCGCTGCCTATCATCGGCATGGGTGAGGTCTATTACCGCAACAAGAAATACTCCGCCGCGGAAATCAACGAGAAGTTCGGCTGGCAGCCCATCACGCTGAAGTCCAAAGAGGGTCTCGCGCTGCTCAACGGCACGCAGTTCATGAGCTCCTACGCCGTCTGGTTGCTGATGAAAGCCCGTAAGCTGAGCTGGCTCGCCGACATCATCGGCACCATCTCCTTGGAGGCTTTCGACGGCCGCATCGAGCCCTTCAACATGCTTGTGCATCTCGTGCGCCCGCACTCCGGACAAATCATCACCGCCGCCCACATCACGCAACTGCTTGAGGGTTCGGAGATTATCGCCCAACACAAGGAACACGTGCAGGATCCCTACTCCTTCCGTTGCATGCCGCAGGTGCACGGCGCGTCCAAAGACGCCATCGAGCACGTGCAGAACGTGGTGGAGACCGAGATCAACTCCGTCACCGACAACCCGACCGTCTTCCCCGACGAGGACATCATCGTCAGCGCGGGCAACTTCCATGGCCAGCCGTTGGCATTGGTTCTGGACTTCCTCTCCATCGCGATGGCGGAACTCGGAAACATCTCCGAACGCCGTATCTATCAACTGATTAGCGGCAAGCGCGGTCTGCCGTCCTTCCTCGTGAAGAACCCCGGCCTCAACTCCGGCTTCATGATTCCGCAGTACGCCGCCGCCTCCATCGTGAACCAGAACAAGGCCTTCACGATGCCCTGCTCCACCGACTCCATCGAGTCGTCGCAAGGACAGGAGGACCACGTGAGTATGGGTGCCAACGCCGCCACGAAGTGCTATTTGGTGGTCAACAACGTGGAGAAGATTCTCGGCATCGAGCTGTTCAACGCCGCCCAAGCCCTCGACTTCCGCAAACCGCTGAAGAGCTCCGAATTCATCGAGGAATTCGTGAAAATCTACCGCGAATACGTTCCGTTCGTGGAGAACGACACCTACATGCACGAGCTGATCCAAAAGTCCATCGACTTCGTCAACGGCGTGCATGTGGTGATGTAGTTGACTGTTTGGCTATTGGCTGTTGGCTGTTTTCAAAAAATGTGAATAGCCAACAGCCGATAGCTAAAAATGTTATTTTTGCAAACAAATTCGAAACGATGAGAAATATTGGTATAGGGTTTCTGGTCTTTGTTCTGGCGGTTGCCAGTTTCGGATGTCGGCGCGAACCGAAATACTCCGTGGTTCCGCACATCGAGTTTGTCTCGTTAGAGAAAATCGACAACGGCACCGGTCATGACAGCCAGGCGGAGCTGACCATCCGCTTCCAGGACGGGGACGGGGATATCGGGTTGGACGAGACCGACCGTGACCCCGTTTTTGCCGTGGATTCACCCTATTACTACAATTTCTTCATCATTTTGTGTGAAAAGCAACACGGCGAATGGGTGGAGCTGGAGCTGCCCACGCCGCTTCACGCCCGCGTGCCGCATCTCAGCAATGACGTGCCCGAATCCATTGAAGGCACGCTTTCCATCGACACCTACATCAACAACCCCACCTCCCCGTATGACACTGTGAGGCTCATCTGCTGGCTCGTCGATCGCGCCCTGCACCACAGCGACACTATCACCACTCCCGAAATAATCGTAAAAAAATGAAGATAACAGACAAAGTTAAAGAATTGATAGCGTTGACGTTGCGTGAGGATATCGGCAACGGCGACCACTCCTCGCTCTGCTGCATTCCCGCAGAAGCCCAGGGCGACATGAAGCTGCTCATCAAACAAGACGGTGTGTTAGCCGGCGTGGATGTGGCCCGCGAGGTGCTGCGCCAAGTCGATGAGAACATCCGTATGGAGCTGTTGCTCCCCGACGGCACGTTCGTGCACAAAGGGGACATCGCGTTCACGCTGCACGGCTCCTCCCGCAACATGCTCACCGCCGAGCGCACCCTGCTCAACTTCATGCAGCGCATGAGCGGCATCGCCACGACGACTCACGAATACGTTGAGTTAGTGAAAGATACGAACGTCATCTTGCTCGACACGCGTAAGACGACTCCGAACATGCGCATCTTCGAGAAGTACGCCGTGACTGTCGGCGGGGCACAAAACCACCGCTTCGGGCTCTTCGACATGATGATGCTCAAAGACAACCACATTGACTTTGCCGGAGGTATTGAGAAGGCCATCGATGCTGCAAACAAATACCTGAAGGACAACAATATGCAACTCAACATCGAGATTGAGACCCGCAGTCTGGACGATGTGCGTCGCGTGCTCGAACACGGCGGTGTGCAGCGCATCATGTTCGACAATTTCACCCCGGACCAGATCCGCGAAGGCGTGAAAATGGTCGATCACCGTATGGAGACCGAGGCATCCGGCGGCATTGTGAAGGAGACGCTCCACAACTACGCCGTCACGGGTGTCGATTTCATCTCCGTCGGGGCCTTCACCCACCAAATCAAGAGCTTGGATATGAGTCTCAAAGCACTGTGATTCGGGACGTAGGACGTAAGACGCAGGATTTTTAACTTTAACCGAACACCCCTCTAACCGAGCACCTCGACAACGTGAACCGATTTGTACGATACATACAGTTGAAGTTCCGACAGTGGAACAGCGACCTGGAACGTATTCCCGGTTTGGGCAAGTATGTGTCCAAATCGAAGAAGATGTCGTTGCCTGGTTTGCAAAAGGTGCCGCTTTACGACGTGATGCGGTTTTTCGCACAGTCGATGAGCAAAGGGGTAGTATTCCAGCGAGCGGCCGCCATCACCTACCGCGTGTTCGTGGCGGTGGTGCCCATGATCATCGCGCTGTTCTCCGCCATCGCCTTTCTCGGGGAGGACTTCCGCAACACCCTGATTTCGATGTTGCAGTCTTTGGTGCCGCCCTACGCCTGGCCGGCCGTGGAGGGCGTGATCACCGATGTGGTGATGCGGCAGAACGGCACCCTGTCATCAGCGATGCTTGTCGTCGGTATCTATTTCACCATCATCTGCATTATGGGCATCGTGGCCGCCATGACCACCTCCTATTTCAACGAAGGGAAGCGCAACTTCCTACAACAGATTAAGTTAAGCGCCTTATTGATGATGCTGACCTTCGTCATCATCGTCTTTGTGGCGGCATTCTTCATCCTCGCCTCTTTGGCCGTGCGTTATATGCACACGCATTGGGGAAACAACCCGCAGCTATACTCCTTCTTTGTGAATTTCCTCAAATGGGTGCTGGTGTTCGGCGCCGTCTATTTCCTAATCAGCACTTTCTACTACTTGGCTCCCGTGAAGCGCGGCAACTACCGCTTCTTCTCCGCCGGTTCCTCCATCTGCACCGTGCTGTTAGTCATCCTCTTAGGGATTATGAACCTCTACTTCTCCAACTTCACGAACTACAACCTCATCTACGGCTCCCTCGGCGCCCTGTTCGCCATTCTGCTGTGGATAAACTGGAGTGCGACGGTATTCCTTATGTGTTATGACCTCAACGTCAGCATTGCGAAAGCCAAGAGTGAAAACATACAGTTGAGCGATCATTTAGAAAAGGAAGAAACAGATAACCAACAAGATAACACACCTCAAAAATAACGATTATGGATTTTGACACGATACTTTACATTCTGCTGATGGTCGGGTGGCTCGGCATCACTGTATTCAAAAACCTGAAAAAGGACGAGGCGGAGCGTACCGCACACAAAAACAGGCCCCGTCCGATAGTGGTGGAGACAACCGACGAAACTGAGACTGCGGAACCTCAGAAGAAAACGTCTAAAAAGAAAGCCGCCCGTCAGCAGGCGCCGCAGGAGGAGCAGTATTTCTCCTACGAGACCATGAGCGACCGCGATTTCGCCGAAGAGTTCGGGCAGAGCGCCGAAGAGACCGTGACGATATCCGACTCCCCCGCCCCGCGCCCCACCGTCCACCTCAACATGGACGAGGAAGAGGTTTACAAAGGGATTGTCTGGTCGGAGATTCTAAGGCGGAAGTATTGACTATTGGTTTAAGGTTTAAGGTTTAGGGTTTAAGGTTCAAGGACCCTCCAACGGGCACCTTAAACCCTAAACCCTAAACTATAAACCTTAACCCTTAAACCTTAACCCTTAAACCTTAACCCTTAAACCTTAACCCTTACTGCCTGTACGTAACGGGCACTTGATAGAAGCAGCGGACGGGTTTGCCGTTCTTCTTGCCGGGTTTCCATTTCGGCATGGCCATGACGCCGCGGACGGCTTCCTTGTCGCATTCAGGGAAGAGCGGCACTTTGACTTTGGCGTTACTCACGCGACCGTCCTTCTCCACGATGAATTCGATGAGCACCGTTCCGGTGATGCCGTTGGTGCGAGCCACTTCGGGGTATTGGATCTCGCGGGTTAGGAAGGCGTTGAGCGCTTCGGGACCGCCAGGATACTCCGGCATCTCGTCCGTCCACAGCTCTGGGGGTTCCTCGATGGGAGCCTCATCCACAAGCTCAACATCTTGTTCATCGACTTCTGGGATAACATCGTCGGGCATGATGTCCACATCAAATGAGATGTCCATGTCCACGTGTACATTGTCATCCACGAGTCGAAAAATCACCTCCTGTTGCTGGGGTTGCTGAGGTGGCGGTGGCGGCGGCGTCTGATCCGTGGCGAGGACGTCATCATCCACCACGGTGATGAAATCGTCATCCACCAATTCAAAAGCGGGAGCCCTGTCCTCGCTGGCGAAAAGCTCGAAGCCGGCATACACAAGGCCCAACACCAGGGCAAATCCAACCAATGCAAACAATCCGCGTTTGTTCTCCAGATTCCCCTTGTCTGTTTTCTTCGTTACCATTGTTTTGTGTTTTTAAGTGAGACATTCTTGTTCCGCAATGTTACTTGCTTTAATAGAACAACGCAGACGTAATAAAAATATTGTATAAAAAAAGGAATCCAAACGGATTCCTTTTTTTTAGGTTTAATGTGTTTAAGAATTAGGGGTCAAGGTTTAAGGACTTCGTAAAGAAACACCTTAAACTATAAACCATAAACCTTAAGCCTTATTGTCTGAAGGTGACGGGCACCTGGTAGAAACAGCGGACGGGTTTGCCCATGTTCTTACCGGGTTTCCATTTCGGCATGGCCATAACACCGCGGACAGCCTCCTTGTCGCACTCGGGGAACAACGGGACTTTGACCTTGGCGTTACTCACACGACCGTCTTTCTCGACGACGAACTCGATGAGCACGGTGCCAGTGATACCGTTGTTACGGGCCACCTCAGGGTATTGGATCTCGCGAGTCAGGAAGGCGTTGAGCGCCTCGGGACCGCCGGGGTATTCCGGCATCTCCTCGGTGAACATCACAGGAGGCTCCTCCTCGGTCACATCCTCAACCACAGCGATCTCTTCATCGCCCACGTCCGCGATGGCCTCATCCTCGTTGAACTCCACATCGAAAGTCAGCTCGGTGTTGACCTTGATGTTGTCCTCCACGATGTTGAGCACCACCTCTTGTTGCTGCTGGGGTTGCTCTTGCGGGGGCGGGGGCGTCTGGTCGGTGGCGATCACATCGTCATCCACAACAGTGATGAAATCGTCATCTTCCATGACAAACGCGGGAGCCTTGTCCTCGCTGGCGAAAAGTTCGAATCCTGCGTAAACAAGACCTAAAACCACGGCAAATCCGACAAGAAGGAACAAGCCGCGCTTGTTTTCCAAATTTCCTTTGTCTGTTTTCTTTGCAATCATAAAACTCTATGTTTTTAACGTTAAATTACACTTTTAATCGGTCTGCAAAAATACTCTTTTTTTTGATATGAACGACGGATGTTGAAAAAATATTGTGTTGTGGTATTTTATTGTTTTTCCGTATGCAAGCAATTCGCAGATACTTATGCTATTTCTGTTGTTTTATAGCTGCCCTCGATAGAGCGAGGGACTGTTTTTTTTGCGTAACAGGAGACAGAGGTGAGCATTGTCTTCGTAGCGGTCGTTCATCAAGAAGTAACCATCGTTGTTAGGAGTTGTGGCGATAGTGCCACGTGAGGTGGAAGTCTCTCGGATAAGGGTATTTGAGTGGGTGGTAATGGTCGTGATGTAGACCGAATCAAACTTATCCTCTAACAGATCCTCGTTGGTTTTTTTCTTGTTGATTTTCTGGGGTTTATGGAGCCACTCGCTGACGGTTAAGGCATCGCTGTCTTTCATCTGTCTGCTAATGAACGCCTTGACCTCCTTATAACGGTCGAGTTCTGTGATACTGTAGAATTCCAGAATCTCGAACGCGTGCTTGGCTGCAGGAATGTTCAAGCACATGTTCTCGGGCAACTGACCGTTGATGTTTACTTCATCGACCAAAGCCTTGAGGATATCGATGGTGGAGATTTCAAGGAGGTCAACCTGATTGAGGATGTTTCTCCGCTGGCCGGCAAATTGGGGTAGGAGATTATCGTCGAGATAGTCGTTGATGGCCTTTGGGAGCAGGTTGCCGAACTCAAAATGATAGCGGATGCGACCTGGTCGGCCAAGCAGATTGTCGTTGAGCGTCAACTGATTGGTTGTCAAGATGTAGAGCTTTCGAGTCTGATTATAGATGCCATCAATCAAGCGTAAGAGTACATCGTCGTCTTCGCCTTTTTTGAAGGTCTTTTCTGCCTCGTCAATGAACACGATGCACTCGAAGCAAAGCGACTGTAGGAAGTTGACTAGGCCCTCGTACGGATATTGTACGATGACTACAGGCAGGTCGAGTGCATTGCAGAGCAATTTCGCTGACAACGTTTTGCCTGTTCCTTTCAGACCATTGAAGATAACGCCCAAGTTTTTCTCGCCCTTGACGAATACATCTGATTCCCATGTCTTTTTGATTGTCTTCAGCATCTCATCGCAGCCCAGTTCGTAAATCTTGAAGTTGAACTCGAAGGTGTCAGCAATCCTTTGAAGTCCCAGTCTTGCATCCATTGGATTGGGTGATTTCACCACGTTGAAGATTCCTCTACCGGGTGTTTTTAATAATACGGTATCACCGCTGATTGGAAAGAAAATTCCGCCTTCGTTCACCCACTTCTGGCGGGTGAGGCCGGTGTCGTTGATGTTTGTTCGTTGTTCCATAATTACTTGTTGCTACTTGTTCTCTTCTTAAATCTTTCATTGAACTGCTTGAGGAACTTCTCGTGCTCCTCGTAGTACTCATAATAATGCTGACCGAAGCTATTGATGCCTTCGAGTGCTTCTTCGGTAAAATACTTTCGTATGGTATTCCGAGGGCGTGGAAGAAGTTCTCTAACTCATTCAAGCTTTCTCCGTTCGCATTAACCAGCGTATGGAGACACTTCAAGTCGATGATGATAATTCTGGTTCCTAAAGGAATTGTTCTGACGCGATAGCCTTCAATGTCGCGTTGGAAGTACATTTCGGAGGTGTAATCATCATACACAGTTTCAAATCCTAGTGGTTCAAGGATGTTCTTGTTCAGGGGAATGAGGTATCGGATTGTGTTATCGTTCGATGCCTCACCATTATGCACGTCGAACTCCATCTTCTGGTTGTAGAAGTGACAACCCGTCCGCAGGTTTTTCGGTTTGTTTTGGATTATAAGATCATGCATAGTTTATTTGTTATTTTGATTGTTTGATTCTTATGCCTTAAGAAAGGTCTCCATTTTGTCCATGCTCATGTGAGAGTCTTCTTGTCTGGCTAATTCTGCTTGTTCCTCATCGGTAGGCTTGCTTTCTCTGAAAATGTTAATGTACTCACTTTGCGGATCAATGTCAACAGACACGATGACACTCTCATCCACGCCATATCCCATACCATCTTCCACAAGGATTCTAGGATAGATGTCCATCTGTGGAGCGTCCGATAGAAACTTGATATAATTACCATCTTGTTGACCACCAAGTGCCAGAAGGATTTCACGAAGGTTCATCTTGTACTCGGGCCAACCCTGAAAGTCGTAACAGATTATGTCTTCGGTTTTTCTCATTGTTTCTGTTCTTTTGATTTAGGCTCGTTGACAATTATTTCGGTAATTTCTGGGTTGAAGAGTGCTGTTCTGAGCATTGTTAATTCGTCCGTGTTGAGTTGCAAATCTGACAAACAGTAGATAGCTCTACGAACAAGGTGCCAGCGATTTGATCTGATGATTTCCGGATGTCTGCCGTGCTCTATGAAATCAGTAAAGTCTAGCTTTTGCGGCCAATTCTCTATGCAACCGTCGCTATTCACTCGTATGTCCAAATAGTCGCCCCAACCTTTCTCAAAAGGTGGAACTAGCTTGGACGGCACATCACCGTGTATCTGCCACAATGGTTGTTTGTTACTGTCAAGCAATGTATATGTCCCGTAGTTTTTTACCTTACCCCAGATTCTCCAGTAACCGTATTCTGACTTCCAATCCTGCACTCTGCATGTCGTTAAGTCTATCTCCAAATTGAACATAAAGTTCTTTCTGTCAAGCATGGGGATTGCGTCGTTTTCTTTTTTCTTCAGTTCTCCATTTTCTGAGTTGCTGAACTCCAGGAGACAGTATTCCTCACGTGAGTCATAAGGTAGTGAAATGGTTAGAAGACGGGCCTCTTTTTGCAATCTTTCTAACGTCATTTTCTCTGTTTTCTTTTCCATAATGTTTTAAGTTTTAAGAGAAATCTGTATCCCACCATCTGGACCCGTCAGCTACTACTTCTTGCTGTGGGCCATAGGATCCCCAATGTTTTTATTCTGGGTGTTTTTCGTAATAGTCTTCAATCGTCATCTGGTCCAAAGAATTATGTACCAGACTCTCGAAATCGACGAGAGGAACGCTTTCCCCATACTCATCTATAAATTTCCACATGCCAGTTTTTGTTTGGCTCTCTATGAAATCTAAGCAGGACTGGATGCTTTTGCCGTATAGGTCTTTATGGATTTGGAAGAGGAACCTCCAGCCGCAACTTTTCTTCCCGATGTGAATTTTCTCGGTTATCTTTTCCAGTTCGGCTTCAAGATACGGGGATCCAAAATCTTCTTTGTAGACGTCATCGTATTCGATCTTCCGCTCATCCAAGAGCTTATGACACTGTGCGATTTCATCCTCGGTGGGGATTCGCTTGAGATAATAGTTTGTACCCATAATTTTGTTTATTTTCTACCCTATGCTTTAATCAACTTTTCGTCAGTTCGAGGTTTTCTTTTCTTCTACGAATCTACTTATGATGTAATACATCGCCGCATTGACTGTTTCAAACTGCTTCTTGTTCTCTTCAATTCGAAGTCGGCCAGGGCCGTGCTCAAACAGGTAGCAATGCTGATGGTCGGAATAATATGATATGCCGAGAACGACATCGTACTTGCGTTCCAGCACGGAAAGGATTCCGCATAGCGTCAGCGGCTCGGAAACTTCATCACGAATTAAATCATAGACAGAATCGTCTAAAGGCACAAGAGTGTCTAAAACGACAGGCTCTTCGGGTTTCCACTTGGCCAGCGAGACAATTTCGTCGTACTGCTCGCGAGTAAGCTCGTCGTTTTCTCCCAAGTAGCACTCGTATGGAAGCGGAAAAACGCTACCCTCGTCGTGATGGCAGAAGTAGTCGTGGAAGTAGTGCGGGGTGAGCAAGACATTATCCTTCTCCTCCAGCACATCCAGTATCTTCTGCGCATCGTGGATAATGAGTGGACACCCTGTTTCGTACAGGGCCACAGCGATATCCACCGCATCGTCCAAGTAGGCAGAATAACTGAAACCGAAAGTGATGAGCCAGTGGCCAGGGGTATAGTAGTCTGTGGCGTGGACGTCCATGCGCGACAGTCCAAGCTCGCCATAGTGGTCGAAGGCCATGTCCTCGAATGCTTTGACGCTGTTGAAATCGGTCTCGTCTGATATATCCCCGTGACGACCAAGCTGATAACGGCGATAATATCCGATATCGTCCAACTTGGCATTTTTACGGCGTCTTTGCTCCCGTTCCTTCTTATCTCTTTCCGACCAAGGTTCGTGCTGCGAATCAAAGACCTCGTGCGCCGCCCGGAAGTACTTGCTGTAGATGCGGATGCTCATCGTGTCCAGCGGCTCGCGATAAAATGCCGGTAAAGGCCCAGGGTCTTCGCCATCTTTTATCTTCTTGTAGATGGCCTCGTTAGCAATGCATTCGCGCAGTACCCGCAGACCTTTCTCCTGCTGTTTTGGTACCGGCCGTTGCCAAGGGACAATGCGGTTCATCTCCTTGCGGGGAATACTGCCTGTGCGTTGCCGCTTGGGAAGATGCTCGTTCACATAACGGTTGTAGGCTTCCGTATCTTGTGCGACTTCTGCGATGCAATCCTGTAGAAACGCCAGCAGCGGTTCCAGATACCAATCCAACGGACCAATCTTATGACCATTCCATTTCGCATCGTTATGAATGCTGCACCAATGGTGGTCGCGGTCAGTAATATGTAGATAGGTATGACCCTTATACTGGCTCACCGAGATGAAATACCAGTACGTCTCGAGAGGGAACTCCGACCTCCAGTACTCAAGATAGTCCTCGCGGGTTTTCACATCCTCCTCCCAATCCTTCACCTCTTTGAAACTTGCCCAGTCGGAAGGCTGCCCACGCGGCACCTCTATCCAAAGTCCATGCCTGTGGTCGTCTCCAATAGGCGCAAAAACATCCAACAAGTCCCTGATTTTCAGCAGTATTTCTTGACTGTGCCCATCAACAATAAAGTAGTTGTCGTGCCCATGGTTCGGCAGTCTGCGCATCTGGGGTTGGTATAAGTGTTCCTTGTTCATTGCTCTTATAGATTTCGTTCGACTTTTTATCCATAAGTAAGAAAAAACGGGAAATGTTACAACCAATCTTTCGTTTTTTTTCGAAATTGATTGACGCTTGTGACTTGAGCGGAGGCTAAGAGACTGTTAGATTGCATCTTATGCAGGACTTATTGCCGTTTTCTTCCAGCGCGAGCTGAAGAAAAAAAAACTGACTGAAGTTCTGCAAGCTCAGTTCATGTGCTTCTCGAGAAGGTTGTTGTTAAACGGAGAAGGTTCCGCTGCTGCGCTTTGCGTCATGCGGAATGGTGCACAGCGTTTGGGGGCAAAAGGAGGGAGGGGAGAGATGGGCGGCAACTGTAAGATTTCCGGCAACTTGAATAAAACTTTTGCCTATTGCCTAATGCCTATTCCAGCGAATACGGCTTCTCCGTGAACCATTTCTTGTTCGGCTTGCTGCCCATCGTGAAGACGAGCTCGCCGCCGGCCATTATCTGTTCGTAGGTGATGTAGGCACAGTGCAGCGGCTTGCCGTTGAGCGTCACCGACTGGATGTAACAGTTCTGGTCGCTGACGTTGGGCGCCTTGATGGTCAGGGTGTTGCCGTTTTGCAGATGGAGGATATTCTCGGGCAGGTAGGGGGCACCGAAGACGTACTGACCGCTGGCGGGACAGACGGGATAGAAGCCCATCGCGCTGAAGATGTACCACGCCGACATCTGTCCGCAGTCGTCGTTGCCGCACAGCCCGTCGAGGTGGTTGCGGTACATCTTGTTCATCACCTCGCGCACGCGCAACTGTGTCTTCCACGGCTGGGAGGTCCACATATAGAGGTACGGAATGTGGTGGCTGGGCTCGTTGCCGTGCACGTAGCCGCCTAACATGCCCTCGCGGGTAACATCCTCGGTCTCAGCGAAGAACTTGTCGGGCACATACATCGTAAAAAGCTCGTCCAGGCGGTTCACGAAGACCTTGTCGCCGCCCATGATCTTGATCAAGCCGTTGACATCGTGCGGCACGTAGAACGAGTAGTTCCAGCTGTTGCCCTCGATGAAGCCCTCGTTGGAGGTGGAGAGCAGGTCGGCGGGCGTCTTCCACGAGCCGTCCTCGTAGCGTGCCTGCGCAAAGCCTGTCTCGGGGTTGAAAACGTTCTTGAAGTTCAGCGCGCGCTGACGGTAAGTCTCCTTCATCTTTTCATATCCGGAAGCAATTTTGCCTTTGTCGATCAAATGGTAAATCACCCAATCTTCGTATGCGTTTTCCAAAGTAATGGAAGTGCCGACAGCTGACTTGTTATAAGGTACATAGCCTAACTTTTTGTAGGTGTCCGTATGGTCATAATAGTCCAGATTCGCACTGTTGATCAGATATCCCATCACATTGGT
>Ga0247611_10005254_pt1 | contig 17271 bp, 10 predicted proteins | sample 177DNAGHGhighgp2_FD_192422 | JGI IMG/M metagenome (GOLD analysis project Ga0247611, IMG submission 192422) | Sheep rumen microbial communities from Palmerston North, Manawatu-Wanganui, New Zealand - 1770 DNA GHGhigh gp2 | ecosystem: Host-associated > Mammals > Digestive system > Stomach > Rumen... | reverse complement strand
TGCCAGCGGCAATCGGGAAACGTTCCGAGACGCGCTTGCCCTTGCCCGTGTAAGCATAAACTAACCCATCGCTCGACGGCACGAGAATTTCTGGAATCTTATCGCCCGTCACATCGACAAGCAGCGGATCGCTATGGAATCCGACGATTGGTGCACCGCGGCTAATCGTCACTGGGAATCCGTCTATCGGTACGCCAAAGCGGTCAAGTGCATAAACGAGGTTGTCTCCGAGGAACACGATTTCCGGATATCCGTCGCCATTCACGTCGCCGAGCGCGATGCCAGAAGTTTCGTCCTTAAGGCCACTCGTGCCACGGGAACCGCGCTTGTATTCATGAGACCACAACGTATCGTCCGAGGCAAACGCTCTGACATGTCCATGGCTGCCCAAGAAAATCGGTTCCAGTTTTCCGTCCCTATCCAAGTCTGTGCAAGCGACCTTGAATCGTTCCTTTTCATATGCCGACTTATTTACGGGATGTCCGATTCCAACACCGCCAACATCACCCAAGGTCAAACCTTCAAGGTCCTTGAGCATCTGCGGAATATTCATTCCAAACCAAATGCCATCCTCACCGGCGACAACAACGCTTGCTTCCTGTTTTCCGGTACCGCAAATGGCGATATCGTTAGGTACAAAAGACGAAGCATAATTGATGCCACCGATGCGCTTAAACTGGCCACCCTTTTCGCCGGCATAGACCAATTCGGCATCTGTTGCGAACAAGACAATGTCGTTATAAATTACCGGACCCGCCATAGCCTTCCTGAAAAGCTTTATCGTATCCATCTGCGGGATTCCCAAAGAGAGTCTCGTGCGGACCAAGGCATGTTCATGCAAGCTGAACACATCATTGCCATCGCTAGCAAGCCCGACAAGCGGGCCATAGCTCTGCCCTAAGCGGTACAGCGGAACTTCTTGCTTTGCGCCATCACGGGACAAAGTCTTCTGCGCAATCGAAGTATCCGATTCAAACAGAGGTTCGCCAAGAGCGTTCATCGCCTGGAGCGTTCCGTCTTCAGAGGCAAACACAATCGCCTTGCCCGTTTTGTCATCTTCGTAATCGACAAAGACCGCACCACGCACAGCCCCCGTAAGCCCCACGTTACGCGGGAACTTCGAATTCGCGATGCTTCCATCATCAACGCTAATCGTCACGCGGATAACAAGCGCCGCAAAATTCTTCACGCTATCGCCCATGAACGCATTCGCCGTCTTTTCGATACGGGCATCCTTCGGCATATCCACAGTAATCTTGATACCTGTATAGCCGCCCTGCGTCGTCGCCGTATTCGCATAACCCGTCGGCAAAATCGACTTGACCGTATCGAACTTCTTGTCCTTAGCATAACGCAAATGCGGGAGCAAGTCCGTGCCGCTGCCGTAATCGTAAGTGTCCTCGCCAATCGCGTTCTTGAACGTCTTGCCGATGCTCAGCACACCATCGGATTCCACAAGCGAAATACCGAACTGGTGGTCGCGATAAAGATCGCCACCCCACTGGTTTGCAAACCCGTACTTCAGCGATTCGCGCAAATACCAGTCGTTCACCTTCCACACGGCAATCCCGCTCGCCGGGAGCCCCGCATCAAAGCTGCTCACGCCAAGCACAAGCCCCTTCGCCTTCTTCTTGTTGCGTTCGCACTTACCCTTGACACAGATACTATCCTCGAATACCGTATAGAGACTATCCACAGGGACCGTCTTTTCCGTAGTCTCGTCGTTCTGCAAAGCCTCGCCGAGAATCACATCCACCGTCCCGTCCTTGTTCCAACTGCGCTGACGGTTTTCAATCAAGATGTATTCGCTCGCATTCAAGGGGACCTTCACAATCTCCGTCCCAAGTCCGCTACCCGCCGCCGCAATATCCACCGTCACCGGATGCCCCGCCGTGGGTCGCACTTCCTTGACCTTCGACCATCCCATGTAGGCGCGTTCCCAAGCCGCCGGCAGCACCGGGAAGAACCCGTTACCCGCATTGTAGCCCGCAAAGTCCATCATGTCATAATAGCCCAGACGCGATATGCCTTTCGCAACATCGAACGTGTTGGGCATCCCAAGTTCACGCCCAATCTGATTCACCACGATACCGTTGATACCCCAGTTGAGACCATCCTGCGAAGCCGTTTCGCTCACCACCATAATCGAACGGAGCGTGTCAATCGTAGCCCCCTTCAGCACAAGACCGTTATTCAACGAGTCATCCGCAATCACGACACCCGGCAACGTATCCGGCAAGTAAGCCCATTCATTGCGCGAAATATAGACATCCAGAAAATCGCCCGGCGTATTGGCGCCCTTCGTCCCCATGCTGCCGCCATCAAGCAAGCTGCTCGCCCCCGCATGCGCAATCATGAACGCACGCTTCGTATTCGAAGACTTCGAAAGAGCCACCTTAAAAGGAGAATCGTCAGATTCATGCGCCTTCATCACCGCATCATAGACAAAACGCAAGTAATCGCAACTGCGTGCCGAATCGTACTCGGCCGTCTTTTCGCCCTTCAACTTCTGCGTGCGATTGTAGTCAATAATCGGCTTGTCCAGCTCATAAGCCGTCCCGTTCTTTGGGAACACATTCACCTTGATGAAAAGCTCACCACCGCTAACCGCCTTGTAATAAGCGTTCGCAAACTCAAGATGCTTTTTCCAGTACGGAATACTGCCACGCTTTCCAACCGGGTCCAAATTGAAACTCGATGTATCGGAATCGAACCAGCCGTTTCCCGTCGTAAGCGAATTGTCCGGGGACTCCTTCTTGAACTGCACGCGCAGCACATACACATCCAACGTATCCACGGCATGCGCCAAAGAGAACACGCCTAAAAACAATGCAAGAATCGTAGCATTTAACTTCATGGCTATAATTTACAAAATAGATACGGGACGGGGAACCAAAAACGGAAGAATATGGGCACTTGACGCAAAAAAGGGGCAAATCGGCCCTTACTTTAACTACAGAGCCTCGACTTCTTCTTTGGTAAGGCCAGTATCCTCGACAATTTCGTCAATAGGCCTGTTCCTGGCTTTCAACTTCTTGGCAAATTCATGCCTTGCATCAGATACATTCTTGGCAATCTCCGCGTTGATTTCGTCCGCGAAGTCCTCGAATATGCCATCAACCATGGCGTTATGATCCCATTCTTTGTGATACACTTTCCGATAAGCCTCGAATTCTTCTTTACTAAATCTAGATACTCGGGAACACTCCGTCAACCGCTTGAATTTCTTGTCGGAAAGCTCTTCGGGGAGCTCGCGCAACCTGTCCAAATAGCGGAAAAAGAAAAGCCACTTGCTCAACAGGTTCACAAGGTTTTCACGACTGACAGGCTTGTCGGGGTCGAAGGCCTTCTTGAACGCGAGATCGATCAACAGATTTGCATACGGGCTCTGTTCGCCCGGCTTTACGAGGTAGTCTTCGAGAGACTTGCGAGTGGTAGCATTTTTCTTTTTCATGCCACCATATATGCAACAAGCGTGCCAATTGAGAAATTGCCGTTTCCGTGCAAATTTCGGCACTTTTTTCCAAACGAAAAAGTGATTAATCGATTTAATCACTGATTAATCAGTTTTTTATCGAACACGAAGATGTCCATTATGGGCGTTCCCCGGCTCGCCGGGTCGGGCTATACTCGCCTTTTTATTGGAATGTATAATAATCAAGAATCAAGTCAACAGCACTCGCATCTTTGAGGATTCGATTTTCGTAGTGTTCTCGTCTTAATTTTGCTAGAGTCTTCGCTATTTTTTCTTGGTTTTCATATTCCCGCTGATAATAAGCATCCGACATAAGACCCGTGCGACGAATTTCTATTTCAGGCATTGGTTCTGGTTCGTTTCTTTTTTCAAAGTCCTTGAGATCCAAATACGTCGAAATTCTTAGACGGTTCTGAGGAGACAAGCCCATGGCCGTTGCATAGACTTTTGCGTTTTGAATAATTTTTGCATCACGAGGAATCCCTATAGATTCAAGATTACCCGGGATATAAGAGAATCCCATGAAATAGACTCTCTGTGCATTTTTCAGGAATTCTCGATACTTAGCCTTTTCAGATTCATCGTGCTTCTCGCGTTTTTCCCAGACAGTTTCCATACCCTTGGCAATTTCTTGATACTTACCATTTTCTACAGCACCAAAGGGAATTTCCTCAAGAGAGCCGATAAAACCATTGACATGAAATATTTTCATATCTTTTATAAAAGCATGAGCATCAGCATCTGAATATTGCTTGTCCGATGTCAGATACAAGAAGATGCAATATTCCAGAACTCGGTCATAATTAAAGGTAAGGAACACTGTTTGTTTTAAGATTTCTTCCCAATTATCTTGTTGGTCTATCAGAGAAAGCAAATGCTGAATCCAGTCAATGTTGCCAAGCCGTGACGCTTGTTCCGCCTTCAAGATTTCGTAAGCAATCAGACGTTTTCCGAAATCAGCTTGTTCGTTTTGCTTTTGACCTAAGCGATTTTTCAAAAATTCATCCGTCGAAACCATCATTGAATGACGAATACTTTGAGAAAACGGAAGAACAATTTCATCCATCAATCGATTGTAGAGGTCTTCATGTTCAGAGTACGGCAGGACCCACGTATAATCTTTTCCGTATTGTCTTCTATTATCAGCACTTGAATAACCAAAATGTTCTTGATACAAATCAACCAAGAAAATATCACTAGTAGAATCACCGTCTCTAGGGAATTTTCTACCATAATTGAAATTCTTCAACTTCTGCATCAGCATAGCGCCCGTAGGGAATCCATACGGGACACTGCAAACCGGCACCTATAATAAAAACATCTGACATCATTTTTTCAACGAGTACGTCCTATTCTTATTTGCACCGTTGGGAGTAATCTTGCCTTCTTCCACGAGTTCGGAGAGATAAATCTTTGTGCGAGAAATCTTCAAGCCAATGTAAGCAGAGATTTCTTGAGAGCGAGCTTCTTCGTGTTCGGCAAGATATTCGACAATCATTTTCTTGAATTTTGTTGACTTTTTATCGCCATTTTTATCGCCGTTTTCAGCGTTTATCGCCACTTTTTCGCCGCTTTTATCGTCATTTTCGGGATTTATCGCCGTTTTACCGCCACTTTTCGAGTTTATCGCCACTTTTTCTCCGTTAATGTGGCGATAAAAATTCACTCGGAACATATCCCCGATTTCAATAAACTCGGGGAGAGCCACCCCATATTCCTGACACATTGTATTAATCCGCTGGAAACCGGAGCCCCAGCCCTCAAGCACGTTGACCTTTTCAAGAGTGCGAGCAAGAGTCTTGTTACGGATAGAAGAGCGACCGCTTAAGGCTTCTTCCAAAGTCAGCGTTCCGTAAAGAGTTCCCGGCGAAGAAATCTCCACGCGGTCATCATATACAGCCACTTGCACGCTGGAATTCATTTGATAATTCCTATGGATTACAGCATTGATTATTAGCTCTCGAATAGCTTTCGGCGGGAGTTCATATTTTTCATCATGAACCACTCCGTTTATTTCGATGGCCATATTCAGGTGGTTGAGAACGAACTTGTAAGCATCGTCAATTTGCTTGCAGAGCGGACCATCATAATCCTTCTTATCTAGAAAATCAGCTCGCATAGTTCCACGGAACCGGGCACACTGAATTCGCGAAGTATATTCATGCTTGCCCAAGAGAATAGCCAACGCATTCGTCGCCTTGTCATGCGAACGACCTGTCAGAAGATGCAAGTTTTCTAAATCCGCTTTTGTAATTTTACGCTTGGCCCTTTTTGAAAAGTCCTTGCAAAGAAATGCTATATCGGCATCGGTCACCTTTAGCGAACGATACGGGAGTCCATCGTAAGAAATGTTTCTCCCGCGATTTTCAAGCTCCGAAAGCGCAGCCAAATCAGCGTTACGAGTAGTGGCACCAAGACGGATATACGTTCCGTTTTCTTTCCCCTGTGATTTTATATAATACGGCGTTGCCATTCCAGGGAAAACCTGCACAATCAGGAGCTGCGCCCCCTCAACAATCTCCGCCGTAATATCGAACATTATTTGCGGTACGCACATCTGCGAAATCTTATCGGCAATACTATCCTTGAGTTCGAACAAGTCGGCTTTTTTAGGGATGCCAATAAACTCGCGACGATTATTAACGCCAACAACAAATTTGCCGCCCGCCCCATTCGCAAAAGCAACGATAGACTTAACCCATTTTTCGGAATCTTCGGGCAACTCCACCTTGTATTCCAGGGTGCGGCTCTCGCCATTCAGAATTTCTTGCTGTAAAGACATTCGCATTTTCCTCAGATTCTTAAAATTACTCCGTTATCCCATCAAATATACATTCTTGCCAGGACATAATTTGACATTTCAAAGTTTTATTTTGGAGGGGCAGGTTTTCTCCTCGCTCGCACTACGTTGCTCGCTACCCTTTCTAGCGGGGACACCCCGCAACGCCCCGACCTCAGAATGGACTTATTTCTGCATCAGCATGGTGCCCGTAGGGAATCCATACGGGACACTGCAACCGGCACCTATGACAAAAACATCAGACATGATCTATCTAGGAAAATCCATAAATATAGATGTTTAAACATTTTACTTTGCTCAACTTCCAATTATTTGAAAAGTTTCATCCATTTACTTACTCAGGATAACGATATATCAAATCTGGCCAACAAAATTCTCCATCATTTCTAAATGAATAGATAAAATCTTTTAGGGGAAAATCATTCAAAACATTCGGAGAGTGTAACCTCACATTACTTAAATTTTCCTGCCTTGATATATAGTCTTTAATAAAATAATGAATTGAGTTTACAAGAACATCAACAACAAAAGTCAATCCGGTATCTTCAGATACTATTTTTTCAACCTTCACTTTTTCAAATTCACCAATGCCGTTTCCCGACGAAGTCATCTTAATAGATATTTTTCTTTCTTCGATCTTTTGTGTTACTGTATTAAAAGCGGTAAAAACCTTCGTTTGTTCTTGAGCGACATTTAATAATTCATCTGTTTTTCTAGCGGTATTTTTCTTTATTGGCTCATCCAAATTATCAGATTTACAATAAAGATGAATATCGTAAGTTCCAGCAACATCAACACAATAAGCTATAGCATAATCTATAACATTTGAAAGCAATGTGGCATGCAAAGACTCTTTTACGCAATGCGTGGAAAATCGATATTCTGTTGATTCTGCTTCAGGAGAAGGTTTATTATTTGCTTTGCAAAATCCTTCAACAAATATGGGCGAATGTACAATATTAACGTCAAAGTCTTTTATCATCTGATAAACAGCTTGTCTAGCATTTTCTTGTTCTGATGGAGCTAAATCTGTGATATGAGTTTTTCCGGTGTTTTTTTCATATTGTGCACGGATTGAATTACAAACTTTTTCTATCTCAGAAAGTTTATCGTAGGAAAAAACAATTCCTGCAGCTAGGCCAAATTCACCCTTCCATTGTTCTCTTTGGTTTGAATAACCTTTAGCACCGGATTCGTCAATTACAACATAAAAATCTCTCATTTTTCCTCCATCAACGGACTGACAATTCCGAAGGTTCTACTTGAACATTTTCGTATCCGTTGTTTTTTAAAAAATTCTTCAAGCTATTTATCGCTGTTACATTTTTGTTTTTGGGACCCACAATAATTCTTTTAATTGGTAATTTTTTTTCAAATTTTATCTTAAGCGTGGGAACAAAAAGGCCTCTTTTAAATTCATAAGAAAATTCGCAATTATTTTGTTCTAAAGAATATTCTTTTCCTTTAACAGAATTTTGGTCTTTCGTATTAATAGTGTAACGATATTCCGCCTCGCCTTTATTTCCTTTTTGTTTACTCATTGAGTAAAAGTATTTCAAGCAAGAATAAGGTTCATTTTCGTTGACTAAGATTTGTTCTTTATTATTTGCAGATTCTACAATTTCTTGTATAGATTTCTCAATTCCGACTTTCTTCGTTTCATCATCATATATCACTTTCCCACTAAAATAGTCAAATTTCCCCTCGCAAAAACAACCAAACATTTTTTCTAATTCTTTAGCATCTAATTCCAAACAAAAGCCTTCACTACTTTGCGAGTAGTAACACCACATATTAATTGAATCAGGATCTAACGATGTTGAAAAGACGTACTGATTATTGCAAAGGTCAAAAAAATCTAGTACATTTTTTTGGGAATATATTATTTCTACAAGTATCCATTTTTTTAAATAATCACAGTTTGGCCTGCCCTCCAAAAATTCATGATCACCTTTTAGATATTCATATAAAGTGTCTCGATTTTCAATAGCAGCCCACGAAAGATAATCATCAATACCTAAATAGTATTTAAACTTCTCCTGAATTTCAGATTCGTATTCTTGATAAAGAGTTCCTCTAAAAAGTGCATCTATTTCAGGATTCGCCGTCAAAACATTAAGCAGACGCTCTATCAATTTCTCGTTTATTTTTAATCTTTCTAAAGAAGCGTTTATATATTCAGCGTCATTATCTCCGTCGAACATCCATGAGTCATCTACAGTCTTAACACGATCAATAAAGTCATTAAAAGATGATGAAACCATTTCTCTAGCTTCATTTACTTCGGCAACATCATTCATATGATCACGCTCAGAAAGCCAAATAGACCCGTTTTCTATGATACTTTTTAGAGCGATTCCACTCGTATAATGATAAACATATGATGGAGGATCCTTATCGATTATTTCGCGATTATTCAACATTTCATTTGCTTTAGTAATAAAAGTTTTTTCCATAATTAAACTTCCACTTGGCCGGTCATGAGGAGCGGGAGGAGGGTGTTGCGTTGGGTGGTTAAGGTTTCGATTTGTTTGGTGTTTATAAGTTGTTTTTTGAAGATAGGTTTTACTTGAGCATTGAACTTATCGAGACTTTGAGAATCCGGGAAAGCAACATTCACTCTACCTAGATCATCTCTTGATATAGTATTAAATACACTACCATGAGATCCTGCAACTAATTCATTAACAGTTGTTTTTAAAGTGTAATAAAGAAAATACGGACTATTACTAGAAATATTTTTGGCATGAAAACCAAAACAAGATTGATTAAACGTCATTGCATATGGAACCATAGTCATCACGCCCACCGTTCCACGAGCAGACATAACTATGTCATCTTCTTCAAGCAGTGTTGCAGAACAATTATCCAGCCCTAGTTTTGTAATTTTTCTTTCAGAATTCAAAACATAAGTAGACTCAATGTTGAAATCTTTAACCGAAAGCCAAGGGATATCTCCATCCCAGAAATCTTGTCTTGCTGTTTTTGGAGTTCCTCCGCTCAAAATATCAGCCACATCAGAGAGTTTTTTCACTTCCCAATTTGTGGGGATGTTGCGGTTGAGGGTTTTGTTGTAGGTGGTTTGGTGGCCGGCGCATTGGAGGAAGGTGTAGTCGTAGATGGTCTTGGCGGTTTGTTCCAGCACGCGATTCTGGGCACGGAGATTTTCAATGCGTTTGTCAAGAGCAGAAAGAACAAGAGCTACTTCTTTTTGATTTTCATAACTAGGAAGTTCGACTTCTATAAGAGATAACGTTCCAACAGACAGGCCTGGCTGAGCCGATTGTCCTTGATACTTTTCTAACTGATAAAAAGGCAACTTACATGCTAGATATTTCGCATCAAATCCTTTTTTGGGTTTCGCAATAACAGCGTGTTCAGTATAATATGCCTTTCCAGAAAAAAACTTTACATTGCCACAGTATGCACCTTGTCGACCAATTATCGCAACATCTCCATCGCAATTATACCGGTCTGTATATCCACGAAGACCGTTTGCACCAAAAACAGGATATTCACCAACATCCTTTATATCCGCAGCTTTAATATTATTTCCGCTATGAAATTCTTCTAAAACATCACCCAGCTTATATTTCTTCATTTCCATAAAAAATCCTAGATTCTTCGACTTCGCTCAGAATGACAATTCCTCATTTCTCACCCCACATTCCATATTTCACTTCGTTTCTCTTTCGACTAGCGAGGGTTCTTAAATTTTCATTCCCTTAAGGTTCTTGAGAATCTGATTATCAAGATCTATACCCTGGGCAGAAAGGGTTTCCAGTTCCTTGGCGAAACCCTTTATCTTGGCCTTGAATTCTTCGGGAGTAATCTCTACGTATTCCACCTTGATATCAAAATATTGGCCTGCGCTCAGGCTGTAGCCCTTTTCCCTGATATCCTTGTATGTCACGGCAACAGAGAAATCTTCCACCGTCTTCTTTTTACGGAAGGTGGTCACAATCTTCTCGATTTCTTCGGGGCGTAAGCGACGCTTCTGGTTGTTGCCTTCCTTGTATTCTTCGCCAAGCTTGCTTGCATCAATCAAAATCACCTTGTCGGAATCTTTCTTGGGCGATTTGTCGAAGAACAGTACAGAAACGTTGGTTCCGGTATTCGCAAACACGTTACTCGGCATGCTGACCACGCCGCTAACGATATGCTTATCGGTAATGTATTCCAGAATTTTCTTTTCTACACCGGACTTGCTGGTAATAAAGCCCGTAGGGATAACGATTGCGCCCTTTCCTTCGGCTTTGATGGAGTTAATCACATGCTGGATAAAGCAGGTGTAAATGGCCATCTTGGGTTTGTTGGGGTCAACCTTCTTTACCTTGTTGGGGATACCGGCCCAAAAGCGGACACTGTCTGCCGCCAAGGTGTCAGAATACTCAGGAAAGTCCAGCTTGAACGGAGGATTACTCACGACAAAATCAAACTTCTTGAGGCTACCATCCTTTTCTACATGGGCGGGTTCCAAAAGGGTGTTCCCCTGCACCACATTAGGCAAGCTGCCCACCAAATTGTTCAAAATCAAATTCAGTCGCAGCATTTCGCTGGACTTGTCCGAAATATCCTGGCTGTAAATGGAACAACGGTCCTCGCCCACCTGGTGAGCAAGCGCCATAAGGAGCGTGCCGGTACCAGCACTGGGGTCGTAACAGGTTGCGCCCTTGTATTCGGTTTCGGGATCCACCAAAAGTTGAGCCATCACCTGGGCAATAGCACGGGGAGTAAAGTATTCGGCATACTTGCCGCCACCGGCATTGTTGTAATCCTTAATCAGGTATTCAAAAATACCGCTGAAAAAGTCATACTTTTCGTTGAAAACTTCTTCAAAGTTAAATTCCGCGATGTTCTTCACCAACGCCTTGGCAAAATCATCGCGCTTACCGATGTCAGTAACATAGGGCGTAACAGCGGCAAAGATGTTCACTTTCGCCTTGCCCGAGGTCACCACAGAAAACTGGTCCTGGTTGTAGGTTGCGATTTCTACCAAAGTAGAATCCAGCATCGCAGAAAAATCGCCACGGGTCGAAGCATTGTACAAATGGCTCAAGGTCTGGTGCGGCTTAATTAGGGGAATACCTCCGCCCATATAAGAGAACAAATCCTCGACTTCTTCGTCGGTAAAGGTGTCGTATTCAACATCCCACTTTTCCGCCTTACTCAAGCGCTTCTTGTAAGGAGTCTTTTGGTTCTTGGCTTCAAAGGCAAACTTGTCGTTAAAGAACTTGTAAAGGAAAATCTCTGTGATTATCTTGTATTCGTTGCCGCCATTTGCAAGGCCATACGCACCAGTCGTACTTTTAAGGGAATCAATAAGGGCTATGGTTTTGGCTTTGAGATCTTCGGTGTTCATTTACACTCCATAACTATTATACTGGTTGATGTATTCATTAGAAATCAGATTGCTAATGAATTTGCGGTCATCAAGACTTGCGGCTAAATCAAGGTCCATGAACTTGTGGCTTACGCAACCCAAAATATCCTTGCGGAGTTTGTCCTCGTTTTCCACAATTCCGGGATTCTTTTCAAACAGGTCATCGGCAGAGTCCTTGATTTCGATAAGGCTTTTTTGAATTTCGAATTCTTCCTTAGATAGCAAGGGTCTTTCTTTCTTATCGCTTTGAGTTCGCACTTCATTTGCTTCTACAATTCGCTTGTGAATGCGGACAAATTTCTCATCGTCCTTGTAATGGGACTTTAGCGCGCGATTCTTGCGATTGATTTCCTTGATTTTAGACATTACGTCTTTCAAGTAGAAAATGCTGCCTTCGGCTTCAGTTTTGTCTTTAGGAATATAGCCGTGTTCCCTGAAATATTTTTTGAATTCTTCAATAAGGTTGACAAACTTGTCTTCTTTCTTATCGAAGTTGGCATCAAATTCGGCACGGACCTTTTCAGCTTCTTCCCTAAGGCTATTAATGATAATCTTGAGTTCTTCTGAAATGCCCTTGCGGAATTCAAAATCCAGACTATCAAGAATCGTATTGATTATGCCCGACACATCTTCGCTATGGTCGTTGCCTTCCTTGAAGTTAATCGCAGCAATGCGGCGTTCCACTTCACGCAGCAAAACAGGAATGCCACCAGGCAGCATGTTCTTATACTTGTCCTGCAGTTCAACGTTTCCGCTAGAACGGATTCTGTTGCCCAGGCCCTTTGCATCTTCAAGAATTTTACGAAGATGGTACAGAGGTTCCTTGTCTTCAATTCCATCAATGACTTCGCGGAATTCTTCGTAATTCTCGGTAGGGAAATTCCACAAGAAATCCGTCAGTTCCTTAATCTGTTGCTTGACTTCTTCGGGATTTTCAATAATCACCTGGCCCGGGTCAGCGGAAAGTTCCAAGCCAGAATCTTCCGTAGTCTTGTTCAGTTCCCGCAGGTAACGGTCGTTGGTGGCATCAAAGTTTTCCTTGATGTCAACAAAGTCCACCACGTAGCCGTATTTGAAATCCTTATACGGGCGGTTGACACGAGTCAGCGCCTGCAACAAATCGTGACCATCGAGTTTGCGACCAAGATACAACTTTTTCAAGCGGTTTGCGTCAAAACCCGTAAGCAACATTTTATTGACAATCAAAAAGTCCGTCGTCATGTTCTTCTTGTAGTCAACAATGTATTCCTTGCGTTCCTTCTTGTCTCCTTCATCATGGAGAATCAGGGACGCCTTCAAGGGCTTTTCAAAGAAAGAAGCGTTGTAATGCATCAGCTTTTCTGCCGCCATGTTTGCGACTTCTTCTCTCTTTTTCTCAATGACGCTTAATGCAAAATCGTAGCGTTCGTTCCACAACTCAAAAAGTTTGCGGGCCTGGTCGTTGGTTTTGCAAACAATCATCGCACCAATAGACTTGTCGTCACATTCAACGCGGAAAGAGGTAAAATCATCGATGATATAATCCAGCAAGGCGTTCAAATACTTAGGATGCTCAATGATTTTATCCTTATCGATATCGCTCTTTTTGACTTGAATCTGGTTTGCCGAATTGTTTTCAAGTTCATCAAGAATCCCCTGCAAAGTTTCCTTGTAGTGGGTTTCAATGGGTTCACGCATCAACTTAAGCGTGTAACCGTCCGCAATTGACTTGTCGTAATAGTAGGTGTGAATGTAATCGCCAAACACGCGCCAGGATTCACGTTCTTCACGAAGCAGCGGAGTGCCCGTAAGGGCGAGCTTTATTGCATGTTTGTCGGCACTCAAAAGGTTTGCAAGGAACGCTCCTTCGGGATTGTAGCCTCGGTGAGCCTCGTCAATAAAGAATATTCGTTGCAGGTTTGTGTTGTAGCCCGCAGAAATATCTACTGGGGCCTTGTCTTCGGCAAATTTCTGGATATTCACCACGGTGATTTCCAGCCTACCGTCGGCACTTTTTACCAGCTGCGTATTCTTGATGTCCGCCATGAGTTGTGCGCGGTCTTCTACAGTCTGCACAACAAGTCCACGAGCGGCAAACTCGTCGCACGCCTGTTCCATCAGGTCGATTCTATCCACGATGAAATAGAACTTGGCGGGAATAGACTTCTTCGCAAAATAGTCGGTGAGGCTCTTTACGGAGTAATAAGCCAAAGCCGTCTTGCCGGAGCCCTGCGTATGCCAAATAATTCCACTCTTTACGCCTTCATCCAATTTTTTACGGATGGCAAAAGAAGCGAAAAGTTGCTGGTAACGCATTACATGTTTTTCAAGCGTCTTAATCTTTTCGCCGTCGTCTTTTTCGACAGTCTTTTCTACATAGGCAAAACCATAACGAAGCAGGAACAAGAAACGTTCCTTGCTCAACAACGAAGTCAGAATGCGGTTCGTGGGAGTAGTCACCTTGCAATTCGTGGCATACTCCGGATGGCATTTGAGGGAAAGACAATTTCTGTGCTTAAGAATCAGTTTTTCAGTGTCTTCCGAAACGTCCCGATACGGATACTTGGGGCCGAACTTTTCGTCTTCTTCGCGGAACACATTGAAAAACGCTTTTTGCTTGCCAATGCAGGCGTAGAACGCACCCTGGACAGGAACACGATTCGCATTGTCGTATTCCTGATTATTGCTGAAAACCATCAGTTGGGTAATGTTCAAAAAGCGCCTAAAACTTTTGTTGGGCAAACGCTTCTGGTTTGTGCGGCTTTGCTCTGCAACAATGCCTTCTGCATTATTCGGCTTTTTCACTTCGATAAAAGCCAAAGGCAACCCGTTCACAAAGCATGTTATATCTGGGCGGAAACTATCACCCGTCTCCTGATTCTCGCAAGGGAGTTCCGTCGTCACGAGCCAGCTATTGTTCTCCGGATTTTCGAAATCAATCAGCTTGATTCCAGAATTCGAAGAAAGCACCTGGTAAAATTCACGACCAAGATCGTCGCTGCCAAGCTTGCTCAACGCAAACTTCGCAAAAATTTGAAGGTCGTGGAGCTTTTGCTCCGGATTTAAACGAACAAGGGCTTTAAGGAATTCATCAGTAAGAACGTTGTTGTTCTTGTCAAGCCTACCTACCGGAGTTTCTTCGCCGCATTCAGCAAAATAGGTGTAACCCAAACGGCACAGATGGAGTGCCGCCGGGACCTGAACTCTAGTACATTCGTTAAAACCAGCCATAATCAATAATCATTCAATTCAAAAAACCGATTTGCCCAAGAGGGCAAACCTTATGTACGGTAATATAATTTAAAATCATGTTTGGCAAGTCTATTTTTCTTAGAAATGAAGCATTTGAGAGAGAAAACTCTTCTCTGGCATTAAAAATCGTTCGCCGACGGCGGGCGATTTTTTGCAGTCGGGGCGTTGCGGGGGTGTCCCCGCAGAAGGGGTAGCGTATGCCACAGGGAGATCCCCGCCTGCGCGGGGATGACATGGGGCAGAAGCGAGGGGGAGACCTCCCCCACAATACTCAAAAATTGCCTAAAAATGTCTCAATCATAAATTGTCATAATATGACACTATCCGTATGTATATTTACACCAGCGAGGAATTATGCTGATGACTATTCTCATTGTTTTCGGGCTTTTGGCCCTTCTGGGCGCAGGCGATACGGATGACGTATGCGCCATCACGCTGCTGGTGATAATCATGCCTTTCCTGTTTATAGCGGGAACGGTGGCATCGTTCGCTTTCTGCGGGGGATAAAAAAATTCCCCGGACGTGCCGGGGATGCCTTATATAAACTTCCGAATTGCAGTATAATTACTGGATGCGGATATTCACGCGGCGGTATTCTTCCTTGGTATCGAACTTGAACTTCTTGAACATGCGCTTGCCGTACCACTTGGCGGTAATCTTGGAAGCCGGGATGTACTTCGCGATTTCGGCCTTGACGTTTTCGGCGCGGCGCTGGGAGAGTTCGTCGTTAAAAGGAACGGAGCCCAAGTCGCAGGTGTAGCCTTCGACGAGGAAGGTTGCTTCCTGGTTGGTCTGAGCATACTTCGGAGCGAGTTCGGCGATAATGGCACGGCCTTCGCTGCTGAGTTCTGCACTGGCGAGTTCAAAGAGGGCGCTCACGTTCGGGAACATAATAGCGTTAGCTTCGCCTTTTTCGACTTTTTCGAAAGCATCCTTGATAAAAGCTTCAACTTCGGCACGAGTGGTCAAGAATACCGGGGAATTGTTCTTGATAGCGGCGAACTTGGAGAAGTCAAACGGGGCAGGTTGTTCCTGTTCCGGTGCCGGTTCTTCGACCTTGGCGGGTTCTGCCTGCTTAATCGGAGCGGGCTTGTCTTCTTTCTTGTCACCGCAGGCTACAAGGACTGCGAAACTGATAGCTATCGGAAGAATACGACCGATTGTTTTTACCAAACTCATTATTATAACCTCCGAGTTGAATGGTATATGCGTTTAACGCAAATCTGTTGAATTGCTTTTTTAATATAAGTAAAAAAAATAAATAAGGAAAATTTTTTTGTTTTTTGTCCAAAAAAACTTGTCTTTATGCGACTAGTTTTGTATGAAACACCTTATTTTAACTTCCATTCAAGGGTTTGCCCGGCGGCAAGCGGCACAACTCCGTTTACAATTGCGGGGACGGTCCATTTTTCTCGGACAACTTCGATTTTTTTCGTGGTACGCGGGAGACGGTAGAAGTCGGCGCCGAAACCAGCGATGAAGTCCGGCAATTTGTCTAGAGCGCCTGCGCGGTCGAATTCCTGCACCAAAAGCGGGATGGCAACGGGTGCACTATAGACGCCAGCAGCTCCGCAAGGGCATTCCTTTTTGCCTTGCTGGTGCGGGGCGGAATCTGTTCCGAGGAAAAATTTGGGGTTCCCGCTGAAAGCGGCTTCCCGGATGGCCTTACGGTCTTCGGGGCGCTTGGGGAGCGGCTTGCAGAAATGGTGCGGGCGGAGAGCATCACCGACGATATCGTCCAAAGTCATCATCAGGTGGTGCACGGTAAATGTGGCGGCGACGTTTGCAGGGAGCCTTTTCACGGCTTCGACGGACTTTGCGCTGCTCAGATGTTCAAAAACAATGCGGAGTTTCGGGAATTTCGCGGCGAGTGTTTCTACGCGCTTGATAAAGGCGGGCTCGCGATCGAGGCAGAACTCTCCGGGTTCCTCGCCATGGACGCAAAGCACGAGACCTAGTTTTTCCATCATACTGACGACGGGGAAAACGGCCTCGAAGTCACTGATGCCGTCCGCACTGTTCGTCGTGACGCCCGCTGGGTAGTATTTACCGGCGACAACACCGACTTCCATCATGTCCTTCAAGTCCTGTTCCGTGTAATTCGGGTTCAGCTTGAACGTCATGAGCGGTTCAAAGTCGGGGCGCACGGGGGCGGCGGCTTCGAGAATCTGTTTTTTGTAGTCTGCAATCGCCTTGGCGCTCGTCATCGCGGGGACGGTGTTCGGCATGATGATGGCGCGGCCAAACTGGCTGACTAAATCGCGGACATAGTCGGGCATGAGTTCGCCCTGGCGCAAATGGGCATGAAAATCGTCTGGTAAAGGGAGAAACATATTTTAAAAGCCGGGGTTAGAAGTAATTCGAATTGGCTTGGAGGTCGCG